>Ga0209541_10010798_pt1 | contig 14451 bp, 9 predicted proteins | sample RifCSPlowO2_01_FD_184027 | JGI IMG/M metagenome (GOLD analysis project Ga0209541, IMG submission 184027) | Groundwater microbial communities from Rifle, Colorado - Rifle CSP2_plank lowO2_0.1 (SPAdes) (version 2) | ecosystem: Environmental > Aquatic > Deep subsurface > Groundwater | place: Rifle... | reverse complement strand
TAGTCTCGTCGGAAAAATATTGGTCGAAGACAAAATTTCCCAAACTGTACGCGATGTACGCGTCTTCATATTTTTCCACGGGTTGGGAAACGTGAGGGTGGTGCCCGACCACGAGAGAAGCTCCCGAGCGTACCGCGAGCTCGGCCATTTCGCGTTGGCGCGCTGAAGGTTCTTTTTGATATTCTTCCCCGAAATGAAAAGAAGCGATTACAAAATCCGTTTGGCCCCTCGCTTTTTCAACTGTATTTTTGATTATATCTTCTTCCGCCCGCAATCCCGGCCCCGGAAAATCGCTAAACGCTACGAGTGCCATTTTAAAATCCCTTGTCCCGAAAAGTTTAGGCGCGTCCGATTCCCCCACCGGCAAAATTTCCGCCTCACCCAATCGCGCGACCGTATCCTCAAAAGCTTCACGTCCCCAATCTCCCGAATGGTTATTGGCGACGGACAATGCGTCAAACCCCGCGAATTTCAAACCTTTCACCGCCTCCGGATCCATCCTAAAAGAAAATATCGAGCCGACATTTTTTCCTTTGTCCGAAAGCGCCCCTTCTAAATTCCCAAAAAGAAAATCATATTTATTTAAATCTTGCGCGATAAGCAAAAACGGGAAAGCAAAATCTCCGGAGCCCTCCTTCAAAATTTTCTGCTCCACTCCGCGGTCAAGCATAATATCGCCGACAAAAGCGAGTTTAATAATTTTTTCTTGAGGGACGGCCTCCTGGACGTTTCCGGCACCCTTCGCGAAATATATTTCGGGGGAGAAAAAGGCCGTGCCCAAAAAATCGCCATAAAGACGGGCGGTAAAAACTGAAAAAATTATAATAATTATAAAGCCTAAAGAGAAGAGGAATCCCTCTCTGTCAAAATGGTTAGGCATATTTCGATTATATCAGATTAAAAGGTTCGGCGGCTTTTGTCCCGAGAGGGCCGCGATTATGTTGTCCGCGGCAAGTTCCGCCATCTTGGCCCGCGTTTCCTCGGTCGCGGAAGCGATGTGCGGGGTCATTATCACATTCTCAAGCTTCAAAAGTTCGGGTTCGATGGCCGGCTCATGTTCAAAGACGTCTATCGCGGCCCCGCGGATGACGCCCGCCTTCAAAGCTTCAGCAAGCGCCTTCTCGTCCACGATCGGCCCGCGGGAAGTATTTACAAGATAAGCAGTTTTTTTCATCATTTTCAACCTCTCGGCATTTATCAAATGCTGGGTTTCCGGCATCAACGGGACATGTATCGAAACAAAATCCGCATTTTTCAAAACTTCCTCGACGGTCGCGCAGAATTTCGCCCCTGATTCTTTTTCGAACTCTTCATTTCTTTTCACGTCATAATACAGAACATTCATTTCAAACCCTTTGGCGGCGTGGTGCGCGACGCGCGAGCCGATCCTACCAAGCCCGACGATCCCCAAAGTTTTTTTAGAAATATCCGCGCCCAAAAGCATCATCGGCTCCCAGCCGTGGTATTTTCCCGCGCGCGCGAACCGGTCGCCCTCGGAAATCCTCCGCGCGATCGAAAGGATTAATGCAAAAGTATGCTCCGCTACGGTATCGGTGAGGACCCCCGGCGTATTCGTTACCATTATTTTTTTCTCCTTCGCGCTCGGGACGTCTATGTTATCAAACCCAACCGCCATGTTCCCGAAAATTTTGCACTGCGGGCCGGCGGCTTCAAAAACCTCTTTGTCTATCTTATCCGTCAAAAGGCAAAAAACCGCGTCGTACTTTCCCTCGCGCAAATAATAAATAAGTTCCTCTTTCGAAAGAACTTTATCCTGCGGATTTATTTCAACTTCGTACCCAGCGCCAGATAATTTATCAATCCCCGCCTGGGCAACTTTCCTCGTGACAAAAACTTTAGGCATGCTTATATTATAAACCTAAATTTTATTTTCCGAGCCGAATAACTTTATCTTCTCTATCGATTTTTCTCGGACGGCTTCGATCGCCGGGGCCAAAATTTTGTACGGCGTCGTCTCCTCGGGATTGTTGGCAAGGAATGTCCGGATGGCGAGCGCATAGGCAACGCGGATTTCGGTGTTGATATGAACATTATTTATACCGGCTTCGATCGCGGCCCGTACTTGGTCGTCGGGCGTTCCCGACCCTCCGTGCAAAACCATCGTAACCGCACCGATAGCCGCGCGAATATTTTTTATCCTCTCAATGTCCAATTTTTTGACGTTCGCCGCTATGCCGTGGAGATTTCCCACCGCCGGGGCGAAACGGTCCGCTCCGGTTTCTTTTACAAATCTTTCGGCCTCTTCGGGCTTGGTCAGACTTTCCGGAGGAATTTCGATAACTTCTTTATATACCTTCGAAGATTCCGTCACTAAATATCCGACCTCGCCTTCGACAGAGATATCGGTCCGCCCACTGGCGGATTTTGATTTTGCATAAGCCGCGACCTCTTTGGTCCCGTTTATATTTTCTTCCAAATTCGCGACAGATAAATCAATATGCACGGAATCGTATCCGGCATCGATCGCTTCCTGGGCCGCGCTGACAGATTTGTGATGGTCGGCGTTTAAAAAAATCGGGAGCCCATATTCTTCGCGGTATTCCCGAATCATCGCGACCGCCTGCCTTGAACCGATGAAGCGGCGTTCGCCCTCGGAGGTCCCGATTAAAATCGGGGATTTTAATTCCTTGGCCGCCTCTAAAATTCCCGCGAGCGTAACGGCGTCCGAAATATTAAAATGCGGCAATGCCCATTTTTCGTGGAGTGCTTTATTTAAAATTTCTTTGATAGTCATAATTTCTCTTACCATGCTTGGCCTCCAGAACTAAAAACTTCGAATGCTTCTGGCCGTATTCCCCCATCCCCAGTTGAAACTGAAGGGCAGGGAGATTTTTCAATAAAAGCGTAAATCTTGTACTCGCTGGCCGTAGGGTTTGCAAAATAGGCGTAAACAGACTTTCTATTAGTACCACTGCAACCCGGCCAAGCTGTAACGGGATCAGGATCAACGGCGTGTTGCGGGGGAACAGGTAATTTTATATACGGACTTAACCTGGTGGCAAGGCTTTCGGCATGAGTGCCCCACCAGCAGTCAGCCTTTGGCATCAAAGGATTAATTTGGTAGGAATGGCAAGTATTCGAATTTGTACTAGCCTTTTTTCCCGCAGAATCCTTTACAATCGGATAAGATCCGTTGGTCTCGCGATATAGCTCCAAGGCAATTTGAATTTGCTTCATATCCGAAATCCTGTTGGCATCCCTGGCTTTAGCGCGAGTACTATTTATACTTGCCAATACGACACTGGAAAGAATGCCTATAATAGCTATGACCATCAAAAGCTCAATTAGTGTAAAACCTTTTTTATATGTATTTTGTGCCATGAATCAATTGCCGCCGCCAGCGCATATAGAGGGCTCGCTTTCCCACCACGCCGTCCCATATGTATCCATGCAATAACGAACTTGCGGCCCGACTTCAAAATAGGCCGCAAAGGAAGGATGACCGCCATCATTTACAGCTATTGGATTGTTTGTAATTTCCAATCGCGTCATAAGACCATACGTCTGCCAGTTATTTTGTGGGCCAGCATCAATGTTATAAAAATAGCGATTATTATTTTGGGGGCCCAGTGGGTCCTTTGGAAGAGGGTTTATATAAGGCGCCAAATAAGTTGCAAGATCAATGCCATCGGCATAACCACACCATCTATAACCATCATAACCACAACCAGCCCCAGCCGGTGTTCCAGCCCCAGTATATGCTTGCGTCCAGAAGCCAGTAGGCCCAGGATACCTCCCATTCGTATTGTAATAAAGTTCCAGGGCTAACTGGATTTGTTTTATATCGGAAATTCTCTGCGCATCCCTCCCTTTAGCGCGCGCATTTGATACAGGCACAATAATAATCGACGACATGATACCGATGATCGCGATGACGACGAGCAATTCAAGTAAAGTGAAGCCTTTTTTGTATTTATTTTGGTTCATAGATTAATTGCCGCCGAGGCAAACTAAATTGGGATTGGTAACATTCCACCAATATCCATTGTTGCCACCCATTCCCCCGTATTGTTCCATGCAATAACGCGGCTGCTGCCCAACTTCAAAATATATTGCATAGGTACTATGCCCGCCATCGTTGGCCGCCAGAGGGTAATTGCTAGAGCTTTCCATTTTGACCATAAGGCCATAAGTCTGGTAGTTGTCCCCACTATCTGCGTCGTAAAAGTATCTATAAGCAGTCTGCAAACCGAGAGGATCGTTTGGAAGAGAACTTATATATAGGGCTAAATCATTTGCTAAATTACACCAATTAACGCCACAGCCCACATTTTCTGGTCCGCTTTGCGCTTCCCCGCGCTGTGGATACCTTCCGTTAGTATTGTAGTAAAGCTCCAGAGCTAGCTGAATCTGTTTTTGATCAGAAAGCCTCCGTGCATCTCTAGATTTAGCCCGTGCGTTTGAAAGTGGCACGATAATTATCGACGCCATTATTCCAATTATCGCGATGACGACAAGGAGTTCAAGCAAAGTGAAGCCTCGATTTTTCATAAAAATTAAATTTTCTTCGCTTTATAATCTTCCGGAGCTTTTTTTAGGTATTCTTCGAGTTTTTCCTGCGATAAAAGCCCCTCACGTGCTCCTACATATTGTACCACGGACATCGAGTTAATTGGTCCCCAGGTAAGCGCTTCGGGAATTGTTTTTCCCAAGGCGAGCGCCGCGGTGAACGTAGAAGAAAAAGCGTCTCCCGCTCCCGTGCGCTCGAACGGCGGTTTCGGGTCGGGATAGGCCGGCATAAACCAAGATTCGCTTCCGTCATACGCATAGGCGCCCTTCGGCCCATCCGTTATGACGACAACTTTCGGCCCGAGCTTCGCCATTTCCTCCATCAATTTTTTTACGTCTTCTTCTTTCGAATTTAAAATTCTTCTCGCCTCCTCCGTATTGCAGAAAAATAGGTCCGCTCTTTTGTACAACCCCGCGAGTTTCTCCTTTCCGAATTTCATCTGGAACGTGCCGGGCTGGAAAGCGAGTTTTATATCTTTATGTTCATTTAAATATTTTTCCAGTTCCGCGTGAAAATCCAAAGAATTTTCCCCGAGCGAGGAAAGATAAACCCACTTTGGGTCGCCCAATTCCGGGAGGGTATAATCGTACGGCTCGTGCTTTATTAAAATTGTCCGGTCGTCTTCGTACCAAAGGACGTAGTGGTAGTTTGTTTTTTTCTTGTGGTTTATTTTGACGAATTCAGTCGCTATATTTTCGCGCTTCAAGGCTTGAAAACATTCTTCCCCAAAATAATCCCCGCCGATATTCGTTACCAAAGCGCTTGCGAGCCCGAGGCGCGCTGAAGCAACCGAGGCGTTGGCGCTATTCCCCACGGCGGGCACAACCCAGACATCTTCGTACGGAATTTTATCCGCGAAGCGCATACATATTTCGCAGCGCTCCCTGTTGATATTGCAATGAACCGACGCTTCCTTTAAACGGATGAAGGCGTCGGTTACAGTATCCCCGATGGCTACGAAATCGTATTTAGGAGCCATAGTTTAATTCCTGGCTGGGTTGATAGAAAAAACTTTTCTCGCCCCCAAAAGCATGAAAGCCGCGCCGAGGGAGAAGAAAATCAAGTCGGTGTCGTACGAAGAAGCTGGGGCAAAAATTTTCCAAATGAATCCCGTCGCAAAAAAGGCAAAGCCCAATACGAAGAAAAATAAGCCTTCGCGGGAAACCCCCCTCCAGCTGTTAAAACTTTTCAAGATAGTTATGGCGGAGCCTAGAGTAAGAAGGAGACCAATTATATTAACCAGTACCTTCATGCTTAATTCCCCACGAGCGGAGCCACCTCGACGTTAGTTGTAAAATTCTCCTCGTCTACTTCAAATTCAATTACATCCGAGGGAGAAACTAGAAATTCCATCTTAAGGAACGGCCGCGAGTTTGTGGACCGGTCCCAAATTTCGACGCCATTCTTCTTTACCGAAAAAACTTTGTTTGAATCTTGGATATTGATTTTAGCGACTCCAGCATGCGAAGCCATCCATCTGTGCTTTGCCTGGGCTTTTAAGTTACTTGTCGAAGTTGAAGATGTCGTGGAGGCTACCGGGAAAAATTTACGCAATTCTTGTCCCTCGCCGGCGTTAACTTTTTTCAAAAAGCTTTCGGCGACCCATCCGGATTCCCCATTTTCAAAATTTATTTTCCACCAAACCCTGCCGCGCATTACCGGTCCCGCCGCGATCACTCCCTTCGCGCCGTAATTGCGTTCCCTCAAAATTTTGCCGTCGGCTTCGGCGCGTACATTAAAAACTCTGGCAATGACGATTATATTTTCTCCAACCGAAAATTTAGAAGTATTTCTTTTTATCGTCATCTGCTCCATTGTCTTTACCTTCCTCTCAATTTTTTCCGGTTCCGGATTTCCCGACGTATTTTCCGTAATAGCCAAAATTCCTTCAGAGCCGGATTTAAAAGTCTCGACTATGGAACTAAAAATATTTGCGGAAGAATTTACAGCAACTTCTTTTTTTGAAAAATCCGTCTTGCTGCTGTACGAGCCGTACGAAACCGGAGAAGAAATGACTACGGTCATCATGATCGCGAGAAAAGCCATTATAAGAAAATCGCGCGAGATCATGCCCCTTGCCCCGCTAACTTTTATTTTTATCCTTCGCGCCTTTACTTTCTTTTTCGCTGGCGCCAAAGAAAATTTATCCCAGACCAAGCCGAAGATAAGCGCGGAAGAAACAAAGCCGAGCAAAAACAATGAAAGGGCCGGCATTGCGCCGATAGCGTTCGCGGTCTCGGCAAAAGGAGTTACCAAAGAAGCGTACAGGGAGCTTACATCAGGCGTCAGGCCACCGTGCACCACGGAGTGCGTCCATAATCCCCCGCACTCTTCCAAACCATATTCACAACTCAATACAAAATCTTCGCTTTTGTTTACAAAAGTTACGACGCCCATGAAAAGGCCCACCGCCAAGACGACCACAAGCCAGGCTTCCCAGGATTGGACCCGCGCGGTCCCGAACGTTAAGTGCTCCCTCTTGAGTTCTTTCACGACATCCTTAACCGTTATTATTTCTGATGTATTTTTTTTGGCCACGAAATTATTATTAAAAACTTATAAACAAAAAACCGGCCAGCGTTTCTGCCAAAAATTTTGGCTCGCTGCCGATTCTTATTCCTTCCTATAGGATAAACCCTGTAGCCAAAATTATCAACGAGTGGTGTGGATAATAATTTGCCTTCCAAAAAAACACATGGGATAATTATTTCAGGCATCGGTTCTTTATAAAATTTTTTAACGGTTCTTATTCTAAGTCACCTAGTTTTTAGGGGAAACAGTTGCAAAGGAGGTTTAAGGAGGAAACAATTAATAGGCCTTGTACCTAAGTACGCAAGCGAGCGTCTTTAGGCACAAGGCCTATTTTTTATGAGTTTTTTTATCGAAACCTTCCTAAGGTATACTACTATTTCGCGATCGCTGAGTTGATCAAATCTATATTTGCGCCCAAATCTTTTCCGTCCGTGCCAATATTTTTGTACGGGCTCGAAGGCGAAAGATGATAATCCCCTCCTATCATGTTCACAAAGCCTATATTAGCCGTCGATAGCGGGAAGTAATTGTCTTGAGGGTAGCTTGTCGAGATGCCCCCCACGAGCACGTTCTTGTTAAATACATACCCTGGGAAGTAAGTATTGAGCGTTCCGGAGCCGATGCCTGTTCCTGTGCCGATTACTCCGTAAGAGTTATGCGAAGCAATGTTGTTGCGATAAATAAAGCCAGGGCTCGCTACGCCGTCTGCAAAGAGCATAGTTTCGGAATTCAAAGCTGTATTGTGGTCTATAACAACTTGCGCGGCGCCACTCAAAACCTGGAACAAGCGCCCAAATCCCCACTTCCCTCCGATATCTTCGAAAAGATTATTTTTTATGAAGATGCGTTTGGTTTGCTGGCTCGGCTGAAGATTGTCTGTCCCTAAGATATTTATTCCCGCGGCGGCGTGGCGCAAAATGTTGTTCGTGAATGTGACATCCTCAACCACGGACCAAGGCGCGGTCCCGTCTTGGTTCCTGACGGTAAACAAAATCGAGAACCCGTTTTGGGAATGCGGCCAGTTATATTCAAAAATATTTCCATCCACAAGGACGCGCCGGGCATTTTTCAGTTCAAAAATATTTTTTACGCTCCAAGCGATGCCCGCGTAACTTGGCTCGCCGATTTTCCATTTAAGCTGCTTTGCAAAATTATTGCGGCGGACCTCAATATCCGAAGGGACAAGGTTGGAAATTTTCGGGTCAGCGCCGCCGAACATCATATTCTCCCCTGCCGCCTCTAAATAATTGTTTACAATTTTATACGGTCCCGGCCCGTTCCATCCAAGGATAGCTTGGGAGTCCGCACCGATTTCGTGGAAATCCGAAAGGTAAGAATCGATGACCGCCAGGCGCGTTCCGTTTAACGCAATCCCGCGGCGAATATTTCCCGTAGGCGTGCCGTGGATATATGTGCGGTCGAAAATAATATCGGACGGCAGATCGGCAAGATTTGTTTCCGTGCCATCCCCCAAGAGGACAACATTATAATTCGTGCTCGAAGTATCGGCATGGGTCGTCGCGATCTCAACTCCGATGAAGCGGTAATGGTGCGCACCCTTGGCGGCGGTGATCGCAGACATCGTATTTGGGCTTACAATCTTCGGCATTAAAGCCGCGTTTGCCGGAGTTACCCTCGTACCTTGCGGCAAGCTCGTGTCGGCAACAGAGGTCCTAAGAGTGACCCATCCCACGCCGGATTTTTTTGGCAACGTGAAGTTGCCGGAATAAGTTACGCCCGCCTGAAGACTTATCACATCTCCCGGCAAAGCGTTATTCAAAGCCGCCTGCAGATCCCCTCCCTGCGGAACTGAAATCGTTTTTCCCGTCGGCGCAGAGTAAGTCGTATCTACATAACTTTGCGGAAGCGCCGCTGGAGAATCTACCTGCTTAACAGGAGTAGAGCTAACAACCGCCATACTTTGCGTCTGGGTTTGCACTGGCGTCGGTGTAGCAACAACCGCAGCCTTCACCAAAAAATCTTCCGCGCTCCAGCCGTCCGAACCTGAATCAAAATCAATTTGCCACCAATTGTATCCACCTAGATTCTGCGGCCCGGCAATTACTCTCCCCTGGATTCCGCGCGTCTGCGCGGGAGATAAAATAGTTCCGTTAGGCGTCGATCGGACATTCAAAACATCGGCGTTAACTTGGACGCGGTCGCCTGCTATGAATTTGGTAGAGGCGTGGGTGGTCGCAACTGGCACCGGTGGAGTTTGGGTTACCACGGGAACCGATGCGTAACCGTCATATCCCTTCTTAACTTCCTCCGCGGAAAGCGCGTCGTTATAGATTTTAAATTCATCAATATCTCCTTCGAACGAATAGTTTTTTGCGTAGCCGTCATAAGCGTAGTCGTTCCCTATTCGGTAAGCGTTGCCGCGCTGGGCTAGGGTTGAATACGGGACGGAAGCAACAAATTTTCCGTTTACATAAAGTTTCAACTCTTTTTTATCGTAAGTGCCGACGATATGATGCCATTGGTTCAAAGTAATTTTTTCTGTCCCGGCTTTGTTCCATTGATGTTTTGTATAATCATAGACATCAAAACCGATTGTCTGGTCCGGCCTGATCCAAACCGCCGGAGCAAGATATCGGCTTTCAAAAATCATGCTGTAATTTCCCGCGGCCGTCGGGCGCGCCCACGTCTCAATAGAAAATCCGTTTTCAAGCGGCAATTTAGTAGAGGAGAAATCCAGAGTCCCAGGAGCCGCAATTCCTCCGAACCTTACAGCTCCGCCAGAAACACCTCCGGAAATAAACGCCGCGCTGCCGGACAATGTTCCATTGATTGCGGAAATATTATCCTTCGCCTGTTTTCCCGTCCCCTCATCGAATTTGTAATGCATGAGCAAGCTTGCTGGGGCGGGCGTAGGGGTTGGAGCGGGTTGCGTAGATGGCGGGACACCATTAGATAAAACCTGCGGGCTCATGTTCGAACTGGGCAAGCCGGGCAGAAGATTCCCGTTGGCAAAGTCGGCGAATGTTAACGCCGAGATCCCAAGAGAATTCGGCGACCAGATAAAATCATTATCCGATGTGCCTTCGATGGAAGCCGCCGTTCCAACTTGTGCAAGCGAAGCGTCTCCTTCGAGTTGCGTTGATACATATCCTGAACTGCCAGTTACCCCAGTCATCGTTCCGCGTACTTCAAAATAATATGTGGAGCCAGAAGGAATTACCAAAGTTTTCGGAATCCCATTTTGGTCAACGCGAAATTCTATTATTCTTGTTTCGTTTGATAACAAGCTCGCATTCGTTTGGCTTAACTGCCCAGCGGCATTTACCCCCGTGACCGGGGAAGAGTACGCAGAATCTGTGTACCCAAAGATGTTTATGCCAGATAAGTTCGTTGCTGTAATTTTTACAGTGAATTTATGAATGCCGACATCTCCCCCGTTGGCTTTTACTGAAAACCTGTATACGGCACGGTTACCGTTGGCAATCGTTGAAGGCTGCCAGCCAATTATGGAAGCAAAAGATGGATACGCTTTAAATATTCGCACGCCTTCCGAAACTGTGTCTCCGCTAGTCGGCGTAATATTGAATCCGGAAGAAATGCCAATTCCATAATTTCCGCCAACGCCGTTGTTGTTTCCGTCGTAATCAACTTTTAATACATCACCGGGAGTCGTGATATCACACGAGCTACAAATATTTGAGATGTTCCCTTTAACAACGAGTGTTCTAGACGCGTCCTTGGGAATCCTGAAAGCTCCGGAAGCAATTTGGGATGAAGTTGCATAATCTCCCTGTGTAGAAAAAATAGCCGTTCCAATCTGCACCCCTTCAGTCGTCCATAAACTAACAGACCTACCAACTAAATCATCCGGCGTATTAAATTCTGTTCCCGAAAGTTGGAGGGCAACCTGGCGTAAATCAATATCTTCTCCGCTCGCGCTGAATCTAATACGCGAGAGTTCAACATTAGTTGCTCCAGAATTAACAATCCTCAAACTTGCGCTTGCGGAATCAAGAGACGCAACAAGCGCACCGCCAGGTATAGCAGTCATAATCTGTCCCGCCGATCCCCCAAACCCCCACTGGTATTTTCCAGAAGAGCCGCTTCGGACATCGCATTTTAAACTTATTGTTTTGCTCGTGCCTTTTTGAACAGTGAGCCCAGCGCCGTCGAATACAAAATTTACAGTTTCGGAAGCAGAGACAGGATTAACTATATTAGCTGAATTGACGATAATCGTTCCGTCATAAAGCCTGCAATTTGTAAGGTCATTCGGGTTGCCGGCGGGCACTTTATAAGCAAGAGAAATGTTCGCCAAGCGGGCATCAGCAGGAGAAGAGATCGCATCTAATTTATAACGGGCGAATTCAAATTGGTTTGTCCCGGCAATAACATTTTGCGCGGGAGGCGTGGGCTCGAGAGATATATTGACCGTCCCGTTTGGTTGCTCGGACACTGGCGTAAATAAACTTTTCACTTCTTCTGCGCTCAAAGCCCTGTCGTACACTTTCACCTCATCAATCAATCCCTTGTACTTCCATTCGGGCTTGTTGTAATCAGTGCCGAACATGTATGAGTAACCAACTTCCATGGCCCGGTTGTATTTAGCCATAGGAAGATCTGGCGTTTGTGACTTGCCGACGAGTTTGCCGTCGAGGTAGAGATACATTGTTTTGCCGGCCTTGTCGTATATTCCTGCGGCGTGATGCCATTCGTTGAGAGTAACCGGGACATATGGAGAAGCACTAACAGTCAATGTATTATCTGGTTTTTGGAATGTAATTGTGTAACGGACATTTTCTCCGGACTGATAAAGCCCAGTATGATATCCCCACCATCCGGCAAGCATCGCGTATGATGTCTGCTTAGTTGGGTAAAACCAAACTGAAAATGTGTGGCCATTTTCTAGCGAAGCGGAAGTCAATCCCGGGACTGTGGCATAATCGTTTATACCGTCAAAAGAAATCGCTTTGCCGAATTTACCATCGGCCCAAGTTGTGCCGTTTATTAAATTTAATTGGCGGTTGTTTCCGGAAGAATCTTTAGCATGACTGCCCGATCCTTCTTCGAGAGAAAATGAAGCGATAAGGTTCGGGGCATCCGCCGAAGAGGGTTCAAATTCTCCGGAACGGTTCGCGATAAAAAGAATCATACCTAGCGCTCCTGCCGCGAGCCCGATCAAAAGCCATGCGGTCCATGAGTGAACCCTGGTCTTCCCCACTACAACGAATTCCCTGTTGAGGGATCTGAGCGCGCTTTCGGCTAACTTATCTTTTTCTTCCAAATTACTATTCACGGGTTATGTTAATAGTACGCGAGCTCGTAATACCTTTAATATCTGAAGCTGTTATCGTTATCGCGTTTGTTCCAGCTTCCAAGGGAATCGTCATATCCCAATCCATCCGCCATATTGAATATCCAACTAGCCTGCTCCCCGAGATCGCCCTCCAGCGCATTTTTGCCATTCCGGAATTACCGCGGTTATCTTCCCACTTCACGAATTTAATCGCCAAGTTGTCGTAAGCGTAACCGGAAAGATTTAACACGTGGCCTTTAGACAAAAATGAATTCGGGAAAGATACTTCCGATACGCGCTCGAGAAGATTTATTTCAGTCCAACCCGTTGCGCCGTCGTCATAATTTATATACATGAATGGCGACCCTCCGCGGCTGACCGGCTGGGCTACCCCCGCGACAACAATTGTCCCGAGCGTCCCATGCGGCTCTGTTCCGGAAATAACTCCTCCTCCCTTCGCCTGAATGTATGGGTCTCTCCTCACGTTCACTGTAGAATTTGTCCGAATCCGATCACCTATTGCCAACCGTCCGGCAAGCGGGGCCACTTTTTCCCCAGTAGAATTTATAAACAATGTCGGTGGTTCGGAATCAACAACGCCCGGCTTGCTCGCGGCCTGCAAACCCGGAACGTAAGGCTCGTAAGAAAAATCCGCTTCTTCGAAGCGCTGGCCGTAAACGTTTAAAATTCCTCCCTCTCCCCATTTCCTAAACATCTGGAGCTGGTTTGCGACATAGTCCGGAGTCCGCGCGGCAGTATACGAACTTTTTTCGCGCGATGTCGGAACCGGTTCGTCTATCCAGATAAACATCGGGCGGAAGTATCTGGTCGAAGCGTAATCCCAATTAGACAACCTGCGGGAAAGGAGACTGTAAAGTTTGTTGGCGCTTTCCTGCAAAACCGCGTCCCAAGAATAATACTGGTAAATCGCTTGCTTGTAGAAAACTTCGGTCATAAGCCCGAACGAGTTATATCCCTCGACGCTGGTCAGCCCATCAACAAAATCTATGTGTGTATTTGTTCCAAACGCGTTTACAATTTTATTAACCGCCTCGTGCGTCATATCCGTGCTCGTCTCCGGAAGATATTCGTCGTAGGCTAAAATATCTACGCCAGGAAATCCGGAAAGGATCGCCTGCATGACTTCCGCCCCGCGCTCGCGCACTTTCGCCCGCACCTCCGCTTCGCTGTGCGTATTTCCTGTATAGTTCCAATTCCAAGTCGGGCCTGCTTGGCCACGCGAAGCAGCAATGGTGCCGTAAAGTTCTGAATCGTAAAGCAACCCCTTAAAGCCCAGAGCTTTGGCCGCGGCGGCGATATTTCGGATGTTTGGTATAACCAAATTTTGCCACTCGGCATCGTCAAACCACTCCGCAAGCGGCGTCTGGCTGTTCCAGTAATTTACTAAATAAAATCCGAAGTATAGGTCGAGCCCGCGAGCCCGCGCCCGCTCTACGATTTTTGAATCTATTATTTCTTTTTGGAGTTTATATTTCTCTTCATCCAAACTGGCGGAGAGGTCTCCAGTGAAATCATCATTTCTTCCCATCCTATACATCTGGGGAATGCCGCACATAAATCCGTCCGCTCCACGCGACTTCCAAAGATCCAAATCCGCGTCCGAAATACTTACACATGTCCTTGTAACTCCCGAGCGCGACATAGACATTCCGAAAATAATTTTATCAGCGCTGTTTACAACGCCATATTTGCCCTCAACTTCGTCCGCCGCCAAAGCACGGTTGTAAATTTTTAATTCATCAATATCCCCCTCGAAAGCATAATTTTTTGCGTACCCATCATAGGCGTGGTCGTTGCCTAAGCGAAAAGTACCGCCGCGCTGCGCAAGAGTGGATAGCGGCGTAGATTGGACAAGCATTCCGTTTACATAAAGCTTAAGTTCTTTTTTGTCGTAGGTAGCCACAATATGCCGCCACTGGTTTAATGGAAATTGGGAATTGCCGGTTTTGTGCCAGCGCGCCTGCGAGTAGTCATAAACATCTAAACCTAAAGTTTGGTCCGGCCTTATCCAAATTGCCGGAGAGAGATAACGGTTTTCAAAAATAGCCGCATAATTGCTGGGGGCAGTCGAACGAACCCAGGCTTCCATCGTAAAGCCGTTGTTAAAATT
>Ga0209541_10010796_pt1 | contig 14454 bp, 21 predicted proteins | sample RifCSPlowO2_01_FD_184027 | JGI IMG/M metagenome (GOLD analysis project Ga0209541, IMG submission 184027) | Groundwater microbial communities from Rifle, Colorado - Rifle CSP2_plank lowO2_0.1 (SPAdes) (version 2) | ecosystem: Environmental > Aquatic > Deep subsurface > Groundwater | place... | reverse complement strand
AAATGCCCTGTAAGGAAATACTGCCTAAGAATTGGTGTAAAAAAATGGAGATAAATTTAAAACTTAAGAAATTTTTAATAAAAACATTTAAAAACAAATTTTCATAATTCTTACTCATGAAACGCTCATCAAGAAGATGGAAAAAGAAAGGGCAGATGCGCTGGAAATGGCAGAGAAAAAGGCTTAGAAAAGAAAAGCGCAAGAGAAAACAAAGAAGATTGAGAAGCAAATAGGGTTAAGATTAATATGATATTTTGATATGTTAAGCAAATTCTGAACTTTAAAATTATATTTTGTACTTCTATCGTCGCATTATATATAAATACTTAGTTATTTTTATTATTAACAATTAACACAAATCTGCGAATGAAGTGAGTAGCTAATTGTTATCTTCAAATAAAAAACTCTGAGAGAAGTATTCTTATAAGGTATTAAGTTAGCTTTCTTTATTATATCGATAATTTAACTCTAAAATTACCATCAATCATATTCCACATAACCATAATTTATAAAAACAGAAGTTTTTTCAACGAATAATGGATTATGATTTAAAGAGAATTGTTAAAAAAATTGAGTTGTATCGTAGGTTAGAAAGAGAGTTTAAAAATAAATCAATAGAGGAACTCAGTCCATATTTAAGGGAGAGATATACTTCATTCTTAGGGATAAAATCTGAATTAATAAATATAAATATAAATGGAGAAGAATTAATAAATTTATTAGAATATTATCTTGATAATTCCAAATAATCTCTCTCTTTTAATATAATAAACTTTATAAGTTAAATTAGGGATGTTTTATCATGAATCTTATAAAAAATATTAAAAAAGGGAAGTTTATTACCAAGATTAAAAGGAGGTTGATTGTTAAGGAACTTTGGTTCCTTACAGTGTCTTACTATGGTTAGTGAGATATGGACTGAAAAATACAGGCCTTCCAAATTCTTGGAAATTGTCGGGCAGGATGATATTATAAAAAGAGTTGAATCAATGACAAACTCTTTCAATATCCCGCATCTGTTGTTTGCAGGGCCAGCAGGCACAGGCAAATCCACTCTTGCATTAGTTATTGTAAAACAACTGTATAAGGACATTTGGAGAGATAATTATCTTGAATTAAATGCAAGTGATGAAAGAGGAATTAATGTTGTTAGGGAAAAAGTAAAAAATTTTGCAAGGACAAAATCTTTAGGAGATGTCCAGTTTAAAGTGATTTTTTTGGATGAAGCTGATGCACTAACTCCAGAAGCCCAGCAAGCCTTAAGAAGAACTATGGAGAACTATTCTGGAACATGCAGATTTATACTTTCTTGTAATTATTCAAGCAAGATTATTGATCCAATACAATCAAGATGCGCTATTTTCAGGTTTAAACTTCTGGAAAAAAAGGATATAGAAAAAGTTGTCCAAAAAATTTCAGAATTTGAAAATCTCACAATAAAGCCAGAAGCCTTAGAGATATTATACGAAGGAAGCGAAGGAGATTGCAGAAGAGCGATTAATATACTTCAATCAACAGCCTCAATTTCTCCAGTAATAAATTCGGAATTAATTTCAACAGTAATTTCAGGTGCAAAGCCAAAAGACATTAAGGTTGTCCTTGATTATGCACTGTCAGGGGATTTTCAAAAATCAAGAGAGAAACTTCTTGATGTAATGCTTAAAGAGAGCATATCTGGACAAGATGTAATCAAATCTATACAAAAAGAAATATGGAACCTTCCTATAGAACCTGAAATAAAAGTAAAACTAACTGAAAAGACAGGTGAAATTGAGTTTAGGATTGTAGAAGGTTCTGATCCATTTATTCAATTAGAATCCCTTTTGGCAAGTTTTGTGCTTGCTGGATTGGGAAAATGAAACTTGACTTTAACAAATATCAAGAAATAGATAATATAAAATTATACCTACTAAAAAATCTTTTAGAAGATTACCTAAGTGAAGAAGAAAAGAAAATACTGAAGGGGAAGTACCCCAAAGCAAATAGATACATACTAACAAGTGAAAAAATGTCTGAAATTGAGAAAGATTATATGAAATACGAGGAGGATGTTTTTACTATTTTATATCATAAAGAGATATTAATAAAAAAAGACGATAAAAGAATAAGTGTAATTATAGAAGAACCTAAAGGGATCTTTGTAGAATTAAAAGAATATTTAAAATCACAAAAAATATTAATAAGAGGTAATAGTATAAAGGTTTAAGAAGATAAAATAAAAAGATTAGAAAATGCAAATAAAATTGGAGATATAATACCCTAAAGAGGATAAAACAGGAAAATGAACTTAAAAAAGGAAAACTGGTTTAATGAAAACGGATACAATAGTTACGGTTATGAACAAATCCAAAATAGATTGATATTTTTAGAGAGAGAATATAAAAATTTAAATGATATTGAAAAGAATCATGAAATTAATGTTATAAAAAATCTAATTGATATAATAACACCCCCTATATCCAAAAGTATTTATTCTAATAAATTAGAAATGTTATTGAATAAAGAGATGACGAAAATAAAATGAACTATACTTTGTTAAAACTTGAGGTATTAAGGACTAAATAAAAATGTTAAAACTATCGAACTTGAAGCTGAGAAATAGTAATACAGAAAACAAAATTAAACTGCCACCTTTGTTTTCTGTCTCAGAAACTTCGCAAAAGACACAGAAAGTTTCTGATATAGTAATTACCAACTCTAATAAAGAATTGTTTTATATTAATCAATTATCTAAATTAAACTTTGGTGGTAGTTCCCCCTCGCTCAGCTTAAAAATAGAGGTATCCTTACCATTTATATAATGACATGGACTGAAAAATACAGACCCACTTGTTTTGAAGAGGTTAGAGAGCAGGAATTAGCAATTGTTAAGATAAAAGAATTTGTTAATAATTTTAATAAATTCAACAAAAATGCATTAATTCTCTATGGACCTCCTGGAACAGGAAAAACAACCTTAGCTTATGTTATATCTAGTGAAACAAACTCAGAAATTTTTGAATTAAATGCTTCTGATTTAAGAAATAAGAATAAATTACAAGAGGTTTTAAAGCCAGCAATTGAGCAAAAATCCCTGATAAAAGATAAAAAAATAATTCTTGTTGATGAAGTTGATGGAATATCTGATGCTGATAGAGGAGGTCTTCAAGAACTTTTAAGTTTAATTGACAATTCGCAATACCCTGTAATCATAACTGCAAATGATATATGGGACAGAAAATTAAGCCCATTGAGAAAAAAGGCTGAACTGGTGCAATTAAAAGAATTAGGATACAGAGCAATAAAAGATGTTATGATTCAGATTTTAAGAAAAGAAAATTTATTTGTTGATAATAACATCTTAACAAGCATTGCAATAAATGCAAAGGGGGATTTAAGAGCTGCAATAAATGATTTACAAACCCTCTCAAAGATCAAAGAGCATAAAGGAATAACAATAGATGAAAGAAATAAAGAGACAGATATCTTTAACACACTAAGAATTATATTCAAGGAAAAGCCAAAAAATGAACTATTGAATATTTTTGATTCTGTAAACATGTCAATTGATGAAATAATATTATGGATAGAAGAAAACATTCCCTCAGAATACCAGGGAGAAGAACTGGCAAGAGCTTACGAAGTACTAAGCAAAGTAGACATATTCAAAGGTAGAATATACAAACAACAATACTGGAGATTTTTAACTTATGAGAATATACTTCTAAGTTATGGCATTTCAGCTTCAAAAAAAACATCCACAATTCAAAGAAGAGGATTTACAAGCTATAAAAAGCCCTCAAGGATTTTAAAAATCTGGATGAACAACCAAAGAAATATAATGAAAAAATCAATAGCAGTAAAATATGCGAAATATGTCCATGTTGGACAAAAGCGTGCCATGCAAGAGTTTCCCATAATAAAACAAATTCTAAAAAATCAAAATATCAGAAGAGAGTTAAGGTTAAGCGAGGATGAAACTAATTATCTTGACAAACCACTTATTTAAAGTTTTCGAGAATCAGAAATTTTTAATTTCTGAGTTTGGATAAGCCCAGTTGTATGATAAATGATAATAATAATTATCTTCTCGTTCACCTCGCAGGGTTGATTAGTAATTAATGCAAAAAGTACATCAGAGTTAACAAGCACTAACCTACAATAGGTTTTTCATAGTTAATAACAAACAATAATTTAATGCTATTATAATATCCAACTTTAATCTAAGATTTACTTAAAACTAAAAAATCCAAGATAATCTTTTCCTTTCAAAATCCTCTACACTACACAGTTAGCTACAGTATCTGAACCTTCCTTATACCCAAATCCTGCTGAAGGATTTGAACTTGATAATTGCTCATCACATTCGCTTGGAGCAGTGTTAAATGCATTACAAATTCCCTGCAAATAACTTGAAGGGCTTCTTCCTGCATTTGACTGAACACCATTAATAATTAAAGTAGGGCTTCCTCTAACTCCATAGCCCTGGCTTAATTCAGAATCTGCGCTGAAATAGTCATTTGCTTTGCTTGTTAAACAGGTTTTTAATTTAGCGCTGTTGATTCCTGCAGTTTTTTCACATGCAGTAACATCAGCAGGTGCTTGAATATCTGTAGAATTGAGTATGCATACCAAATACACATTCAGCTTATTTTGTCCTTGCTCTTCTCTAATACACAACTGCCTTTTATTTTCTAAATCTTCTTTATCTCCATGAAGAACATAATGCACTGCTCTTAATTTAAAGTCAATTTTATCCCCGAGCAATGCTACAGCAGGTAATATGCCTTTTTCTGCCTGAGTTCCATAAGGACAATAACTCATTACAAACAATTCAACTTTTGGCTTGTCAGATTTTGGAATTTCTTCTATTTGCTGGTTTTGATTTGAATTTTGATTTGTATTTGTTTGATCATCTGTCAAAGAAAAAGGAACAACACCCTGAGCAAGATAATCACCATCTTTTGTGGAGTAAATAGGAATATTCTGGCCATTATATGAAACAGTTATTTCATATAAACCACCTAAGTCTTTAGAAGAAACATAAGCAACTCCTCCTCCTGTCTGTTTATTTAAAAAGCCTATAACATTATCGCTTGCATCTTTCTCAGAAATCACTTTTCCTCCTCCAAAATTACCTACTAATAATACAAGAATTATAATGCCTAAAACAAGAGTTGAAAGAATCCATGGATTTTCCCTGAACTTTTCAGTTAAAGTTATTTTGTTGTGGCTTTTTGTTTTTTCATGAATTTTTTCATGGCTTTCATGAACTATCTCTTCAGGTTTGTGATGTTCTGTCTTGTGAACATCTGTCTTGTGTTTCTCTTTTTTTTCTTCACTTTCCATTAAATCATTATGGAAAAACCATTTAAAAATGTTTTGATGAAATTAGTTACAACCAAAACTTAACCAAAAAATGTTAAAGATAACAAGCAATAACATATAATTGGTAATTAGTTTCATTGTGCTATTAGTAATTAATAACCTCAAGGATTTTTTTATCGTTAATAACTTACATCAATCTGCGATAATAAGAATACAAATTTTGATTTAAGATTTCATATTTTACTTAACAAATTTTAAATTTTATCACAGACTCAACCCTAACCAAACAATTAAAAATCTTCTTAACTATTGTTAGGCATGCCATATAACATTTTAATTGGAAGAGATTCTTCTGACAAAAAAGATTTTCAGGAAAAAGGGCTTGCTTTTATAGGAAAGGGTTATGTAAAAATGGGGCAGTACACATCCTTAAGCAATAAAATTTTGATGGATGTTGCGAGAAGCCATGTAATATTAGTAGCAGGAAAGAGAGGTTCTGGAAAGTCATATACATTAGGAGTATTAATGGAAGAGCTGTCTAATCTTCCAAAAGAGGTAAGCCAGAACATAGGTTCTCTTGTATTTGACACAATGGGAATTTATTGGACAATGAAATTCAGAAACGAAAAAGATAAAGAATTACTTCGTGAATGGGATTTAAAGGCAAAAAATCTTCCTTTAAAGATTTTTGTTCCTTTTGGACATTACGAGAGTTATGTTGAAAAAGGAATTCCTGTAGATAGAAAATTTGCCCTTGATGTAACAGAACTAAATCCAGAAGATTGGATTTTAACATTTGGTCTAAATCTTACAGAGCCTGTTTCTGTTTTAATTGAAAGAATAGTATCTAATCTAAAAGAAAAAGGAGATTTCAGTATCACTGAAATAATCTCAGGCATTGAGCATGATGAAAAAACTTCAAGAGAAATAAAAAATGCAGCATTGGGTTTGTTCGAGGCAGCAGAAACCTGGGGGATATTTGCAAAAAAAGATGAGGATACAACACAAGTTCAAGAACTGATTTCTGCTGGAAAAACAAGCGTCTTAGATTTAAGTGTTTACAATTCAGTCGGAGCATTCAATGTAAGAGCTTTAGTAATTAGTCTTGTATCAAGAAAAATCTTCAACCAGAGAATGAACTCAAGAAAAAAAGAGGAAATAGAGAGTGTTTCAAAAGGGCTTGATTTTACATCAGGAATAGAGAAAAAAGAAACACCTCTTGCATGGATATTTATAGATGAGGCTCATGAGTTCTTGCCAAAAGATGAGAAAACAATAGCAACAGATGCTTTAGTTCAGTTGTTAAGAGAGGGCAGACAGCCTGGAATATCTTTGGTTTTAGCAACTCAACAACCAGGGCAGATTCACAAAGATGTCATGACTCAATCAGATATTGTAATTTCTCATCGCGTCACTTCACAGCCTGATTTAGAAGCCCTAAACAATATAATGCAAAGCTATCTTTTTGAAAGCATTAAAAAATACATGGATGATTTACCAAGCCTAAAAGGCTCTGCAATAATACTTGATGATAATTCAGAAAGAATTTATCCTATGAGAATAAGGCCAAGATTTACCTGGCATGGCGGAGAAGCTCCGAGTGCTATTAGGGTTGAAAAGAGGTTATAAAAAATAAAAGAAAGATTTAAATAACAAAATTTTTAGTAGTAATATGGACTATAATAACTTTAAAAGACATATTCATAAAGAAATAGATTTAACAATAATTCGTAAGAATGCAATTATAAAAGGAGAAATTGCCAAATTAGTTCTTAAAGAAATAATTTATCCTGATATGAGCATTCCTATTCCTAGTTTTGATGAAGAAGTAAACTGGATAAAAAAAGGAATTAGTGTTAGTAAGATTTTGGATTATATAATTGAACATAGAATTGAAGCTTATTGTTTGCATAATTTCGATGAATCTATTTTACAAAATGGAATTAGATAAAAAAATAACAAAATGTGAATTGTATGAAGCTGAATTAACTTACTTTGTAGACTTATATAGAAAAAAAAGATTAATTTGTCCGGTAAATATAGATGAATGCCCTTATAAGAGAAATATTGAATTAGATGAATCCTTTCAAAAAGCAAATATTTGCGGAACTTTTGGATTAATACATATTAAAGAAAAAGGTAAGATAACAAAACAAAATATTGAAAATATTAAAGAAAGAATAACCAGCTTTCCTAAGATGTCAAAAGAAGAAGAAAGCAAATCTCTCGAAAATCTTTACAAGATAGCTAAAACAGCCACTTATATTGGTGTTAAGCCAGAACCAGAAGATCAACTCTAACTCTGATTTTGTACGGGGCTATTTCTCCTGCTTTTTTTATTTTAAGGATTTTTATTTTTCTCTTGTATTTTTTTGCCTCTCTTTCAATTTTTTCCTTTACCTTACTTATGCCATCAATCTTACAAAAATCATAATAATAAATTTTTGTTCCTTTTTTGCTCAGCATAAGTGCTTCTTTTAAAAAAGTTTCTTTCAGTTGAGGGCGAGGCATGACAACAACATCAAAATGTAAGGGAACCAAGTTTCCCTTGACAATCAACCCTCCTTTTCGTGCAATCTTTTTAATATCTCCTGGAATAAGCTCAATCCTATTTTTCAAATTATTCAGTTCAATATTCAATTTAGCATATTTGTTTGCTTCTCTGTTTATTTCGTTGGAGAAAATCTTTTTTGCTTTAGAATTCTTGGCTATGACAATTGAAAAAGGAGCAACACCTGCAAACATAACCAAAACAATCTCGTTATTTTTTATCTTTGATGCTATTTCTTTTCTTTCATTGCTCAACCGAGGAGAAAAATAACTAGTGTCTATGTTAAACCTAAAAATGCAGTTGTTTTCCTTGTAGAGGACTTCTTTGGTTTTTTCTCCTGCAATATAACTTGTTTTAATTTTCCTTAACCTACCTTTAATCCTGCCTTTTTTTTCCAAAATAGTCTTTATTGAATGACTTTCTCTCAATAATCTATCAGCAAACTTCTTTTTTTCAGTTTCCTTGAAATCTTTTGGAAACCTCACAACAGCTATATTTCCCAAAATATCAAATGAGTGGGGATTTTTCATTAAAACAAAAATTCAAAGAAGAATTTAAATGTTGTGGGTTTATTGATACAGAGAAAAAGAATAAACTGCCACATACAGAAATTTGCCGGTTATAATCGTAATCTATATTAATAATTAATACTAAAACTTAATAATCCTCAAAAAAATCTGTTAAACTATTAGGCTTCTTTAGCATTATTATATTAATAAATTATCATCAATCTCATGAATTATAATGAATGAGCAATTTACTAAATCTTTTTACTCATTCAATTCTCTAAACCCATTCATTAAGCCCTTTTTGTTTTCGTTTTTCTGTAATTTCTCTTAATCTTTCAAGCTGTTTTTCAACCCTTTCTTCAGAAAAATCATGCTCCTCAACCAAAATTTTTTTTATTTTCTTTTCATTAACTGTACTGAACTTAAAATCAGCGTTAACAACCTTTGGTTTGTGAAATAATTCAAAAATTTCTTTCCAATCAAACCTTTCTTTTTCAGAAAGGCTCATTATTTGTTCTTCAACACTTCTAAAGATTAAAACGGGTTGATTGTATTTTTTAACTATTTGTAAAGCTTTTTTTTGCCCTATTCCAGGAATTCCTTTAGGGTTATAATCTGTTCCAACTAAAATTCCCAAGCAAATCAGCTGATCCAAGTCTATTCCCAGAAGATTTAATATTTTTTCAAGCTCAATTAATTCTGGTTTTATCTCAACATATCCTGAAACTGTTTTTCTTTTTCTTGCCAAAGTTAAATTTTGTATTAATATCTTAGCACCAAAAAGCAAACTGTCATAATCCTGGCTCGCACTTGCATAAACTTCACTCTTAATTCTAGAAAGAAAGGCAGACTCTGCTTCTCCCTCACTTGGAGCTTGGACAACAGCAATACCCATTGCTTCTAAAAGTTCTTTGCTTTCACGAATCATCTCATCACTGAGTCTAGCAAGCTGGCTGCTGTATTTTTTCATTGCATCTAAATCTTCTCTTTTTTTTGCTTCCTCAAATCTTTCTCTTGCCAAATCCCTGGACTCTTCTCTTTTTTCAAATGTTTTTTCCTTTAATTTTGGAGGCTCTCCGTCAAAAACATAAACTAATTTAATTCCTTCAGAAAGCAATGCTATATTTCTGTAAAAAATACCTGAAAGATGGCTTGTTATTCTTTTTTTGCTGTCCATTAACGGAGTTCCATCTGCCTGCCTTATACTAGACAAAAACTGATAAAGAGTATTAAATGCATCAACACATATGATTTTTCCTTTTAAGTCTGAGAGTTCTATTTCTTTTCTTGGTATAATATCTCGTATATTTAAGCCCATTTTGGATTATTTTCTCGTAAACATCTAGTATTAAGAAATATAAAAAACTTCCTGTTTATTCTCGAAATTTTTTAGACAGAAAAACAAATAACAACAGGATAATTTTGTTTTTCTGTATATATAATTATTGATTTGTCCTCTTTTTTGCATAACTAATAAAATTCTTCCATATCTTTCCTATCTGGATATCTTCAAAATTACACAAAGGCTGAATTCCGTATTTTCCAAATCTCCCAGGAAGATATCTAGTAAGAATTCCTTTCTTTTTTTGTATGTCCTTGTTTATCTCAAAAGACAAATTTTTTCCTTCTTTATACATTCTTACATAAACTGAATCTGGAACTCTTCTTTCAGGGGTATAAGACACAACATCAGATATTAATCTTTCTAAATCTTTTTGAACCCTTTCTTGAAAATAGATTTGCTCAGCTGACTCTATTTCATTCTTTTCTTCTTCTGGATCTGGATTTTCACCATATTCTCCCATATTTTTACTACTAAATAAGAGTATATAAATCTTGCTATTTCAGAGGGGATAGCATTCCGATAGATTATTAAATAATATCCTTTTAGTGTTGCTAATGGATAAAACTATTAAAAGATTTGCTCTTATTGTTATTATTGCATTTATTCTAAACCTAATTTGGGAATATTCTCATGCTTCTTTATATTCCTCTCAGATGCTTGCGGATAATTATAATTTAACTTTAATAAGAGCATCCATAGGCGATATAGTAAATATTTTTTTATTTTTTATTATTATATCAGTTATTGTTCATAAAAATTTAAAATGGATAAATAAGCCTAAAGGATTGGATTATATTTTATTGATTGTTTTTGGATTAATTCTTGCAATCATAATTGAATATATTAATCTTAGAATAGGAAGGTGGGCTTATACTTCTTATATGCCAACAATATTGGGCATTGGTGTTTCTCCTTTGGTTCAACTAGCAGTTACTTCTATTGTTTCACTAAAAATAGGGCTAATTCTTTCTAAATAAGCATGTTGTTTTTGGGGATATAATCTGCTGTTGCTTGACCTAACGAACAAAGAATATTGTGGGTGAGGCACAAGTGAAGCAAAAAGCGACCTCGGAAGTTTTAATTTTTCTTTCAGGGTGGGAAATTTAAAATAAGCGTTCGCGATAAATTAATAAGTAAGGTTTTCGTATTAAAATTATGCAATTGAGAAAAGCAACAGAACAAGATAAAAAGGAAGCAATAAAAATTGCACAAAAGTTAAAAAAATGGTTTAATAAAGAAGGAATTAAGAATATGAAAACCGACTTCAAATTAAATAATTTGGTCGTGGCGAGAGATAAAAGTAAAGTTTCTGGATTTTTATGTTACACATCTAATTGTGGGAAAATGCAACTTATATGGATAGGAGTTAAAAGAGATGCACAAAGAAAAGGAATTGGAGAAAAACTTTTGAAATGGTTAGAAAAAGAAGCTAAAAAATATAAGTCGCATTCAATTGAGGTTGAAACTTTACCAGATGAAGATAATTACAATCCATACAAAAAAACTCGAGCTTTTTATTATAAAAATGGTTTCAAAAGAATATTCTATAAAAAAGCGAGAGTTAAAGGTTGGGATGACCAAATTGTTCTAGAGAAAGTAATAAGGTGAGCGAACGTGCTATTGGGTGAAGGACGTCGCGCATTTTAGAAAATTTTATATAGGTATGAATTATCTATTATTTATGGAACAGCAAAATATAGACACCAGATTAGATAAGATTGAAAAAACCTTGAAATATATACAAGAAAACATGATAGATGTAGATGTTATTATAACAGAAGAAGAAAGAAGAATGCTTGATGAAAGCGTGAAAAATGAAAAATCTGGAGATTTAGTTTCTTTAGAGGAAATTAAAAATGTTCGAAATAAAGCTAGATAAACAACCCGAACATTTTCTTTCTAAGTGCGAAAATAAACTTTTTGAGCGAATTTCAGAAAAACTTGAAATATTAAAACAAAATCCTGTTCCACATGATGCAAAAAGAGTTTTAGGCTATGAGTTGCCAACATTTAGAATAAGAATTGGAAAGCATCGTGCGCTTTATCGCGTTAATTACGAAGAAAAAAGAATTATTGTTGTGAAGATTGATAAACGAGACAAAGTTTATGATTAAGGTTTAGTAGGGACAGAAACGACGACCAATAAAGGAGAGAGATTGCCCGCCTGCTTTTTGCTTCTTTTTTTTAAAAAGAAAATGGGGGAGTTCCTATTTTTCAATCTTTAAAAAAATCTTTCAGAATTTCTTTTGTTAGTGCAAAAGATTTATCACAATGATTTTTTAAACTTCTTGACGAACTTCCATCAAAATAAACATTTTCTACTTTTTTATTTCTTTTTTTTACAGAACGAACAGCAGGAACAAAATCTCCATCACCAGAAACTAAAACAGCAACATCAAAATTATCATCAGCAGAACCATCAACCATATCAACAGCCATGTTTATGTCATCTTCTTTAATTATATAATAATGCTTGTTCATTCCAGTAATATTTCGCTTCAGTAATCTGCATAAAACAAGATGAAAGTTAGGGATTTTCCTCAATTTAGAAAAGAACTCTTTTTGACTTTGAAATTTTTTAGGATTAAACTCCCTATCTAATTGGGCGTTATAATAATAAATTCCTACAACCTTTCCCTCGCCTGCCAAAAAATTGGCAAAACTCTGAAAGTCAAAATTCTTCAGACTTTTATCTTTTCCGTAAAGTTTTCTTAAACCAAAATAAAAGTTATTACCATCAATAAAAACAGCTACTCTTTTCATTTGAAAAGGTGCCTATCCCTTGCCGAAGCAAGGATAGGCGTATATGATTATTCTAAAGTCTAAGGATATAAATAGTTTTTGGTTGGCTATTTTTTGGTTTTGCCCGCCTGCTTTTTGTTTCTTTTTTCTAAAAAGAAGATGGCACTCTCGTTAGTTTAGAAATTAAGAGTTTACTATTGTTCTTATTGTAAATTCTTTTTTGAATAGAGCATTTGATACGCTAGAACATCCTTTGCAATCTGGCGTTCCACCGCTTATACCATATACATAACCTTTAGTTTCATAAGTTCCAGTAGGAGTATCAAATTCTCCAACATTACCAATCATAACACTTATTTCCTCTTGATAACTCTCTCCAGGTTTAAGCCAAGAATAATCATAACTAGTAGTTGTTTTTGAGGGGTATTGCGGATAATATTTTGGTGTTTGATATGCTGAATCATCTGCTAAGTAATTAGAGATAAAAAATATTGAAGGGGCTACAATATTTCCTGTATTTTTTATGGTTATTGTTTTGGGCGAGGTGTCAAAAGTTCCTGCTGACTTACTGACTTCAAAAGTTAAAGGATTGGGTGTTATTTCAATTTTAAATTCTGGGGGATTAAAAGTTTGTATCTTACAAACAATATCTCCAGTAAGCTCAACCTCCGTATTATATTTATAAGTTTTAGAAACACAAACTTTTAGTTGAGGAGATTCTCCTAAACTACTTATGATATTTCCATATCCAATAAATTTGTTATCTCCAAGATTTATTTTTCCACCATCTATATAACCAGCAATTTCTGAGCCAGACTTTGCATCATAAACTTTATAGTTTAAATCATTTATATCTAAGGTAATAGTAAAAGAAAATTGTGTTTGAAGAAGTCCTGTTTCTGGGTCATAATAAATTGGTAATGAGCCAGAGGGATTAGATTCATAGATAATATTTGAAAGAGTTATATCTGATTGGGAAATTTTTTTTGAAGATGAAGAATTATTTATAAAAACAATAACAAGAACTATAACCACCACGACAGCAATTCCAATCCAAATCCAATTTTTACTTTTTTTATGTTCTTCTGCCATTCTATTTTCCACCCAAAATTTTTAGTCCTTCTTTCCCAAAATAAATGACTAATCCTAAAACAGATATCGTTAATCCAATGATTATTTTAGTAGCATTTATAGGGGGAACTTTCTCGGCAAGAGTATCTGCTCCAGGAAAAATACTTTGTTGAATTAGGGGAAGTGCGGATAATATTATTAATACACCTAATACAATTAAAACAATTCCAATAATTTTTAATGGGTCTTTCTTTTTTGCCATTCTAAATAAATATGTAACGGGTCATATAAAAAGTTTTGCTTTTGCCTTTATCTATAAACATAAATCAAAACCCCAATAACTAATGAAAGGAACGAAATTGAAGCGGGAATTAAATCATATAAATTCCATTTTCTATCAATAATCTTTTTTTCTATCCAAAGGTAAGCAACAGGCAACAAAAAAAACAAAAGATTCCATTGATAAATCCCTAATTTTTGGATTAAAATGTTAATCTGTGGCCAAAGGAGATAATCTAAAATTGGGAGAATAACAAGAACTAATAATAAAGTTATGGAAACAACTTTCCATGTTTTAGAGAAGGGAGTTAATTGAGGATGTCCTTGTGCTCTTCTAAAACGGAATTTCCAATTTTTAGTAAACACAATTGTTATTATAAGTTCGGCTAAAATAAATGTTAAAACAATTGCATTTATTGTTGATAAAATCCCCATAGAAAATTAAGTATCATTAAAATATAAAAAGTTTTGCTTTTGTTTTGAGAGTGCCCCAATAAAAAACTGAAAAATATTTGGGTGTAACGAAGTGAAACCTTTTATCGTTTGTTAGATGAAGTGCGAAGCATTTCATAGCCGTTTTTCGGTCCGATAAGAGAAGTATTTTTCTGTTTTTACTTTCTGCGAAGCAGACTATTTGTCCGAAGGACGAT
>Ga0209541_10010794_pt1 | contig 14454 bp, 12 predicted proteins | sample RifCSPlowO2_01_FD_184027 | JGI IMG/M metagenome (GOLD analysis project Ga0209541, IMG submission 184027) | Groundwater microbial communities from Rifle, Colorado - Rifle CSP2_plank lowO2_0.1 (SPAdes) (version 2) | ecosystem: Environmental > Aquatic > Deep subsurface > Groundwater | place... | reverse complement strand
CTTTGCTAATGACAGACGAAGATTGTCATTCTTCATTAAAGAATTTTGTTCGTTAAAAAAGAGCGCGGTATATTGTGGTAGTTGCGCCTGGTAAAATGCGACATTGCGATTGCCTATTTTATCTTTTAGATCACGTGGCACAAAGCTTATTCCAGCTACATCGCCTTGGCGTAGAGCGGTTATGGCTTGTTGGTCATCATCAAAAAATTTGAAGACCAAAGTATTTAGATAAGGTTGTTTCAAATAGTAATTTTGGTTGCGAGCTAGTGTAAAACTTTGAATACGTCCAGCGTCGTCTTTGACTAATTTACTAAATATCCATGGCCCGGTACCGATTGGTTGTAAATTATTTTTTGCTAATTTCAGACTGTTGGGAGCGTAATTTTCCCAAATATGTTGAGGTAGTATGCCGATGGATAGACTGTATAGAAAAGGGGCAAACGGTTCTTTGAGTGTAAAATTTATAGAGGAATCATCGTTCTTGGTTATTTCTACACCTTGAAAACTCGCCAAAAGGGGGCTTCCTACTTCTGGGTTTAGAATAGCGTCAAAAGTATATAAAACGTCATCGGCAGTGAAAGGTTCGCCGTCTGACCATTTAATATCCTTTTTTAAATTGATCTTGTAAGTTTTTTTATCAGCGCTCAATTCATAAGATGCGGCCAGATCTTCCGTTAATTGGCCTTCTTCATTGCGACGAAATAATCCGGAATATATTAAAGCGGTTAAATCCGTATCAACATCGTTGACGCTAGCATAAAGGGGGTTGATTAATTTGGGTTGACCAATGATAGCTTCTGGATATTCTCCACCATTTTTGGGCGCTGTCCCATGATGGACAATAATAAAAATAACAAGCCAACTCAAGCTAACTAATATAGCGAGTGATATCAAAGAGGTGATTATGTTTTTTTCTTTGCGATTTAAAAAACGAGGCAAATACCTGATCTGAGCCCAAGTGGGCAAACGGCCATGACTCATCTTTTTGATAAGCGCCGTGTCCAGATGGTCGCCAACGGTTTTTATTTTTTTATTTTTAAACCGCAATAAAAATTTCTTCCAATTCATGGAAATAAAATTTTAGCTTTTGAAGCAGGTTTAATTAGTAGATGAGACGAACGAAGGATAAGACGAAGAAGATGGTGGAAATGACAATAGTCCCATAAAATAGGATCTTGTCTACTCCTCTTTTGGTGCTGTAAACATTGCTTGAGCCACCAAAAACCCCTCCTAAACCGCTACCTTTTTGTTGTAAAAGAATAGCAATAACGAGCAAAACAGCCAAAATTATCTGAGCTATGTTATAAATGAGTTCTTTCATAAAAAAATTGAGAAGCAGATTAGTAAGGATAAGTATACCATTATAACGGTTTTTTGTCAATTTTGCGTTCATGTCATTTCGAGCGAAATGAAATGTAGTCGAGAAATCCCTTTTCGTTGATACTTTAAGGGATTCCTCCACTACGCTACGCTCCGGTCGGAATGACAGCGTATGGCTGTGGGTATTGATTATTTCTCTTTTATGTTATAATATAGCCATCTTAATTTTACATTGAATATATGTCAAATGGAGAAGCGGGCTCTCTAAGTTGGTATCAAACTTGGTGGGGGGTGGTGATTATTGGATTAGTTGTGCTGGTTGTGGTGGCAGTTTTGGGGTTAGGTTCGGTTGTAGGATATTATGTTTGGAAAATTAAGCGTGGAGAGGGTGACGACATTTTAAATAAATTGAATGAAACCAAAAAACCGGTAAGTGCAATATTAGATAGTACCAGAAAAGATTTAGAAACTTCCGACGATCCAATACTTGGTAATCCAAAAGCGGAGTTGGTGATTGTGGAATTTATAGATTTTAAATGTCCGAATTCAAAAGCGGCGGATCAAATAATTAAAAAAGTCGCGCAAAAATATTGGAATAAAGTAAAAGTAATTGTGCGTGATTTTCCAACAGAATCTATCTATCCCGGATCTTCGGAACTGGCTTTGCTTTCTTCTTGCGCTCAAAATCAGGGGAAATATTGGGCTTTGCATGATATTTTTTTTGCCAACCAGGACACTCTTCCGCTTAAGCTAAGTGAACTTGATACAAAGAATTTATTGGGGCAGGCCGGAGTGGATTTTGCTCAGGTTCAAAAATGTTTAAACGGTAGTCAAGTAAAAACAGAAATTAATCGTGATTACGCCACCGGTTTTAAATATGGCGTAAGTGGTACTCCCACTTTTTTTATTAATGGCCAAAAAGTAGAAGGAGTAATTACTTTTGAAGCCTGGGAAAAATTTTTAGGACGGTTATAAGATTGTCATCCCCGTGAAAACGGGGATCCAGTCGTTAGATTTTTAATTATGCAAAAATTTTTAGGTAAAATAATTTTGATGATTTTGTTTGGATTGTTATTTTGTGTACCTGTCATGGCGCAGGCCGCTGACGTAAAACCCTTGGCGCCTGAATTTAATCCAATTTGTTGGTCCAAAGCGGATTGTATAGCCGCCCGAAAAGGTTTTTTGGTGGGGGACGGCGCGAATATATCTGATGTGGAATTGGCAAAAGGATGGCTCAGTAACCAGGCGCCATGTTTTGGAGAAGCGTGGGGAAAATGTTTACCGGCCGGAATTACAAAAACTTCAATTTCATTTGGTGGAAAAACAGAATTTGCGAATATTGGCGATTATATTGTAGAAGTTTATAATTACGCTTTGCGCATCGCCGCGATTTTGGCAGTGATCATGATTATCGTCGCCGGTGTACAGTATGTGACTTCGGGTGGTAATAGTGAAATGATAAGTAGTGCTAAAAAAAGAATCACGGGAGCGTTGATTGGATTGTTTATTGCCTACACGTCATATTTTATTTTAAATACTATCAATCCTGCGTTGGTAGAATTACGTTTGCCACAAATTTATTTAATCAGACCGCAGGTATTGTCTTCTGAATTTTGTAGCGATTTAAATTCTGCTACTAAACTTGCTTTAGCCACCGGTGTTACTAATCTTTCGTCGCAAACAGAACAGAAGGCGGCTTATTCGGCTGTTACAGATTTTACTATTACTCCGGCAAAGAATGATCCTGCATTAGATTGCGGTAAAAAGTTTTTTTTACAAAATGGTGGTGGTGCTACATGTAGTGGGGATTATTGTAAGGCAGAAGAATTGTGTTATGTAGCTCCCTCAGCGTCTAATCCTGTTGTAAATGGGGCGGTACAGGAAGAAAAAAAATATGATTGTATAGAAGCGAAAGTGGTAGGAAAAATTTATAGTAGCAGTTTTTTTGGTTCAGGTGATTGGACTGGGTGCGCGCTAGGCATAGCGCCATCTGCCTTTACCGGTAAATCCGGCGAGGGGTGGGAGATGTCGTGGTCTGAATGTGCGGCCGGATGTGAACATGACGGTATTGGAACTATTTGCAATGATGGTAAAAGTTCAGTGAGAGGAGACGTCGAATTGCAAGATTTGAATGATAAGGAAGCGTCATATAAAATTTTGCGTGGTTCTAATTTTTCTGATGATAATATTAACGCATCAATTGCGGATTGTGAGAAAGATCATGGAGGCCTGAAAGGATTCGCGATTTTCTTATATTTTAATGAAAATTGCCATGTAGATGATGAAGTACACGTAATTGGCAGAAACGGTGTGGATTTAGGTTATATGGGAAGGGGTGGTTTAACTGGATTGTTTGATGGAATATTTTATGCAGGGCTAACTGCAGCCCCTCAGGCGGCAAAATTAAAACCAGAATATTTTTTTACCAAAGAAGAAATCATGAAAGGATTTAGGCTGGATATTAATGTCAATTATGTTCATGATATCGATACGGATGAGGATGAAAAAGTATATGATAAATTAATGCAATAATGAATTGAAAACTATGTCCGACAAAATTGTCGTGAAGGGGGCGCGAGTGCACAACTTGAAAAATGTAAGTGTAGAAATTCCAAAAAATAAATTAGTGGTGGTAACCGGTTTGTCCGGTTCGGGGAAATCCAGTTTGGCATTTGATACTATTTACGCGGAGGGACAGAGGCGTTATGCCGAGTCCCTTTCTTCGTATGCGCGCCAATTCATGGACGTGCGAGATAAACCGGATGTGGATGCGGTGGAAGGATTGTCTCCTACGATCGCCATTGATCAAAAGATTTTTTCACAAAATCCACGCTCGACAGTTGGTACCACCACAGAAATTTATGACTATTTGCGTTTGTTATTCTCTCGTATCGGTGAACAATATTGTCCGGATTGTGGAGTGAGAGTGGAATCGCATACTCCCGGAGAAATTATTGAGGGGGTGCGAAAAATGGCGCGAAAGTCCGGAGAAGTTTTAATTTTAGCTCCTTTGATTAGAAAAGGCGAAGTGGATGGTGGTGTGCTTTTGGATCGCGTGGAAAAATCCGGTCAAGAATGGGTTAGAATTAATGGTGAACTTGTAAAAATCAACGCGCTTCCCGATTGGCATTTTGAAAAAGGTAAATCATATGAAGTGGAATTGCTGATAGGGAAAATTGTGGATATTAAAAAACAGAATCCGGCCAAAATGGTGGAGCTCGCTTTGGAATTGAGCAATGGCTTGGTAGTCGTGTCTAATCATAATGATGAAAAGATTTTTTCCACCACCGGACTTTGTCCGAACTGCGATCGCACTATGCCTGTTTTGGATATGCGCAGTTTTAGTTTTAATAGTCCTTATGGAGCATGTCCGCGTTGTACCGGCCTTGGTGTAACCATGGAAGTAGATCCGGATTTAGTCATGCCGAATAATAGGCTGACATTGGCTGAAGGGGCTATTCAACCTTGGACTAGAATTACCGGTAATCAAAATTGGTATCAAAAAGTTTTGGCTTTAGTTGCTGAGAAACATGAATTTTCTTTGGATATTCCGGTGAAAGATCTGCCCGCCAAAGCGATTAATATTGTTTTGTATGGTACCGGCGCGGAAAATTATGTTTTGGATGGTAAAAAGTATGCTTTCCCGGGTGTCATTCCAAATCTGGTGCAGAGACACTTGGAAACAGACTCGGAATATGTGCGAAAAGAGATCGAACAGTATATGCACGAGACTGTTTGTCCGGCTTGCCGCGGTTTGCGTTTACGACCGGAATCTTTAGCGGTAAAAATTGCCGGAAAAAATATTGCCGAAGTTTCTAAAATGAGTATTGAGGAGAGTAAGATATTTTTTAAGGATTTTGCGAAAAGTATTTCTGTTAAAAATGTATCCGGATCACCACAAGCGAGTGGAAAGATCGTAGAGCCTATTTTGCGTGAAGCTCTAAAGAGAATGGAAAGTTTGGAACAGGTAGGTTTGAGTTATTTGGCACTTGATCGTTCCCTGAATACTTTATCCGGTGGCGAGGTGACGCGCGTACGTTTGGCAACACAGCTTTCGACGGGTTTGCTTGGAGTAGTATATATTTTAGATGAGCCATCCGTTGGTTTGCATCCGAAAGATAATAAAAAATTGATTGATACTCTGCGAAATTTACGCGATCTTGGGAATACTGTGATTGTAGTGGAGCATGATGAAGCGATGATGGAGGCGGCTGATTGGATTATCGATGTTGGGCCGGGGGCGGGAGTGAGGGGTGGCGAGATTGTGGCGACAGGTAATTTGGCGCAAATTAAAAAATCTAAAACTTCCCTGACCGGAGGATATTTATGCGGACGATTGCATGTGGATTGTTTGGATTGCTTTGAGGAAGATAAAAAGAAAGATCCCGGCTTTCGCCGGGATGACAATAAAAAAATTACGATTGTAGGCGCCAAAGGCAATAATTTGAAAAATATTACTGTGGATATACCTTTGGGTCGTTTGGTGTGTGTGACCGGTGTTTCCGGTTCCGGGAAATCTACTTTAGTTATAGACATTTTGTCCAAGGCTTTGAGTAAACATTTTTATCACGCCAAAGACAATCCTGCCGAACACAAAGAAATAAAAGGTATAGAGAATATTGATAAAGTTATTAGTATTGATCAAAGCCCCATCGGCCGCACTCCGAGATCTAATCCGGCCACATATACCGGCGTCTTCACCTTGATTCGCGATTTATTTGCTGAATTGCCGGAGGCCAAAATGCGTGGTTATGATGCCGGTAAATTTAGTTTCAATGTTAAAGGTGGCGGGCGTTGCGAGGCCTGTGCCGGTGAAGGTTATGTTCGGATCCCGATGCAATTTTTGGCGGATGTTTTTGTGAAGTGTAATGAATGCGGGGGGGCGAGGTATAATCAAGAAGCATTGGAAATTCATTATCATAATAAAAATATTTCCGATGTGCTTAATATGACTGTAGAAGAAGCCTATACTTTTTTTAATGATAAACCGGCCATTGCGGATAAACTGAATTTGGTGCGCGAAGTTGGTTTGGGATATGTGGAATTGGGTCAGCCGGCCACTACTCTTTCCGGCGGTGAAGCGCAAAGAGTGAAATTGGCGACCGAATTGTCTCGAGCGGCTACTGGCAAGACCCTGTATATTTTGGATGAACCTACCACTGGTTTACATTTCGAAGACATTAAACATTTGTTGGTAGTGATTAATCGTTTGGTGCAAAAAGGAAATACCGTTTTGATCATTGAACACAATTTGGATGTCATCCGTTGTTCTGATTGGATTATAGATTTGGGTCCGGAGGGTGGGCGACATGGCGGAGAATTGATAGCGACAGGTACTCCGGCTCAGATAGCGAAAAATAAGAAGAGTTGGACGGGGAAGTTTTTAAACTAAAGAACTTTCCTAATTTTAGAAAAATTAAAAAATCTCTCCCGAGTTAATCGGGGGAGATTTTTATTTAATTGAGAAGATGTTATTTTGTCTTGACTTCCTTAACTTCTTTCACTTTTCTTTTGAATTTTGGATCTGTTATATAATCTATTCTAGCGCTTCTTACTTTTAATTGTTTTACTATTTCTATTTTAGCTACGGCCGGAGAATAGATTGGGAAGATTTTTTCTACACCCACGCCATCGGATGTTTTATATACAGTGATGGTAGCGCCCGGTTCCAGATTATGTCTTACGGCAAGTACTGTGCCTTCATAAATCTGAATACGTTCTTTTTCTTCACCTTTGGTGTTTGTTTCTTTAATTTTTTGGTGTACTTTCACCACCATGCCAGGCTTGTATACAATCTTGGCGGTAGCTGTCTTTTGCTCTTCAGTCATATTATTAAGGATATTTTAAGTTGGATAGTGCCGATATGTTAGCTTATTTGTCGTTTTTTGTCAATATATTACGGATAATTACGGCAATTTCATTCACTGTTTCCATTATTTTTCCATCTTTGTTGACCACTCTGTAGTCATAATCTGAAGATACCTCTATTTCATTTTTGGCCGTTTTAAGCCTTTCTTCAATAATTTCCGCTGTTAAACCCCCGCGACGTTGAATACGTTTTTTTAGTATTTCCAGATTTTCCGGTAAGAGGAAGATGGAGATATTACTTACTTCTTTTTTATCTAAGTTGTGTTTGCCGTTAACCTCGATTTGAGTAAAAACTAAATCATATTGTTCCAGGAGGATGTCTAATTTGGCCTTTTCAGTTCCGTAATAATTGCCGGCATAGACGTTGTATTCTAAAAATTCATTATTATTAATTTGTTTAGTAAATTGATCTTTGCTAACAAAATGATAATCCACACCCTCAGTATTCCCCGGGCGAGGCGGGCGAGAAGTTGTTGTAACCAAACGAGTAGAACGCGGAAATGTTTTAAGCAACTCTCGAATGACAGAATCTTTGCCACCACCGGAGGGTGAGGAGATGATGATTAGCTTTCCTTGGGTGAGGGGCATAAAATGTGGTGATGAATGTCAAATTTCCAATGTCTAATGTTAAATTAAATCCAAATGTCAAAATTCAAAAATACGATTGACAACTGGATTCCCGTTTTCACGGGAATGACAATTGGACATTTGAACTTTGACATTGATTTGACATTGGAAATTTGGATTTTGAAATTTATTTCAGTATTTTAAGAAATTCGGTTAGTTGTTCAGGCAATGGCGATTCAAATGTTTGCATATTATCTTCAAGATCTTTGAATCCTAATTTTGTGCAATGTAAAAACATTCTACCCAACTTTTCATCCCACATTTTCTTTCTCTTTTTTTGGAAATAAAGCGGATCGCCAACTAAGGGATGATTGTATGCTAAAAGATGTACACGAATTTGATGCATGCGACCCGTGTGAATTTTGACTCGAAGTAATGTGAAATTAACAAATCTTTTTTCAACAAGAAATTCCGTTAAGGCTTCTTTGCCGGTTTCAGTTTTTTCACCACGAAAACGAACCGGGATAGCGGCCATTCGTTCTGCGTTTTGTCCTCGAGCGATGGGGAAATCTATTTCGTCCCAGTCTTTGGCTACTTTGCCGTGTGCGAGTACTGAATATTCCTTCTCAATTTTTCTGGTTTTAAATTGTTCTTTGAGATATTCAAACATTTTTTGCGTGCGGGCAACTACCAATAAACCGGAAGCATCTTTGTCTAAGCGGTGCACGATACCGGGTCGCATAGGATCATCTCCCACCTTCTTTAATTCCGGGTACTGGGCGACTAATATGGAGGATAAGGCATTTGTCTCATTTTTCATGGTTGGGTGTGTGAGCAATCCAACGGGTTTTTCTACGACCAAATAATCTGCGGTTTCGGCGATGATTTTTATATCCGTTTGCTCGCTGTCATTTCGAGCGGAGTGAAGCGGAGTCGAGAAATCTCTTTCACTATCTTTAAGGGATCTCTCGGCTGTCGCTCGAGATGACAGGATCGAAATGATGTCTCCTTTTTTAATTTGTTCACCGGATTTTTTGGGTATGTTGTTGTTAAGCAATATGCGACCCTCGGTAATTAATTTTTGCGCTTGCGATCTGCTTAATTTGGATCCGGTCGGATGACCGGACAATTTTTTAGATAAAAAAATATCCAGTCGTTGACCGGCGGAACCGGATTTTACTATGATTGGAGTTTGAGATGTCATTTTGTTTGTTTAGTGCGCCTGGATGGGATCGAACCATCGGCCCCAACGTTATAAGCGTTATGCTCTAACCACTGAGCTACAGGCGCATTAGTTTGACCACAGTATAACATTTTGCCGGTTTTTTTCAAGTACTTGAAGCTGCTATCGTTGACTTTGGTGTTTTGAAAGGACAGAATGAGTCGTTGCCGCGTCAGGATTGCTTAAAACGTCAATGAATGATAGAATATTTTTATGCAAGCCATTATTTTAGCCGGTGGATTGGGTACGAGATTGCGTCCTTTGACTGAAAATACCCCTAAACCACTATTATTAGTAAAACAGAGACCGATTATTGAACATGCTGTTTTGAATTTTAAAAAGCATGGGATTTTGGATATGGTTTTATCTATCGGCTATAAAGCCGAACAAATAATGGAATATTTTGGCGATGGCTCCAAATGGGGTGTTAATATTGAGTATAGTATAGAAGATCAGCCGTTAGGTACCGGAGGAGCTATCAAAAAAGCAACCGAAGGTATAGTAGAGACGTTTGTAGCTATTAATGGTGACAATCTGGCAGATTTTGATTGGTCAGGCGCATTGGAGACACATCGAGAAAATAAAGCCAAAGTGACTTTAACACTTTTTCCAGTGTCTGATGTGACGCAGTATGGTATAGCGCGACTTGTGAATGGGGAAATAGTGGAATTTGTGGAAAAACCTTCGGTAGAAAAAGCTCCATCAAATTTGAATAACGCCGGTGGATATATAATTGAACCGGAGGCGTTGGATATTTTGCCGGAGGGCATTTCGTCTATTGAGAGAGATTGTTTTGAAAAATTGGCAGGTACCGGAGTTGTGTTTGCGCACATACATACTTCACAATGGTATCCTACTGATACTTTGGAAAAATATAGCTACGCTAATATAAATTTTGAGCCATAATTGAATGTTTTTTAATTTTAAAGTTATTATCGTTTCGTTTTTAATAATAATCGCCATACCAATGGCCGGTTTTTGGTATTATAAAAAATACAGTCGTCCCAAATATGTCCCACCTCCACCGAGAGAAGAAATTAATATAACAATAATTCCCGGTTGGAATTTGCGGGATGTCGCGAAAGATTGGGTTAAACAAAATATTATTAAGGATGAAAAGGAATTATACACATTGCTTGGTGAACCGGCGTATAATTACAAAGCGCATCGCAAAGACGCGCCCGTGGTGTTTTTTGACAATATTCCAGCCGATCAAAAATATCCTTTACTATCTACAAAGCCGGATTATGTATCTTATGAAGGTTATTTATTTCCCGATACTTATCGGGTATACGCGGATGCTAAACCCGAAGATATATTAAAAAAAGTTTTTTCAAATTTAGAGGATAAAATTACTGCTGAAATGCGGGAGGAAATTATAAAACAGAAAAAAAGTTTTTTTCAGATTTTAAATATGGCCGCGCTGGTAGAAAGAGAAGCGAAGACTCCGGAAGATATGGCTATGGTCGCGGATATTTTTTGGCGACGTGAAAAAATGAATTGGGCTTTGCAATCATGCGCCAGTGTAAATTATATTACGGGGAAAAATGATCCGGGTGTTTTGAATGTGGACAGAGAAATTGATTCTGCTTTTAATACCTATAAATATCCGGGATTGCCGTTGGGTCCTGTTGGCAATCCAAGCATGAAAGGTATTACAGCAGTTTTATATCCGCAAAAAAATACTTATTGGTATTTTATGAGTGGAATTGACGGCGCAATGCATTATGCTCGCGCATTGGAGGAGCATAATATCAATGTGGCTAAATATTTGAGATAAAATATGTTAACATCTGATTTTGATTATAATTTGCCATCTGAATTAATAGCGCAAATTCCTGTTGAACCTCGGGATTCATCGCGATTGATGGTTGTGGATAAACACACAAAAGAAATTCAACACAAACATTTTTATGATATCCTAAATTATTTATCCGCCGGAGATTTGTTGGTTTGGAATAATACTAAGGTTTTCAAGGCGCGTTTGCATGGAAAAATTGAATTGGATGAAAAAGTCATTAAAAGTCCGGATAGTACCCGACTTCGCCAAGGCTACGCCGGGCGAGCAGGTGAAATTTTAAATGCTAAAGAAGTAGAAATTTTTTTGGTGAGACCGATGGAGAATCCCGGAGTGTGGAAAGTGTTGGCCAAGCCCGGAAAAAAATTACGTTTGGGAATGAAGGTGGTGTTTGCTCCGGATTTTTCCGCCGAAATTATTTGTAAAGAAAAAGATGGAACAGTGTTGGTGCAATTCGCCGATGATGATATGGGGGTGCGAGCTAAAGCCAACAAATATGGAGAAGTGCCAACTCCACCATATATTAAAAATCAAAATGTAAAAATCAAAAATCAAAATTTAGAGGAAGTATATCAGACTGTGTATGCTAGGAGTGAGGGGTCTGTCGCAGCGCCGACAGCGGGTTTTCATTTCACGCCTGAGCTTATTCAGAAATTAAAAGATAAGGGTGTGGAATTTGCCGAGGTGACCTTGCACGTTGGTTTGGGTACTTTTTTGCCTGTAAAAACAGACAAAGTTGAGGATCATAAAATGCATAGCGAATTGGTTGAAGTTACTGACAAAAATGCCGGTTTGATAAATCAAGCTAAGGCTGAAGGTAGAAGAATTGTGGCGGTTGGGACAACAACGGTTCGTACATTGGAAGGGCTGGCTAAAATAAATGAAGGTCAAATTAAACCATGGAACGGCGATATTAATTTATTTATTTTACCCGGATTCAAATTTCAGATAGTTGATGCTCTGATTACTAATTTTCATCTTCCCAAATCCACATTGTTAATGTTGGTATCGGCTTTTGCTGAAGACAAAGATTTTGTTTTGAGGTGTTATGAAGAGGCGATTCGAGAAAAATATCGATTTTATAGTTTTGGCGATGCGATGCTGATTAAATAATTGTAAATTGACAAAAACAAACGAGCGTGTTATCATATTGACAGAAATGATAAAACGCTTCATACGAGGCGTTTTTTTAAATAATATTTAACTAAATTTGTATATATGTCCGAGATAACAAAAGCGATACAGGCACTTTGTGATGAAAAAAGTCTTTCCTTTGAATCGGTGATGGAAACTATTGAGGCTGCGCTCGCGGCCGCTTATCGTAAAGATTTCGGGAATAAGCTACAAAATATCAAGGTGAAGTTTGAACCTGAAACAGGTGAAATGCAAGCTTGGGATATTAAAATTGTTGTAGATGATATCGCCGAAGAAGCGTTGCTCAAGGGTCAGGAGGAATTGGCAGCTCGTCGTGAAAAAGCTCGTGAAGAAAATAGAGAATTAACTGAAGAGGAAACGGCGGATTTGCCTCATTTTAATCCAAAAACAGAATTGATGATTGGTGAAGCTGAGAAAATTAAAAAAAGTGCAAAAATAGGAGATGTTTTGGAAATTGTTTTGGAAATTCCACATGCTTTTGGACGTATGGCCGCTCAAACTGCCAAGCAGGTGATTATTCAGAAGTTGCGTGAAGCGGAACGCGGTATGATGTTTGATGATTATAAAAAACAAGAAGGTCAAATAATTGTGGGTACCATTCAGCGTGTAGAAGGCCGAAAAGTGTTGATAGATTTGGGTAAATTAACCGGTGTGTTGCCGAATGATCAGCAAGTTGATCGAGAATTTTATCGACCGGGCAATCGCATGAAATTTTATGTGGCAGCCGTAAATCTAACTGCTCGCGGACCGGAGGTTTTGTTATCTCGCAATCATCCAAATATGGTGAGAGAGATATTTAAACATGAAATCCCGGAAATAAGCGAAAGTGTTATTGAGATCAAAGGCATTGCTCGCGATGCCGGTTATCGCTCCAAGGTAGCCGTCTGGACTGCGGATGAATCCATTGATCCGATTGGATCTTGCATTGGTCAGCGTGGTGGACGTATCAATACCATTATTGAAGAATTAGGCGGAGAAAAAATAGATGTGATACAATATAGTGATAATGTCAGTGAATATATTGCTCATGCTTTGGCACCGGCCAAAGTATTGCGCACGGAATTGAATGAGACAGAAAAAAAGGCAACAGTGTTCGTAGCTCCGGAACAATTTTCTTTGGCTATCGGACGCAGTGGGCAAAATGTGCGCTTGGCTTCGGAATTAAGCGGCTGGAATATCGACGTGCAACAAGAAGGTGGAGCTGTGGTTGCTGCTGAAGTAAAAGCAGGTGGCGACGAGGTGGAAACTGCCGATGTAGATGAGACGGTTAGTGAATAATGAGTTTTAATTTCCAAATATAAATTATGTTTTTATCTCTATTTAACACCATTCTTTACCAACCGATCTTTAATGTTTTTGTTGGTTTGTATAATGTCATTCCGGGTCACGATACCGGCATCGTCATTTTAGTAGTCACTATTTTAGTGCGTTTGCTTTTATATCCTCTTACTTCTTCTTCTATTAAGTCGCAAAAATCCATGCAGGATTTGCAGCCAAAATTGGAAGCAATAAAAAAAGAGTTCGCGGGTGATACGCAAAAACAGACACAGGCGACAATGGAACTATATAAAAATAACAAAGTTAATCCATTTGCTTCCTGTTTACCTTTGTTAATTCAACTCCCTATTTTGATTGCTTTATATATGGTGATGCGTGACGGGTTGTCTTCCACAACAGACCTGTCAAAAAATCTTTATGCATTTGTTGCTAATCCGGGGTTGTTAAATTCAGTTTCTTTTGGTTTTTTTGATTTAGCCAAGCCAAATGTAGTATTGGCTGTTTTAGCAGGTGCCGCTCAGTATTGGCAGGCTAGAACAATGATTACAAAACAACCTCCGAAGAATGCCGGTCCGGGTGCTAAAGATGAAGGTATGGCAGCTATGATGAATAAACAAATGTTGTATTTCATGCCTGTAATGACTGTGGTAATTGGTTTTAGTTTACCGGCCGGTTTGACCCTCTATTGGTTATTTTCCACTCTCTTAACCGGCTTGCAACAGGTATTTTTATTTAAAAAGAACGATACGACAAAAAATACTCCGAAAGTGCTTGAAGGGGAAATAGTTAAAAAATAATAATTTAAAGGCTATGTTTATCAGCCTAAAAAAAATTATTGGACTTGCGGTTTTTACTCAGTCCGGAAACAGGTTGGGTAAAGTGTCGGTTGTGAATTTGGACACCAATAGTCATACTGTTCAAGAATATTTAGCGCGCGCGTCTATTTTTAATAGTCGCGTTTTTTTAATTAAACCCGTGCAAATCGTAGAAATTACAGATAAAAAAATGGTAGTGGAGGATAGTGTCTTAAAAGAGTTGTTGAATTCGCAATACGCGCCATCCTTAAATTATGATAAAGCAATCAATTCTTAAAACATTACATTATTTTGACATCACCAAATTTCCTCTAACAAAAGAGGAAATTTTTTCTTGGCTGTGGCAATGTCCGAATGTTAGCCGCGAACAATTGGAACGGGAGTTGCAAATTTTAAATGAAGAAAAAAAAATTGGTGAAAAATACGGATAT
>Ga0209541_10010791_pt1 | contig 14457 bp, 12 predicted proteins | sample RifCSPlowO2_01_FD_184027 | JGI IMG/M metagenome (GOLD analysis project Ga0209541, IMG submission 184027) | Groundwater microbial communities from Rifle, Colorado - Rifle CSP2_plank lowO2_0.1 (SPAdes) (version 2) | ecosystem: Environmental > Aquatic > Deep subsurface > Groundwater | place... | reverse complement strand
GTTCAATCCTCCGGCGAAGATGGAATCTCCCGCCGATACGCGCAAGCCCCGCGAGGAATCAATCCCCGCGGCCTGCACTCCTCCGGCAAACGTGGTGGTTCCCGCGCCCGAAATATTAATCGAGGAAACCTGGATGCCGCCGAGGAATTCGGTCGCGCCCTTCACGGAGAGGTTGCCGTAAATCAATTCGTTGCCGATGTTGGTCGAGGTCGCGCCGGACGCCCCGAAAAGCGCAATGCCTCCGATGCCGAGCGTGGTGGTTATCGAAGATGATGCGACGCCGAGCGAGCCGGTCAGGTTGCCGCCGGAAAGCAAAAGATAGTTTGAAGCGGTGATGCCGTCCGGGATGTCGCTGTCGGTCAGGTTGAAGGTATTATCGCCTTCAAAAACAACGCCGCGCAACCGGTGGATTCCCTGCGACGGCGCAAACGAAGTTACGATGGTTGTCTTGCTGTCGCTGATGGAGTAGAGATTCGCGATATCCGTGACGGCTTTGGAGAGCCGCGTTTCGAGCGCGACCACGCGGCCGGAAAGATCGCCGCCCCCGAGAACGCCCGGCGCCTCCCGCACCACCTCGCGCTCCCGGACGATCTCGCGCTCCCGGATAACATCGCGCCGGATCAGGGGCGGGGCGGCGCGCGGTTCCCCCGCGACTGCCGGCGACGGCACTGTTTCGACTTGCTTCGGTTTCGGCGTGCCGCTCGCGGCGAAGAACGGATCGTTCCAGCCGGGCGAAGCGATATCGCGCCAAAGGTGCCGAAGACCGGATCCGAGCACGCGCGCCGATGCGAGAAACACCCCGCCAATGCCGGCCACGCGGGCGTTCCCGCTGTATAACGCGGGCGATACGCTCGCGTAGACGACAATCGCAAGCAGCACGCCCGCGAGCACCGGCGGCGACGCAAGCCGCGACACCAGGGAGGGAATGAACCGCCGCCGAGGGAGCGGCGTAATTCCGGGCCTTGGATGGCTTTCCGCCGGTTCCCGAATGCCCGCGGCAGGCGGCAACGGCTCACGGCCGGCTGGAACGCGATCCCGCGCGCCATCCGCCGAGGTTCTCGCCGGTTCCGGCTCGGCTACGAAGTCATGGAAACTCTTCCCCTCCTCGACCAGCCGGACGATCAAGTCAAAGTCCTCCTGGGTGTAATAACGCCAGCCCCGGCTATCGCGCTTGGCTGGTGGTATTTTCCCCGCCGCTTCCCAGCGGAAAAACGTTATTTTGTTCCTGTCCAAACGCCTGGTGAGATCAACCAGGCGGTAGACCTTCTGCTCTGACATTGATCGGTCCGGAGGATGGCATATGAAATAAGACGCCGCCTCGGTATTGCCGAGGCGGCTTCTTTGACTTGTTTCGTTGAGTATACGCAGAAAGAAGGGTCTCGGCAAAAGTGCCGGATTTCCTTCAATTTCTCAGGGTCGGATGTATATACTGTGTATATTGTATATACTCCTTTCCCTAGAATATCCGGTAGCCAAAATAAGCACAAGCAAACCTGTGGATAACCCAAAAAGTGCCCAAATGCTTTTTGGCAGTTTACGGCTCATTGGCGTCTGCGCACAACTGGAGCCAGAGTAAAAATTCTTTTTTCGTGCCAATCAGAGCGACTCATACGCGGTAATTTAGAGGGCGCAATACCGTCTTTTCTTGCCCCCTGGAGCGATCTAAACGGGTTTCCCTGGCACTATTCCACATCTGAGTGGCATTTATATGGCTTCCAGGAGCAAAAAGGTGCCTAGAAAGCATAAGATCTCGACAGATCTCCCATAGCCACCTCTGAAATGGCGCTCCGCGGTAATCTCCGCTTTGACTCGCGTCCGAGTGAGGCAAGCGGCCGTCTCCGCATATAGAGGCGCGTTTCTGCGCCGCAGGCACGGCTCTGCGCGGGAGCTCGTAAATCGCTTACGGCACCAGAAAAATCAGTTCCTGGAATTCCTGGATGAATCGTCTGATCTTTCTCAAAAAGGCCAATTTCCGGCCAAAATCCTTTCAGATTACGTCATACTCGATGGCTGAAACGTTCCATGCAGCAGCCATTGCTTATACCTGGCATTTGCTCAAACCTATATATTCAGGTTCGCATTTTTTTATGGTAAAGTGGCTGATTTTCCGCTAATGTATATACTTTTCTGCGCTAAAACCCTATAAAATCTGGATTACAAAACTCACCAAAAAGTCATGTTACGATACATTGTATATACTCTTTTCTACGTAAAGATATACATAGACATAAACTCTTGCAAAATGTATTTCCTATAGATATACTTATACTTACGTAGATAACAATGCTGACCCATGGACGGATCCATCATTGCGAATATTCGGCACGAATTGAGGGCGCTTTTTGACCAAAAGCGAGCAATGGAGCGCAAAATTGAGGCATTGCAAAGCACCCTTGCCACATACAAGGTTGATATAAACGAGGATTCTCAATCGTCATCTCCGCGAGTGCGGGGCGGCATTGACCTCCGCCCGATTATCGTCTCGATATTCTCCAAAAACCGCAATAAGCCCCTTCGCGTCCGGGAAATTGTCCGGGAAATCGAGGAATTGGCTCCAGAAATACCGCATCGCGCAATTGAAAAAAAGATGATCTACGCCGTCCGGCCGAAAGCGGGTCTGCTGCAAAAAATCGGCTACGGGAAATATCGGCTCTCCGAGGAGCAAGCAGATGCCGGAGCTCCCCTCAATCGGGCCGCGGGGTGAACATGACGTAATCGAACCCAATCGGCAGGGCACGAACGGCATCGGCCGCAACCCAAAATCCGCTTGCGGGCTCCACGCGAACCACCCGAAGGGACTCGGTATGCACTGCATGTACCGCGAGGAATACCTTTGAAGCGGCCGCAATCCTCCCATCTGCCACAAAGCCGCTGACTGCAGATTCCGGGAGTATGCCCGTACCGAACAAAACCGAAACGTCGGCCCTCGCCTCCTCCGCCGGCTCTCCCGTGGGAACGCCGGACTGCGCCCCTGGCATCGGCGGAAACGGGCGTTCTCCCCCCTCCTCCCGCACTGCTTCAAACTGCGCCGCGTAATCAGTAACATCGAGTGCGACATCCGCGATCCTGCGGTTCCAACTGCCGAGCGAGTCCTCAATCGCCGCGGTAATGGCATTGCCGCGCTCCCCGGTAAAATGCTGCGCCTCCGCAATGCGCCAACGGAATACTGCCGCGAGCTCCCGCACTTCATCCGTTGCGCCGCGATATATCCCGAAAAGATCCGCGGCCGCCATGCGCGCGAGCGTCCCCCCGAGACGCGCCGCCCCGTCAAACCATTCGCGGACAACACGCCAACGATGCGCAAATTCCCACGGCATCGCGCCGGAATCTGCGAAACGAATAATGCCACTCCCCATCCGCGTCATCGAACGCATCGTCCGCTCTATAACCGCGTACGTCCCATCGGTTGCTTCGCCGACCGCGATGAGTATGCCCTGCCCGAGCAGTGCGACGGCTGAATGCGCCACAGCACCGAATTGTTGCGCAACGCTTACTCCCCCTGTGGAAATTTCTTCCCGCACCATCGCGGCGCCAATCGGCTCGCTCCCCAAAAACCATCCAACTCGTTCGCCGGGTATTGTGGAATAACCGAGGACTGCCGTGGTTATTGCGAAGGTGATCCCGAAACTCGCAACGCTGGCGGCAAGCACCTCGCGCCATCCCGCAGCGGGAATCTCCGTTGCCTCTAATTCGCTTTTCGGAAAATCGCGCTCGCCGGGGATCGCCGAAGGCGCCGCGGACTCCTGCGACGCAATGCCAGTGATGCGTCGCGCGGCGTCCAACTCCCCAAACTGATCCCGCGATCCGGCCGCATCATCCCGGATGCCGCTCCTCGCCCGTGCGGGAGCTTCCGGACTCTTCGACGACTTCGCGGCTGACGGGACATTGATTTCCGTCTCAACGAAGCGAACCACTGACGCAAAATCCTCCGGCGTGTAGTAACGCCAGCCGCGAATATCACGCTTGGCCTTGGGAATCTTCCCCTCGGCCTCCCAGCGGATGAGCGTACTCTTGTCCCGGTCCAACTGCTTGACGAGATCAATCAGCCGGTAGATTTTTTCGTCGCCCATGAGAAAAGTCGGTACCCGTTTGCGATAACATAAAGAAGACGCCCCGGCAGTACCGGGACGTCTTTCTTGTTGCGAAGGGGTATGGAGACAACCCTCGTAGGGAAAGTATGCCGCGGCAAAATGCCGGATTTCCTTCCCTTTCTCAGAGGCGGAACTATACGCTACCTATGGTGCATATACTTCCTCTATCTTCAGTATATCTGCCCGGAGCGGTGGTGCAACCTCCTTGTGCATAACCCCCTCGACCTTCAGCCCCGTGCCCCGTATACTAGGAGCAGCAGTCCTCTCGCATCGGGTATGCGCCTCGGGCAGAGCAGCGCCTCTCGCCTCACAGGGCCCAGTTCTTTGGCCGGAACCGTTGTTCCTCGTACGAACAGCGCCGGCAGGTACGACCTTGCTCTTTCTTGTTCCCGTTTCGGACAGTCCTTTTCCTCAACAACTTCACTTTCTCACAGGGTTATTGTTGCCCCTGCGAGATACTGCGAGCATCACGACCGCGTGAGCACCCCCCATTTTCATCGGGCGCTTACCGGCCCAAAATGCGGGGAGTGTCCCAGATACGGCACTCCTTTTTTTAATGTTTTGTCTCTGGAATTCGCATCGCCGTGCGATGCGAATGGAGGAGCAACAAAACAGTATCCTGAGCGAGCGGGGCAAGTCGAAGGGTTTCCATCTTCAGGTGCCGCACGGTTGCCGGATATCTCATTTTTCATTTCTCCTTCTTGCAAAATTTCTCAGGAACAAGTACTCTCGAACAGTCCCGATCGTTTCTCGTAAACGCCTAACCATGCCCGGTAGTACAACACTCTGTGCTCGGCACGATTCGGCGTTGGCTCGAATACCGCTTTTGTCATATTCGTCCCTTTCATCAACTGTTGTACTACCGGGCATGCTCTCCATCAACGATCTCAAACCGAAACTCGTTGTCATGATTGACGGCGCGCCGTATCAGATGCTCGAAGTGAAGCATCTGCACATAGGTCGCGGCGGGTCATCGGTGCAGACGCGCATCCGCAATCTCCTCACGGGGCAACTCCTCTCCCGGAACTTCAAATCCGGTGATTCGTTCGCAGAAGCCGACATCGAAAAACGCGAACTGAAATTCGTGTATGCGCACCGCGATGAGTTTATATTTGCGGCGGCGGATAAACCGGGCGAACGTTTTCCGATGAGGCGAGAGCAACTCGGCGATGTCGCCGAGTGGCTCAAACCAAACGAGTTGGTCACTGCACTCTTCCTGGAAGGGAGAATCGTGTCGATCACTCCCCCGATCAAAGTTGAACTCACGGTAATTGATGCGCCGGCGGGAGTCCGCGGCGACACGGTGAGCGGCGCAACGAAAGAGGTGACGCTCGAAACCGGAGCGAAGATTCGCGTTCCCCTCTTCGTGAATGAAGGCGATGTCGTTCGCGTGAACACCGAAACCGGAGAATACGCGGAACGCGTGACTAAGGGAAAATAGGGGTTTTCCTCTGAACGGAAGAAAACGTCACCCTATCCCCTGTTCACTGTTCACTGTTCACTCGAACCGTATCGTCTCGCCGGGTTGGAGTACCGTGGCTTTTGATTCCGGTACGACGGGATGTGGCGTCGGCGCGGCTGGCGCCGATTCCGGTTTCGATTCGGGCGCCTTCGCTCCCTGCTGCTTCCGGACCGCATCGGCGAGCGCCTGGCGCAGCCCTTCGAGGTGGTCGTCTTTCTTCGCGCCCGTCCGCTCGCCCGCGGAAGCATTCCGCTGCCCTTCCGTTCGCGGTCGCGGCGCGCCACTGTCAGGCCGGAGTCGTGCGAGCGGAAGCGGCTCGGGGCGTTGGACCCGAGGAATCGGACGGGATGCTTGTCCGCTTCCCCCCGCTCCCTCCTTCCCTCTCGTTGCCGGAGGCGCCGCGAACTCTCCGCCAGCGGCCATCTTCGAACGAAACTGTATCATCCCCATGTGCTCCTCGCAGAACACCGGCCGCTTGCCGTCAGGCTGGAACGGAACCATGATGACTTTCCCGTCCACCGCGCACCGCGCTTCGTACATCGGCCGATCGGGTTTCGGCGGTGCCGGAAGAACCATGCCCGGGGCTGCCGCGGCCGGAACCGTTGCGCCGTCGCTTGCCCCCATGCCGAGCCCCGGCGACACCATGGTCACCGCGTCGCTCCCGAGCGTAAATTGGCGGATCTTGTCCTCCACGAGCGCCCGCGGCGCCCCGTAGCGCTCGCGCGATGCCTTGATGATCGCCTCAGCGTAGGATGCGGCGGGCTCGGGCTGAGGTGCGAGGGTCTCGGCGGAGAACGGCCGCGAGGTAAGCCCGTCAATCATGAGTTTCAAATAAATGTTCTTGAATCCGAGGTTCACGAGGTCCTGGATGACAATCTCCGGCATGAATTCCTTTTCCAGGAGCTCGGCATCCTCCGCGCCGACCCGGAAGCAGATCATGGTGCCCACGTTCCCGAAAATCGCATGCTGGACCTCTTCTTCCATCTGCGCGATGTATTGATGGGCGATGGTGAGATCGAGACGGTACTTCCGCGCCTCGGAGAGGATATTGGCGAAGGATTCCGTGGCGAAATTCTGGAACTCGTCCACGTAAAGATAGAAGTCCTTCCGCTCCGATTCCGGAATATCCACCCGGCTCATCGCCGCAAGGTAGAGCTTGGTGACGAGCATCGCCCCCAAGAGCCGCGAATTTTCCTCACCCACCTTGCCCTTGGAAAGGTTGATGATGAAGATTTTCTCTTCGTCCATGATCTTGCGCATGTCCACGGACGACTCCACCTGGCCGATGATGTTCCGGATGAGGGGGTTGGAGGAGAACTGGCCGACTTTATTCTGGATGGCGCCGACCGCCTCGCGCATGTATTGCTCGGGATATTTCGCGAATTCGTTTTCCCAGAAGCCCCGGACGACCGGGTCGTGGAGGCGCGTAACCACGCGCTTCCGGAATTCCTTTTCCCCGAATATCCGGTTGATCCCGAGGAGCGTGGATCCCGGCGTTTCCAAAAGCGCGAGGATCGCATTCGACAGGAGGTACTCCATGCGGGCCGAGAATACCTCGACGCCGAAAATCTTCTTGAATACGCCCAAAAGCGCCGACGACACCAAATGACGCTGGTCTTCCGCGACCTGTTCCATGACGTTGAAGGCGATCGGGTACTCGATGTCCGACGGGCTGAAGTAGACGACGTCGTTGATGCGCTGCTCGGGCACGAAGCGGAGGATCCGCTCCGCGTACTCGCCGTGGGGATCCACGACCGCGACGCCGCGGCCGGCCTGAATATCCTGAATAGTCATGTTTTCGAGGAGCGTGGATTTCCCCATCCCGGTCTTCCCGATGATGTAGACGTGCTTCCGGCGGTCAGCCCGCTTGATGCCGAAACGCTTCCGCGTGCCGCGGAAGTTCGTCTCGGCGAAAAAGGTGATTTCGTTTTGCCCTTGGGGTTCGGCCATGGATCAAATGACAATCCCGAGTGTCCGTTTTCGCGGTTTTCCGGCGACGTCGTTGCGCCGTTTCCGAGGCAGCGATCGCGCGAGAAATTACACCGGCAACGACGAAGGCGGCTCCGAGGTCCGGCCCGGCAGGCGCGGCATGAGCGGGGCCTTGGTGGAAAGACCCGGAAAATGGAAAATCGTCGCGAGCTCCTCGCTGTTGAGAATTATCGATTTTGATTTCAAGATGACCGTGTCGGTGAAGCGTTTCCGCGCCTTGAAGTAGCGATAGAAGAGCTCTTTCTTGAGGCGCTTGCGCCAGCGCTTGAGGGGGCCCGGCAACCACCATCTGGTGGCCGTTGCCATGGCCGCGACGTTCATCGCGAACCGATTGAGCGTAAGGGTATTGTACTGCTTGAGGCCGCCGATGAATGCCGAGAGATGCGAGAGGTGGAACATATCGCGCCGCGCGACGTAACAGAAGCGGATGACGGTCTCGAAGCCGGGTTTCATGATGTTCCGGGTGATCGCCTTGATCTGCTCGTTGACGTTTTCGGGCGGGATGATAAACCGCGTCTCTTCCTTCTTCTGCTCGGCCGTGGGCGCGGTGCCCATGATGGTTTCCATCATTTCCTTGCCGATCCCGGAAAGCGGCCCCTTGGCCCCCGCGGGTTTCCGCCCCAAGAGCTTCTCGATCAGTTCCTCTCCTTCCTTCTTCCATTTGTCGGTCCGGGCCGGCTGGAAGATGAGATGGTAAGCCATGAATTCGCCCGGCCGAATTTTCGCGAAGAGCTCCGCTATGGAGGAAAATGGGTCAACCTTCTGGTATTCCTCCTGCGCGGGAGCCATGGAGATGAAGTCGCGGTACGTCCGCACCGGATAGGCGTCCTCTTTGCCGAGTTTGAATTCAATACCGAAGATATCCCACTCGGCGTCTGGCACCCGGGGCGGCATCATCTTCGTATAATCCTCGGCGGTCGAGATCTCCGCCTCGGGATACTGGGCGTAGAGATGCGACTCGACGACGTTCCGGAAGTAGACCGGGACGCGGATGTAGAAATGGATCTCGCCGCCCAAGCTCACCATCTCAAAGACGATGTAGTCGTGGTGCAGGCCCTCCCACCAGATCTCGAGCGGATCGAATTCCCAGAACATGGTCTGAAGCCCGCCATAGAGCTGCTCCATGGCTTCCGGGGTTTTCGGGATGTCGCGCGGGATGCGCACCTCGAGGAGCACCCATTGGAGATTGGCGAAATACCAAACCTTGAGGTAGTACTTGTAGACGGTCTTCCCGGCGAAAAAGAGCCCGGGCGGCAGCCAGATCCACCAGGTGTTCGCGATGAACGCCCCGGCGAGCGCGAGCTTCGCCATGAAATCACCAAGAATACTCATGCGCCCAGTATACGCAAAAAAACCGCGAAGCGGAATGCAAACCGCCCCGAGCGCCCCGGCATGCGAACCATGCGCGAGGAGAAGATCACCGGATAGCGACCGCTACGCAAGCATGTAGCCCCCGCCGGTTCTCTGGAAGAGTTCCCGATTCTGCAAGCTCAGGAAAACGGTGTTCGGCTTGACGAAGCGCTGCGTGAGAACGCGCTTGGCGATCTCTTCCTTCGAAAGCGGCTTCTTCGCGCCCTGGAGTACGCCCGCAATAACCTCGCTCACCGTGCCCGGCGCAAACCCCCACTCGGCGAGCGCGTAGAGTCCCCGACCGACGAGGACGAATCGCGGGTCTTTGATGAGCTCATTATGAACGGTTTGGGGATGCGCCCGCTTGGCCGACCACCCCGATTTCGAGATGGCGCTCGCAACCTCGCGGAAATGCATCGGCTTCCCGGATTTCGCGAGCACCGCATAGGCCTTGTCCTTCACGCCGCGCGGCTTGATCGAGGGCCACGATACGAGGCCGAATTCGCCGTAGGGATTCTGCTTGATGAGTTTTGAAATGGAAAGATACGACTCAAGAGTGTCCGGGTTCGGCACGGCCCCGAGCACGGCTTTCGCCTGCGTTTTCAGAATCCGGAAAAGCTCCGCCGCGGGGATGGGTTTCTTCACGCCGGCGAGATCCTCGGCGGTGCGCGCGATGATGGACTCGGCGCCTTTCAGGGCCTCGTCCTTCGTATACCAGCGGTCATGCCACGTCTCATCCTCGGATTTCGGCGTGAAGGGTTCGGCCACGGTGAGGAGGAAATAGACGTGGTTATGGAAGCGGGGCTCGGCCATCGAGTGCAGGAGCTTGCCCTCTTCGAATACGCGCCCGTGGTCTTCGAAATGTTTTTCGACCGCGCCGATGACCGGCGCGAGCGTTGCGATGACCGCGGGCTTCGCAAGCTGCCGCAACCCCTCGGCTTCGATCTGGCGGACCCGTTCGCGGGTCACCCGGAACGAATGGCCGATCGCTTCGAGCGTCTCCGGCTCCTTCCCGCGGAGCCCGAAGCGCCGCTCGAGCACCTCGCGCACGCGCGGCGAAGGAAGCGACTTCAGGGTCGCCGCAACCGCTTCACGGGGGTGGGTGGGAAGGGTGAGTTTTTTCATGAGATTCCTACGAATTACGAATAACGGCGAATTACGAATTCATAATTCGTAGGACAGAAACGTATTATGACTTTTGCTTCTTGACTTGCAATTCATACCATGTCGCAAGCAACGGACTGGCGATGAAGATGGATGAATAGGTGCCCGCGATAATGCCGATCATGAGGGTAAGGCTGAAAACCCGCGTACTTTCGCCTCCGAAGAGGTATACCGCGGCAAGGGCCAAGACCACCGTGAGGGAGGTATTCACCGAGCGGGTAAACGTCTCATTCACGCTCTGATTGACGAGTTCTGGGAAGGCGCCCGTCCGGGCCCCCTCCCGCCGGAGGTTCTCCCGGACCCGGTCAAAGACCACAATGGTATCGTGCACCGAAAAGCCGAGAATTGTCAAGATGGCGGTAACGAAGAGGGTATCCACCTCGAACCCCGCGATCCTGCCCGCGACCGCGAAGAATCCGGTCGGGATGATCACGTCGTGGAGGAGCGCGACAACGGTGACGACGCCGTACTTCCATGAGGCAATGGGCGCCGAAACCTTGCGGAACGCGAAGGCGATGTAGGAGACAATGAGCAGGATGACGAGCCCGACGGCGAAGAGCGAGCGCCGGCGGAGCTCCCGGCCGATGGTCGGGCCGACGGTGTCGAAACGGCGTTCGGTCAACACCGCGGCGTCTCCCTCCCGGCTCGCGGCCATGCTCCGGAGACCCGCGAGAATCGCCTGGTGCTTCGTCTCGTCAATGTACCCAAAACGGAGCAGGAGTCCGCGCTCTCCGATCGGCTGAATGACGACCGCGCCGAGATCGAGCGGCCCGAGCGCCAGCCGCACCGCGTCTACGGTCGGACGATGTGCCGCATATTCAACTTCGAGGAGCGAACCGCCCGTGAAATCAATGCCGAAGCGCAGCCCGCCGAGCGCGAGCGCGACGACGCTCGCGAGGAAGAGAACCCCGGAGATCGTGTAGAAGATGCTGCGATGGCTGACGATATTCATACCGCGGGAAAAAACCAAAGCACAAATTACAAATTCCAAACAAAACAGAAAGCACAATATACAAAACGCAAACGGATTTGTGCCTTTGAGCTTCGGATTTTGTGCTTTGTTGGTAATTTGTTCACGGCGCTTTGTGTTCTTTTATCTCGTAAATCCGCTCAAAAATAACCATCGCCATCGTTCCATCCTCGGAACCAAAACCGCACGGAGAAACGTCCGCGAAATTGAGATGGCGGAGAGCATGCTCACCAAAACCCCGATGCCGAGCGTCAGCGCAAATCCCCGGACGACGCTCGTCCCGAGCCAGTAGAGAATCGCGGCGGTGATCAAACTCGACACGTTCGAGTCGCGGATGGAAGTCCAGGCGCGGCCAAACCCCTCGACGATCGCCGACGGCAGGGTTTTGCCGCGGCGGAGTTCCTCCTTCATGCGCTCGAAGATCAGGATGTTCGCATCCACCGCCATGCCGACCGAGAGCACAAACCCGGCGATGCCGGCAGCGGTGAGGGTGACCGGGATGATCTTGAAGAGCGTGAGAATGATTCCGACATAGATGGAGAGCGCCACGACGGCGATGAGGCCGGGGAGACGGTACCAGAACGCCATGAAGCATGCCACCGCGAGGAACCCGATGACCGCCGCGCTGAGGGAGCGCGCGAGGGATTCGGCACCGAGCGACGCTTCCACCGTCTGCTGGTTCACGAGCGTAATCGGAACCGGCAAGGCCCCGGAATTCAGCCGCCGGACGAGCTCGCGCGCCTCGAGAATGCTGAACTGGCCGGTGATCTGGGCCCGGCCCCCGAAAATCTTTTCCCGAACCACGGGAGCCGAGAGCGGCGCGCCGTCGAGGTAAATCCCGATGGGCCTGCCGATATACTTCTCGGTGAGCGCTTCGAAGAGTTTGTCGCCCTCATCGTTGAACTCAATGCCGATGATGGGGGCGTTGGTCGTCGGATCGAATTGCAGATCGGCCCGCTTAAGGTACCGGCCGTTGAGATCGGTGGATACGAAATAGGGGTCCTCGAAGGGAATGCTGTTGCTCTGCTGCTTCGCCGCTTCGAGGATGCGCTCGGTGTCCGCTTCATCGCGCGGCGCTTTGAATTCGAGGAACGGCGTTTCACCGATGAGGCGGATCGCCTCGCGGATATCGCGCACCCCGGCAAGCTCCACGATGAGGCGGTATTCGCCTCCGGCCTGCTCCACCTGCACCACGGGCTCGGTCACGCCGAAAAGATTCACCCGGCGCTCAATGACGTCGCGGAGACCGTCCATGGCGCCGCTCTTCGAGGTCCCGGCAAAGTTCGTAAAGTCAGCCCGGTAGAGAAGATGCGTGCCGCCGGCAAGATCCAGCCCGAGGCGATAGGGCTTTGCGAACGATGCCAACCCCGGGATGCGGCCAAGCGCCGGGACGATGCCGAGCGCCGCAAATAGGCCGGCGAGAATGCCGACGAAGAGAATGACGATCGCGAAGATGCGGACGCGGGTGATGCTCGACTGCATCGAGGTCAACGGGGAATCGAGGATACGAGCGTTTCCCTACTATACGGAGAAATCGCGTTTCCCGCAACTCGGAACGGGAGAGAAGCGTCCGACGACGTTATGTCCGAACGATTTCTGCCGTGGATTCACGCAACCTCGAGACCGTCAATGGCGTCGCGCACGGCCTTCCGGTAGTCGCAAAAATCGCACGCGCTCCCGGCGGGCGGGAACGTATCGCCGAGGAGGCGCTGGTTCATGTTGTGAATGGCCTCCTCGACCCATCCATCGTCCCCGGTATAGGGGATGATCTTGATGTCGAATTCGAGGCGTGCGTCAAATGCTTCGCGATCCGCATTGCCGTTACAATAAACGAAATACCCTATATTGGATACGCGAAATCCGTTCCTCCGGAAGAGCCACTGGTAGACCTCCATCTGCCGCTTGTAGCCGATCTGCCAATCCGCGTCGAGCGAGACCTCGCTCGATTTCGAAGTCGCCTTGTAGTCCACGATCATGAGCTCGCCCGTGGGGTCCACCCAGACGTCGTCCACGCCTCCGGTAATGAGGAGGTTTGTTGGCTCGTGGAGGTACGCAATGCCGGCGGTGCGGGCGTCGCGCCATTTCGCCATGTCCGGATGGTCGAACGGCACCGCATCCACGCCGTAGTGTTCCATGAGGGGATGCCGGGTGTTCTGGGCGCGGTGGATGTCGAATTCCTTTTTCAGGAGCTTATCCACAGCGTTATTGAGGCTGAACGGGTACCCGGGCGGCTGGGATACTCCGAGCCGCAGGTCCATGTAGAAACAGCGGGGACAGTTCATAAAGAGCTCGATCTTCGAGCGGCTGATGCGGAACGGCTCCCCGTGGCCTTTGGCGAAAAGGTTGCGGTTGCGTTTTGCGCTATAGAACGCTGACATATGCGGATACACTATAACCCGCGCGAACGGAGAGAGGCAACGTGTGCATATCCGAACGCCGCTCCTTGACGCTCCGGCGAAGAGCCGTAGAGTGTGAGACATGGCGCGAACCATCATCCTAAAACTTGGCGGAAGCATAATCACGAACAAGCGGGGAGGCAAACCGGCGGTCAAGACCGCGCATGTGCACGCCATCGCGCGCGTCCTCGCGGATTTCCGCCGAAAAAATCCGGGCGCGAGCATCATCCTCCTCCACGGCGGGGGTTCGTTCGGCCACCCGCTCGCGCACCGCTATCGCATCGCCGGCAAGCGCCTGGGACGCAGGAACTGGCGCGGGATTGCGGCAACGACCAATGCGATGCGCGAACTCACCACGCGTCTCGCGGACATTTTCCTGCGGGCGAACATGCCGGTCATGCCCCTCCAGACATTCGCCATGGTAACGCTCGCGCGCGGCCGCGTGACATTCCGGAATTCCGGGCTCATCAAGACCGTTCTTGCCACCGGCGGCATCCCGCTCCTCGGGGGCGATGTTGCCATTGCCGACGGAACGCGCTCGGCGATCGTTTCCGCCGACACGCTCGCCGCAGCGTTCGCACGCGCCATCCCCGGCGCACCCGTGCTCTTCGCAACGGATGTGCCCGGCGTTTTCTCTCATTTCCCGACCACCCGCGATGCGCGCCCCATCCCGCTGCTCAATCGAACAACGCTCCGCACGATCATGCGGAACGCGACGGTGGCCGCATCAAGACGCGACGTAACCGGCGGCATGGCGGGAAAACTCCTCGCGGTCGAGCGCCTCCGCGGACGCCGCGTCATGATTTTCGACGGACGAAACATCCCCGTGTTCGCCCGCGCGCTCAGCGGTAGGCGTGTCGGGACGACGATACAATGCTAGTCGCCGTCTTCTTCATCTTATCTTCGCGTCGCAATAGCTAACGATAGATCGGCATTGCAAGATCGGTATTACGACGTAATGACAACGAACACAATAAATGTAAGATCTCTACGCGATAGCGCGAAGATCTTACATTTGAAAAAATTATACCATCC
>Ga0209541_10010790_pt1 | contig 14458 bp, 20 predicted proteins | sample RifCSPlowO2_01_FD_184027 | JGI IMG/M metagenome (GOLD analysis project Ga0209541, IMG submission 184027) | Groundwater microbial communities from Rifle, Colorado - Rifle CSP2_plank lowO2_0.1 (SPAdes) (version 2) | ecosystem: Environmental > Aquatic > Deep subsurface > Groundwater | place... | reverse complement strand
TTGCGCGGGATGATGTCGATTCCGCACTGCTGTTCAAAATCAGGAGACAACTCATTATTAAGAAGAGCCCCTGAAACAAGAGCATTAGTTTTGAGTTCGGAATAGAGATTTTGTTTATTGCGTTGAGTTAATTGCTCGAAAACAACTGATACTCTGTAGGTTCCGGAATTCCCTTCGACTTTCGCGGTAATTTTCCCAAGGGAGACAGAGATGTTAAACGCTTTATCCGCGCGGGCATAAGATCGCCCCCGTGACATTCTCGATTCATCGCCGGTCTCTTCGACTATGTCAACCCAGCGCCTGCCCCACCAGGTCAATCCAAATTTTTTCCGCTCTTTTCCACTCACAGGCTGCGGTCGAGGAGCAATTGACGGATAAATTTCCCAATACGACATACACAACACCTCACTTTTAAGTAAAAACCCCAAACGCAACAGAGCTGCGTGGCTTTAATTTAGTGGATTTTTAATCTTATAGCAAATCTCATTGGTTTTTGAACTTTTAATGATATTTGCTATTATAGCAGAACGCACAAAAGTTCAATTCTTAATGCGTTCTGCTATTAAAACTGGGTCGCAATAAAACTGCGGGGTTTGCGACCCAGTTTCATTGAATCAAATGGATCGTAAAAATGCTGCAATTTATAAGATTATTCCCTCACTGTCGCCGTCATCTGCACTTCAGCATCTTTAATCTGATTAATGTGGATAAATTCATAGGTTGTCTTCTTGACGATTCCGCCGTCCTCGTCGTACGAGGTTCGTTCTACCGGAAGACCATAATAATTTTCAATCGCCACTTCTTCGAGCAGGCCGTCGCTGTTCGTATACGTTAGCAGTGTCGATTTTCGCTGGCGCACAAATACGCTGCTTTTTTTTGTGACATCAGTTCGCTGTGCAATGCTGCTGAGAACATCAAGAGGAGTTTCGATGTTTTCTGTCTCATATGAAAGAGCGTATGCAGTGTTATTGTATTCGCCGCATTCTTTTTCACCCAGGCATGCTGCGTATGCTGTCTTTGCTGAACGGTCAATATAGACATGGGTGAAATATTCGCCGGGCTTGTAATTCTCCGGAAATGTTGATCGCGTTTTCTTTATGTTATCTCCTTTGATGAAAAAGGTTATGCCCGGTTCGCCGCCCGTGTATTCAAAAGATTGGACAGTTAAGCCTTTATTGACGAGCGCGGTAACGTCATCTGGAAGATTTGAGGGTGCTGACACAGATGGGCTTATACTGGGTGTGCCTGGAGAACCGGGCGTGTTTGGTGAGCTTGCAGGCTCTGTCGGAACTGGTGCGGTGTCATTTCCTGCTGCACAAGAAGTGAGAAATAATACTACTAATATTATCCCGATTGTTTGTTTCATGCACTAAAGAATTAATGAAGAATATAAAAAGATATGTTACTACTAAAACTTCTTAAACTCGCCTGCGACGTCAATCAAGTCAACCTGACCCATGAACATTGCACGGCAACAGTAGCGCTCTAATCCTAATGCGTCGAGCACTTTCTTGCGGTCTTCGCCTGCAGCTACTCGCTCTTTGAACTGTTCGAACAAGTGCCCAACCGGCTTTCCGCAGCTCCAACATCGAATAGGGATTATCATTTTTGTTGCCTCATCTGTAGCTCTTCTGCGTCTTTGAGCGTGCTTTGGATTTTCGTCCTGGTTTTCTCTGTTCTTTTCGCCGAACGTCAGCGACAAGCAAGAGACGGTCATACCCATCAAATATTTTTTTGAATTTGTTATCAAATGATACTAATGCGCGCGCGATTGCGAGGCGTGCTGCTTCTGCCTGACCTGTTGGACCGCCCCCCATGATATCGACTGAAATATCAAATTCTGCTGCACGTTCGCCAATCAATGTCAAAGGTTCGCCGATGCGCATGCCCAATAACCGGTCATTTACTGCTTCTAAACGAACGTTGTTAATATGGACGACACCATTTCCTTTTTTGAGCGTTGCTCGTGCGATTGCACTTTTGCGCTTGCCGCTTGCCTGAATTACTTTTGATACCATGTTCCACCCATATCATGACAGATTTCTCCGACCGTCATGTGTTTTGTCTGAAGTTTGTCAGCATGTGCTGATTCGATTGTTTCCAGTTTTTTTGCTTTGTATTCTTCAGGAACGCCAATATAACAGTAAATATTTTTGAATGCAACACGGCCGCGTGGGGATTGAGGCAACATTCTGCGGATGACACGTTTGACAAATCGGTCAGGCTGTCGCTGGTAGAAGACACCTTTGTTCGGCTTGCCGCGCCGGTCCTGTGTCAAACGTTGATCTGGAATGATAAATGATCTGCTTCCGGACATGACTAATTTGTCCGTATTGACGATTGCGATCTTATCGCCGAGGATTGCTGCTTTTGCTACGTATGAAGCAACTCGTCCAAGAATCAAATTGTTTCCGTCAATTATTTTCATCCTAAAATCCTCAGCTTATCCCCTTTAGGGTTTTGCTTTAATAACTCTTGAATTGCAAGCGCTTTTCCGCCTGCGCTGTTGATCTTGTCAACTGCCTGCTTTGAAAATGTGAATGCTGCAACGGTTACTTTGCGTGTCAAATCTCCAGTGCCTAAAACTTTTCCGGGAATGATGACTGTTTCGCCGTCTTTTGCATATTTGTCAATAGTATAAACGTTCACCGCTCGGCGGTTTCGTGTCGGTCGCTCTAAATCTAACGCGATGCGCGCCCATACTGGAGCATCTTCTTTTCGGGCAACAATTTTTAGCTCAGTGATGAGCTGTTGTGCCACTGGATTTGTTGGTCCTGTTCGTTTCATGATGTTCTCTTGAATTGTCAAGAACCATCGGCGTATTTCACCGATGGTTCTTGATTATGCTCAGAATTCGCCACCAGCGCAATACTGATGGTGAATTCTGACATTCCTATGACGGTAATGCGGAGGAAGGGACATTCATCCACATTTCTGTGATTTTGAACCCTCGCACCCACTAAGGGACAAGGCATTTGCCGGTTGACCTCAACCTTGCGCATTTGGCCAGGCTCTGCCACCTCCGCATGAGCGTTACGTGAGTTGTGCTTTCAATGCATCCAGTTTTTGGATGATAATATCCGCTGCTTGGTCAAGTATTTGTTTGCACTCGAGCTGTCCCCAGCTTTCGACGGTGAATATATAGCTGTCAATCTCAACGACTTCAGCGCCTGCTTCTTTCAATACTGCAATGCATGCGTCTGCACGCTGGTTTGTGAATAATTGATCGGAAACCTCGATTTTGCCGTCGATTTTGACTAAATTATTGCATGCACGCTGGACGCGCGCTTTTTGATCGTGATCTAATTTCAAATTTGAGGTGTTGATTGTCGCTTCTTTCTTGTAGTATGCCAAGCACGGCGACCATTTTGCATGTTCGATGCCTTTGCCCATGACTGCAGTTGCTTCCAAGTCGAGCTTTTGTTTTGCTGAAAGCTTTGCAACGGGCATATCGCCTAATGCAAACGTGCATTTGGGATCCTGGCTCTCTGCCTCGCTTGCAGTGACGATCCCTTTTTTTGCCGATTTCAACGAAATTTTTAATTGGCATTTTGCACAGCCTTCGCCATTGCAGCTGCATTCTTCTTTAAGATTATAACTGGATGAATCGGTCTTGATAGGCATCAATCCCAAACGGTGAGCGATAATCTCATCATATAATGCTGAACTGTTATCTTTAAATTCAACATCTTCGATAGCCAATGTAGGAACTTCGTCCATCGCGAAACGGCGCACCAAATTTGCAAATGATGCCGGCACACCTTGTAACCGAAGGTGTAATTTATTCTGTTTTTTATCCGTTTCAATGACTTCGAGCTTCATACACGACGACCTCGTCGGCCGCCTTTCATGCGACAGCCGTCATGTGCGACTGGAGTAACATCTTCGATCTTGCCGATTAACAAACCGGCGCGCGATAATGCGCGGATCGCTGCTTGTGCGCCCGGACCAGGATTTGCCGGACCTTGATGGCCGCCTGGAGCTTTGACACGGACATGCAAACCAGTGACTCCTTTGTCACGGATTTGTTCTGCTACTTTCTTTGCAGCCATCATTGCTGCAGTAGGCGAACTTTCCAAACGGTCAGATTTAACGACTTGGCCGCCGGATGAGCGTGCAAGTGTTTCTGTGCCGGTGATATCAGTAACATGAAGGATCGTGTTGTTGTAGCTTGAGTAAATATGTGCGATTCCCCATCGTATACGGCGGGACTGTCGCATCTCCTGTACTTCAGGCTCGGTCTTTACTGGTTCAACTTTAGCAGGTTCAGCTTTAGGCTGTTCTGTTTGAGGTTCTGTTTTTTCAGTCATCTGTATCCACGCTTTTCAACGGGCGCTGGCCTTTTCTTGATTTTCTTTACGATAGGAACACGTTCCGGATGATCAGGATTCACTAATGAAGATGTCTGCCGCACCTGGATTGTGTTCTCGTCTGCTTTTGTGACGATATATCCCGGAGCTGAGACTATTTTGCCATTGATTGCGATATGGTAATGAGTGATGAATTGACGCGCTTGTTTTATGCTTCGGGCAATACCCTGCTTGAAAACAAAGCTTTGCAGCCTGCGATCCAAAATATCTTTCGTCTGTAAACTTAAGACACTGTCTAATTTTGCGCCCGTTGGGAGCAATCCTAAACGTTCGAGGCGGCTCAATAATTGTTTGCGTTCAAGGTCTGCCTGTGTGCCTTGCTGGGCAATAAGCTTTTTAGCTTGATTTTTAAAATTACGAAGGACAGCAGCCATGCGCCATAATTCCTGCTTGTTCTTTAATGCGTATTCACGTTTTACAGCGCGCTCTGCTTCAATGTTCGCACTGCGCCATGGGTGCATGGGCGTTTCATATTTTTTGCGTAAGCGTCGAGGATCTCCCATTGTTCATCACTTCTTGCCCTTCGCAGCGGGTTTTGCATCTTTTGCGGCTGCGGGAGCTGTAGCTTTCTTTCGTTGGACGCCTAAGCGCACTTTACCTTTATTCTTTCTGAAATTGGATCGTGTGCGCTGACCGCGGGTTGGCTGGCCTGCTGTATGACGTGCACCGCGATATGCTTTGATTTTTTTCAAGCGTTTGATATCGTTATCGAGGACAAACACTAAGTCGCCCGTAATGACGTGGCGGTCTTCATTTGTATCGTAATCTTTTCGCCGGTTTAACATCCAGATTGGCGCGCCATGTTTTAATGGATTTGCGATGACATCGTTTAATTTTTGGATTTCGGAATCAGGAAGAAGACCCATTTTGATGTTTTTATCGACTTTTGCCAAGAAACAAACCATGTTGGCGAATGGAACTGCGACGCCTTTGATACGTAAAAGTGCATGATAAACAGGCTTAAATCCATCTAAGTCTGTGTTTGCGACACGTACAAGGTGTTTAATATTTTGTGGTGTTTGTTCCATGATTGATTAAGCTGAGAATGCCACTCTCAGCCCTGAACGCCGTTTGACTCGGGCTAATTTGATGTTGGGGAGAGAGGGGGTTTATAAAAGTTTGGTTCGGTTGATTCGTTACTTTTGAGGGGTTAAAATGAGAAAGGTTTAAAAAGGAGAAGAAAAAGTAGGGAAATATGGTTATAGATCGTCTCTTAGAGGAATCCGAGCATTTACTGCAGCGAAGAGCGCGTATCATGAATGCTTATTCTGCTTCTAATGCTCATAATGATGCAGAAACATCGAAACATTTGAGAGAGATGGATGATTTTTGTCGTAGAGTACCAATTATAGAAAATGTAATTACACGTGAAGATTTGATAGTTGCTGAACTCGGGCGGTTTATGGATCGTATTTTAAGAAGAGATATCGATACAATAAATCCAGAAGGAATAACACTTTCGGATGCACTTTTGTTCTATGGGATTGAAGAATCGGAATTATCTGGACTTAGGGAATGGCTTATTGGAAATAAAGAAAATTATTTGATTGCACAGCAGGAGCTTGTTGACGGACATGACACAGGATTACATCGGCCGATTCGAGTGGAAGTTCCAGCTCATGTACGTGCAGCCGAAGAGGCATTGTCGGCACATGTTGCTCGTTATAGAGAAGCTTTGAAAATGATTCCGCCGCTGTCTGATTGCCCGGATGCACTGGACGATCTACAGATTCTCGGAACGTTGCACCCTAGAGAATCTGATTTCAGTCGAGATATGAATTCACTATTTATTTCATTACCCATGACAACATATGTTGCTGGCGGAAAAATTCAGTTGAATGAAGGACAGTTGCTCTTTTTGCTTGGTCATGAATGTTTGGGTCATGCACTTACAGATGCAAGAACACAGCGAGCTGACATACCTGCATTTTTGAAGGAACCAACAGAACATTCAATAACATGCAATGAGGCAGTTGCTCAATTTTATCAGCACAGAGTTTTTGAAGACATTTATCGTTCTCCGGATGTCCAAAAAGCATTAGGCATCAATAATTTTGAAAAAATATACCGCAGACAGAAAGCTCAAAATATCAAAAATTATTTCGAACGTAAATTGGCACATTACATGATTCATGTTCTTGGGTCAGCAGGAAATCTTGCAGAAAAAGACGTACTAGAGAAAGCAGAAAAGTTAATCGAGGAAGTTGTACCCTATCAAAGAAAAATTGATTTAGCTCGGACAACTAAAAGTATAGGTATTAATCAGAATGGTAGAATGTCGTTCGAAGGGTTCAGAGATCTCACATATGCTTCACATGCAGTCGAAAGGGCATTGCAGATTTTTAGAGAAGCTGGGATTGAGTATGAAGAACCACATCGAAGTCTTATCGATAAGACATTATTAACCGGGTATTGGACACCAAAAGGTTTTATTGAGAATGCACGATTAGTAGCGAAAGAGCATCAGCAAATTTAGACTGGATTTTTTTCAGCCTCGGCTTTCGCTTCTGGGTTTGATTCTGATTCATCCTCCTTCTTCTTCCGTCCGCGCTTCGGCTTTTCTGGTAATGTTGCTCGTTTTAGGTTTATTTTTGCCGTATTTACAGGATTCTTGAACCGGGAACAGATGCCGTCGTCGCATTTGCAGGCTAAACTTTGGTAGTATGCCATGTTTGCGCAGTTCGGGGGCAGCATGGGCTTCTTTGTTTTTGTGTAGCGGAGCTGGCCGATGATATAATTCTCTCGCAGCGGCTCGGGATTTTTTTTGTTCCATTCGTAGACATACTTTTCGACTTGTTCAGGGGACCAGCCGACGCTTCTGAGGAAATTAATTATAATAAACAGCGCGCGCTTTTTGCCGTCTGCCAAACCAAGCGAGAGTTTTTTTATACAGTCTGGAAAATTCTGTTCGGGAATAGCAGTTTCCGGAATTTCGATGTCGCCGAATGTTTTCTCTTCTTCTTTTTGCGGAAGCGTGTAATCGAATGCCTGCAGGAATAGATGAGACGTTTCATTCGGAACTGCTGTGCGTTCAAGGAATGCGTAGTTTGTGGTTATTTTGTCGGGTTCTGCATCTTCTTTGTTGAATTGAAGTATGTTGTCCGGATCAATCGGAACAGATACTAAGCCAGATTTTTCGTGGAGTGAGTATGGCGCTCGATACAGATGGCGTGACGAGATGAGAAGTGTGTCAATCTCCAGTATGCGTTCAGTGTCAAGGCGTGTTGCGAATGATGAATTATTGCAGTTTCTGCAGCTTTCGCGTGCGTTCGTTTTTGTCATTAATTTGCCACATTTTTCACAGGATTTGTAGCTGAGATTTTCTGTCGCCGTGCTTTGCGACTCGCATGAGGGGCAGATGAATTCGAACACTTTTTCTGCTGATTTCGGCGTGTTGCAGCGCGTGCAGGCGCGGATGAGCAGTTCTTCCTGCTGAATGTGCAATGTTGATGCGAGCTGTGCGACGTTTTTTTGTTTGAGCATTTCTGAAAATTTCTCTTCGAGAATATGAATGATATACAGCGCAATCCTTCGCGGACCTTCGGGAAATAATGTTTGGATATCCTTGCCCTGGATCTTTTTGGGGAACGCTTCAAATGGGACACCGATGTGAAATCCCTTGTTGCCGCTGAATTTTGCAGACACTGATGAAATTCCGAAGCTCTTGATGATTTCGACGACACCGTGCGCGATCAGTTTTGAATATTCCCAGTTTTTGCAGTCGACATCAATCACCAGATCCCAGCCGGATCTTAAATTTTGAAGGTCATGAGGCTTCATATCGGCTGAAAGCTGCAGCGGGTTTTTCCAGCGCTCTTCAGAACAGTGAAAGGATGTTGCACCATTGCGCGCGAATTCCAGAATGTCATTGCCATACTGAACCATGTCCGGACGAGAGCCGAACTGCTCATTGTATCGCGGCGCGACTTCCCGGTCTCGTGAATGTTCGACGATTGCATCTTGGATGTCTTTCCGCTTGTAATGCTTGAGGAGCGTGCTGGGTGCGAGCATGGTATCTTTGAACGCAAAAGGTTTAAATTGGTTTAGGTGATAAATGAGGCATATGGATGAATTTTATCATTTGATGCATGATATTGTTGAACGCGATGTGCTTGTCGTCGTCGAAGGAAAGAAGGATGCGCGTGCGCTGCGTGAATTTGGGGCGAGGCGGATACTGGAACTTGATACAGTTTATACGACGGTTGAAAGCATTGACGAGAAGGAAGTTGTGCTGCTTGTTGATTTGGATAAAGAAGGCCGAAAAATGTATGCGCGATTGAATGATGAGCTTTCAAGACGCGGAGTTACGGTGAATAATCGACTGAGACATTATTTGTTTAAAGAGACGAAGATACGGCAGATTGAAGGGTTGAGGAGGTATTTCGGGAAAGATTATTCTTGGTGAAGATAAGTCAGATTTAAACTGCCAAGCATCGCGTCGAGATCTTTTTTCTGAGAATCATTTAGCGGGGGTTGTGTCCCTATGTGAACGAATATAGGACGATTAATTGTCGGTACAACAGAACGTGCTTCTGCAATAAGTCTAGCCATCGGACCTGAGCCCAATTCTTCTATAATACCCGATCCGATGTCGAGAGATTGTTTGTGGAATCGCTGAAGACCACCGTATGCATTTGTAACTGCCCGTACTTCTATTTGTGCCGTTAAGAGTTGTTCTGAATTAAAATCAGGAAATTCACCAGATGTATAGACATAGAATAAATTTTGACCCATTATTTCACTCAGAGACGGCTTACTTATAAACATTTCACGCAATCGTACTTGTTTAGCTGATGTGAGTATCGGAGAATATGCTTTTTACTTTTACGTCGTTAATCAGCTAATGGGGTGCTCGCGTCGCCCGAACTTTTGTTCGTCGTGTTGCTGTCTCCATTAGCTGATTTTCAGTCGAAAAGTGGATAACAATATATTCTACAGACTATGAATTACCTAAACAAGTACGCGCAATCTTTAAATAAACATAACGTTACAAATAATATATGCTCAATCAAATCAAAACAGTCGTCTTATTAGGCGCATTAACAGGGCTCATGCTCGGCGTCGGCTGGCTTATTGGTGGTTACCAAGGACTTACTATTGGGCTTATTATTGGTTTAGGTGTTAATTTCATCAGCTATTGGTTTTCGGACAAGATTGTCTTAATGGTATATCGTGCGAAACCGGCGGGAAAAGAATATATTTATTTGGAGAATATGGTCGAAGAGCTGGCTCGTTCAGCGGGAATTCCAAAGCCGCGCGTCTATATTATTCCGACGGAGCAGGCAAATGCATTTGCGACGGGTCGTTCGCCTAAGAAAGCAGTTGTTGCGTGTACGACCGGCATCCTTACATTATTAACGAGAGACGAGCTGCGTGCGGTGTTAGGTCATGAGTTAAGCCACGTCAAAAATCGAGACATGCTTGTGAGCACGATTGCAGCGGGCATTGCGGCGTGTATTTCATACGTTGCTTTTATGGCTCGATGGGCAGCCATTTTCGGCGGATTTGGCGGACGCGATAATGATAATGGCGGGAATGTGCTTGAATTAATCGTTCTTGGTATTGTGACACCGCTGATTGCGATGCTGATTCAACTGGCGATTTCACGTAGTAGAGAATATTTAGCAGACGAAAGCGGTGCGCATCTGACGAAGATGCCATTACAGCTGGCAAGTGCGCTGGAGAAAATTTCAGGAAGTGTCAAACAGCATCCACTTGCGCCGCATGCGAGTACGACGTCGACGGCGCATTTGTTTATCGCGAATCCGCTGCGCGCAAGTGCAATAATGGCTTTGTTGAGCACGCATCCGCCGGTTGAAGCGCGCGTGAAACGGCTGCGTGAGATGAAGGTTTAGTCGTCAGTATTCAATTCATCGTCCACAGTAAATTCCCCTATACCAGATGCTGAACCGAAATAACTTTTCAGTTTATTTTTCACAGATTGTTTCATCATTTTTAACAAAGGGGTGACAAACTATAAATATTTTTTCCAATAGACACGTTTAAATACCCCAAAATAATCCTTTCTTTCATGAGGTTGATGAGCATCGTTGATTTTCGCGAGAAATGGGAGTTAACGCTGAAAGTCGCGCTTCTTGTTGTTTTGCCGGGATTATTTATTCAATATTATGTTCGTCTTCAAGGATGGAATATTCTTGATATGGATATAATCATCGCAAGCTTGCTGACAGGTGCAGTGTTTCTGATTGGATTCATGCTCGCCGGCATTCTTCAGGATTTTAAAGAAAGCGAACAATTACTCAATAACGTTGCGAACGGCATTCTTACTATCCAAGACCATAATCGGACGGAACCCAATAAAACGAAGAGAAAAGAATTGCTGAAGCATCTATTTTTTTTATCGAAAGAAGTCCGCGATTGGCTCGAAGACAAAGTAAAAGCTGACAAAATTTACGAGATGACGAATGATTTGAACCATTATTTTGCGAAGTTCGACAATAAGAATTGTGATTCATGGATGGAAGAGAACCAGAAAACGCTGCGGCAAACAATCATGCGCATCGAAGTCATCAAGAACACCATGTTCATCAAAGCTGGTTACACAATCATGGAGATCATATCTGCGTCAGTTATTGTTTTGATTTTGTTTTCCCAGACGGACACGTTCATCTTAGGCGCAGCAACATATGCGGCGTCGAGTTTTACGCTGGTCTACATGATTCTTTTAATTAAGGACATGGATGATCCATTTCAGTTTGACAGCAATGAGCAGAAGCTTGGTGCAGCCGAAGTGTCGATGATTCCTATAGATACGACGATAGAGTTGTTGCAGAAAGAAATGAAAGGGATGAAGTGAATTAATCTTTGATGTATTTTTCAGTTAAAATATTCTTAATCCGTTCGGCCGTTATTTTTCCCACACCCTCAACGTGTTGAAGGTCTCCTATGGATGCTTTTGCGAGGTTTTCTATCGACTGGAAATGCTTGAGCAGCTGCTGGGCGGTTTTTAGACCAAGATTTGGGAAAGATGCGACGACGTATTCCTGCTGTTCGGCCATCGTCAATGGTTTTTTTGAGTGAAGCGAGATGTCTCTGGCTGTGTCTTGCTCCCGTTTGGCGATCATGGCAAGCAGTGCGGCGGTTTCTTGTGCGTTTTTTGTCTGCAGGAGTGGAATGCCGAAGCTCACCGTTATTGTCGCAAGCATGCCGCGTATGGCGTTCGGATGGACTTTGCGGACAGTGTAGATATCCTGATCACCCTGCAGAATGATCAACGGTTTTGAAAAGTTTGCCTTGAGATTCTTTAGCTGTTCCATCAGACGGCCGTCGACGATACTCAGAACGAAATCGTCAAGTGTCTTGAACTCAACGGCACACTGCGTCGAGCATAAGAAATCGGCTGATTCAAGACGTTCTAATCTGAGCGAGATGCCCAGCTCAATCAGCTGCTTCATCACTTCCGAGCCTTTTTCTCTGTAATCAGTGACGATCTGCACTTTCTGCTCTTGCTTGATAAATGATGACAACGGCTGCTGCGGCTGCGTTTCGAGAACGAGCTCTTTCTTGAGCGTTTCAAGCGTTCGATGCATGCGCTTCTCTTTGTGATGAGCGACCCAGCGATAGACGGCGTCGCGCGTATCATTGGTCATGAAAATGATGACTCTGCCGACAGCTTGTCGTCCGGTGCGGCCGCGACGCTGAATGTGACGGATTGCGCTGGGGATCGGTTCGTAGAACAAAACGATGTCAACTTCTGGAATGTCTAATCCTTCTTCGCCGACGGACGTACAGACGAGAATAGGGAATTTGTCTTGTCTAAATTCGTCAAGCATTTCTTTCTGCTGTTTCTGAGACATACCAGTGTCTTTCTTTTTTGCCTGGCCGACGAAAAGCTTTGCGCTGCAATTCGGAAGTTTGTTGATATTTGCGACGATCTCTGAGCCGGAGTCGCGGATCTGGGTGAAGACAATTATTTTTTTTATTTTTTCTTGCATTTCTTTTTCGACGAAATCGGTCAATGCGATAAGCTTTGGGTGCTGGATCCGCGCTTCATATAATTGTGCGGTTAAAATAAACGCCTGCTTGAAGTTTTCGTCAGCAGCAAGATTTTTTGATGCCCTGCTTTTTGCGTTGCGTGCTTCCATCTCAAGCTTTTCAAAGTAGTTGAATAACGGCACAATGCCCTGTGTTTCCAATAATTCAATCGCGTGTTCGACTTTCAGCGCTTCAGCAGACCATGAGATCGAATTGAGCAGATTAGGCTCGACATTTCCTTGGACTTCGCCGTGCAATTGGCGCTGAAGGTCAAGCAATTCACGTTTTCTCAGGTCGAGATTGTTCAGGTATCCTGCTGCTTTTATCTTTTCAAGTTTTGATCGGTAGCACGCTTTGAGCAGCTTGTGAATAGCCTTGAATGAATCGGGCAGATCAACAGTGACCCATTCGGTGTTGATTTCTTTGACGTACTGCACAACATCTTTGTCCTCAAGCGAACGGACTTCGACGGCTTCGATGAACAGATTTTTACAAATCTCTTTTATTTTCTCGATGTCGGAACCAGGTGATGCTGTCAATCCTAAAATTTTGGGGAATTTTGCCTTTTGGTTGTATTGCTTTGCGATAAACGAGTAACTGTAATCCCCGGTTGCATGATGCGCTTCGTCGAAGATGAGCAGACTTACCTGTTCCAATGAGATGCGATCGCCTAGAATGTCGTTTTCTAATCCTTGAGGTGTTCCAATAATAATCTGGGCTGTTCCCCATTGCTTATGACGCTTTTCGGGTGATAACGCGCCGGTGAACAGTGCGAATTTTTCTTCCGATAGTTTGAGGTGGGTTTTGAAGGTCGTGCTGTGCTGCTCTGCCAACGGTTTTGTCGGTGCGAGAAAGACTATTTTTGATTGCGGGTATTGCCTCAAGCGTTGGATAGTAAGCAGCAATGCGATTGCGGTTTTGCCTAAACCGGTTGGAAGAACGACAAGCGTGTTTTTTTTAACGGTGGTGGCGAAAATGGTTTCTTGATACAAGCGTGGAGTAAAGTTTTGGAGCATGGATTTTATGAGGGTAACGCCTATAACTACTTTTTCATTTCTTCAAGCTCAGATTTGAGGTCTTTCATGTGCTCTTTTAAATGTTCAATATCCCTGCGAAGCTTTGAAAGCTCGTCCATCATGCTGTCGCGGAAACTTTCATATTCTGCCAAGAGCGAGCCGTATTCTTCTTCGGAGACCATGAGTGGATTATGAGAACGTATTATTTATAGTTGATTATATTCAAAAGGTTTATATAGTGGCTTTATTCTACTAGGTGGTAATATGACACTAAAAGCTATTAAAGTAAGTGAAGAAAATTATCGATGGCTTTCCAGCGTTGCAGGAAGCTTTCAGAAAACAAAAGGAAGGCCTGTTTCGATAGATGAAGCGTTAAGTAGTTTGAGAACCAAAGATCTGAGTGATTTAGCGGGAAGTTGGACAATGAGCGATAAAGAAGCAGCACAATTCGAAAAAAATGTGCGCGACGGATGGAAGAAATGGAAACTAAAATCTGTGTAGATACAACTGTGCTCGTGGATTTTCTACGAAATAAAAAAGAAGCAATCGAATGGATTGATGGGCATAAGCATTGCATCTTAGCAACAACTACCATTAATTTATTTGAATTGTACCTTGGCGCTTATCTCCAAAATCCAAATAGTGTCCATGCTGTTCAGCAATTAGCACAACGCCTATTGATTTTGAATTTATCAGATGAAAGTTCGAGACATGCGGGCGAACAATTAGCACTACTTCAGAAAAGCGGCCAAGATGTTGAATTTCGGGATGTTCTGATAGGTTCGATTGCTGCTACAGAAAATTTTGCTGTGAAGACAAATAATAAAAAACATTTTTCACGCATGAAAGACGTCCTGACTGTCGATTAATTCTATTTAATGAAAATGTGCATAATACACCGTAGTTTACTGTGACACATTTTTAAGAGTAAAAATCCCGTAAAAAATATCCCACAGCTTGATGCCGAACGCAGTGAGCGCAACTAGCGAAGATTACTTCGCGTTGCTGTAACCGGGATTTCTATTTAATGAATCCCGTCGTCTTATAAAAGCCAATGTAGCCTCGCTTGTGCGCCTG
>Ga0209541_10010787_pt1 | contig 14461 bp, 9 predicted proteins | sample RifCSPlowO2_01_FD_184027 | JGI IMG/M metagenome (GOLD analysis project Ga0209541, IMG submission 184027) | Groundwater microbial communities from Rifle, Colorado - Rifle CSP2_plank lowO2_0.1 (SPAdes) (version 2) | ecosystem: Environmental > Aquatic > Deep subsurface > Groundwater | place: Rifle... | reverse complement strand
TCAGATTGATCCATACTTTCTTGTTTCTTACGGGTTTTTATATAGTTTGTTACATTTGTTCGGATTGTTTGCTTATTTCGGATGGGTGATTAGGGTCTATGCATCAAGAGGATATGCGTCCAATACATGTTACTCCAGTTGAATCCTTGTTCAAGACCTTTTTGTAACGAGGAAAAAACTTCAGATGGAGCTATCCCTTCGTCATGAAGACGTAATGCCTGGAATTCTGATATCCAGCTCATTACTTCACTAGCCGATTTTGCAACATTGTTTTCAAGGGGATATTGATCAATAAAAGATCTTAAATCTAGGTTTGCCTGAAAAAAATTCGCCAATCCCTGAAAGCCAGGAGTATGATATGCCTGTTCCACTTTTTGACATAGACGAATCCATTGCACTATTTTGGGATTTTTTTCTTTTAAACCTTCTTCACTTGCCCCATCTCGTTTACATTCAGAAGGTCCATATGCCCAGTGAACAACATGGACAGGTACCAATTCATCCATAATGCCACCATAGAATGTAGCTGAGGAATCTTTATTCCATAATCCTTCCTGGGCGAGAACATAATGAGTTGCTTCATGTAACATGCCAGCATCAACCCATGTTCTATGAAAAAAGAAAGTACGATGTTCCAGATCTACCCCTGTCGTACAACCTTCAGAGCTACCTATAGAGAATGGTTCTTCATCAGGATGTTCATCAAGAAGATACGTAATGCCGAACTTTGATTCACGATGTTGAATACCAAGAGCATCTTCTGCTTTCCTGATCATTGCTCTTATACTATCTTCTGTTACTTCAACAATAGTCCCTGTAGGATACACTTTGAGCGCTATTTCGTGAAAATCTTGAAGATTCATTTTTACCCTCAATGGGGATCATTTTTGAGTCGCTCAACACGCAAAATCAGGTTTGGATTAGGACAGAGCGTAAGAAAATGCTCTCGCTGAGAAAGTGCTGCAACACCAGGAAAATCCCCTTTCATCTCGCCCATATCTGTAATAATTTGAAAATGAAGGTGTGGTGGCCAGCAGCCGTTCTCTTTTTCGTTGCCAAGATGTGCAAAGCAGGCACCTTGCTCGATAATCATTCCCTCTTTTAAATTTGTGAGAGAGTCACGACTCAAGTGCCCATACAGTGTGTAAAACGATACACCTTCGAGATGATGCTCGAGAATAATGGTAGCTCCATAGTCGCCAAACTGGTTGTTGTCACGAAAGCTATGGATCTTTGCAGAAAATGGTGCAAACACCGGAGTTCCAGCATTCGCCCAAAGATCAATGCCCAAGTGAATGGTTCGCGGTTCTTTCCCAGCAAAAAGTTTGCTGCGATGATACATTTCTCGATCTTCATTATATTTTCCAATACCAATCCGTGCATTATTTTTTACGAGACCTGCAGTGATGTAGGCAGTAAATGTGGCAGTATCAGCAAAATCAAGATTTTGCATGTCGGGATTGTTTTTGCTGAGGTCAAAAATGACAACCTGTTTGTCATGAAGATCAAAGGGGAGGATACGTGAAGGAGACGACGCTTCCAACACGTCCATAACTTGTTGTTTCTTGACATGATGCATGTTCTATCACCTTCCCATAGCTTCATTTCTGAATTCCATTGTCTTCCTACATTGGCCCACATAATCTAAAAATGATGCAGGAAGAATCTCTCTTTTGAGACGATAATTCATCGTACGAATGGCCTCAGGTGTAATTCCTTCAACAAAAAATTGATATTTATAGCATCGAACAATGGGGCCGTTATCCACCTGTTCGTTCATGATATGCACCGTTACACCGGTTACATTACTTGGTTGAACACGTACTGCTGTTCGCTTTCTATCATCATAGACCACTTCAATAACCTCACCTGTTGGATGATCAACTGCTTTCTTATCATCAATAATAATGTATCCATGAACTGCTCGCGTATAAGCGTCTCGGGTTGGCGTGAGGCCAGGAAGGCGATCAGGATCCCCTACTTGCGTCACTGCAGGATGAATGTTAAGAATTCTTCCCCGATAAGCGTCAAGCAACGTTGATCCAATAATTGTTACGTAGCTGTCTGATAGAACGAGATCAACCTCTTGTCTTTCGAGCACACGAAGGATTTGTCGTTCATACTCACTTTTTGCCATTGCTTTCCTTGCCATAAATGCTTCTTGGCTTTCTCCCTGCATCGTGTCACGTCGAAGATCCTTCCACGGTTGAGAGGGAATACGAAAGGTGAGATTTTCAAGTGTTGGTCGAGCAATCACGTGATGGTCAACATCCCTCAAAGGAACTTCTGTATCCTGCGGCCAGAGGGGAGCAAGCCATGTGCGAGCATATTGGGAATCATTGTCATCAACAATAACTGCGGTCAGATTAAAATATTTAGAAAATTTGTCGCCGCCTTTTTGAAGTAAAGAAACGAGATGTTCGAGATTTCCCTCACGATAACCGTACTGGTGCCCATTTACCGGATCAATAATGATCTGACCCACTTTTTCATCCAGTCCTAATTCTCGACAGGACGTAAGATAGGCGATATTCACGGGACGATGTGTTGGAAAATCAGGTATTTCTTGTTTCATCGTTAACCTCACGAATAATCTTGCGATCGCATAAGGGGAAAGAAAATCACATCTTTTATTGACGCAGCATTGGTAGCAAACATGACCATTCTATCAACTCCTATACCGAGACCGCCCATGGGCGGTATGCCAAGATCAACAGCATCGCAGAAAGCATGGTCAACAAGATGATATGCTTCTCCACGCTCTTTTCCTGCTCTTGCCTGTGCCTCTAAAAGCTCTCGTTGAACAACCGGGTCATTTAATTCAGTGTACGCATTAGCTAATTCAACACCATAAGCAAACGGTTCAAAACGTTCAATTAAACGTGCATCACTTCGATGCCCCTTGCACAACGGTGTTGATTCTTTGGGATGATCAATAATAAATACCGGTTGCGTGAGCTGAGGTTCAATAAAATAAGCAAAGAGTGTTTGCACCATTTCACCCCAGGACCAACGATGAATGTCATCGAATGGAATTCCTTTTACATAGAAATCAGACGGCAGTTCGCCTTTTTGCAAGACTGCTCTTAATTGTTGTTCGTTGAGATCCCCTGCAGGAATAGCACATCCTTCACGAATCGCATCGAGCATTGCTACTCTTGGCCAAGGAGGAGTAAAATCAAGGGTGGTTCCTTGATATTCAACACGCGTCGAACCTCGTGTTGCGCGAAGTACTTGCGCATAGATCTCTTCAGTTAACCGCATCATATCCTGATAATCAAACCATGCTTTATAGCATTCCATCATCGTAAATTCTGGATTGTGGGTCTTATCAATACCTTCGTTACGAAAGTTTTTACAAACGGTATACACTCCTTCAAAAAATGCAGGCATTAATCGTTTAAGATAGAGTTCAGGAGAAATAGAAAGAAAAACGCGTTGCCCCCCTAATGCATGCACGTGGGTTTCAAATGGACGTGCAGTTGCCCCGCCATATACGGGTTGGAGTAACGGGGTTTCTACTTCAAGAAAACCATGGGTATCAAGAACATTTCTTAAGGTGCGAATAACAACACTTCTCTGTCGAAAACGCTCCCTGATTTCAGGATGCATGACCAGATCGAGGCTTCGATTTCGATACCGCAGTTCTTCATCTTGGAGTCCTGCCCATTTATCAGGCAAAGGTGCAAGTGTCTTTGCAAGGAGATCAAGATGCACTGCTTTTACCGTGAGTTCTCCTCGTTTTGTCCTGAAGATATTGCCTTTGACTCCCACCATATCTCCGGTGTCCAATCGTTTTACTACTTCCTGCTCAATGGGCGACAGATGGCGATATTCAAAAGAAATTTGAACTTTTCCTCGTTCGTCTTGGATATCTCCAAAATAGATTCTTCCCATTCTTGCTAAACGAGTAAGACGCCCTGCAACGGTTACGACATCTCCAATTTCTTGTTGGAGTTCTAACGTTCCGTATTGCTCGTGCACTGCTGCAGTGGTGTGGCTGGGTTTATAGTCGTGAGGATACGGATTAACACCGAGGGACAATAATTCTTGTCTTTTTCGCTTTCGCTCTGCCAGGAGACGATGATCTTCAGCCATAGTGATCTTCCTCCCTTTGTATGAGACTCGATGCTTCTCGCTCTCCAAGCCGACTAACGATAAATTTGTAAAACAAAGGGTCCATTGAGGAATTGCTGAGGGTTAATCTGGCTCTGCAAAACAACACCCTTGTATTCTCCTGAAAGGAGCAGTCGCGCGGATTCTGCCAATCCTGCTGCAGTTGTTGATTGAATAGCACGCAGTGGTTTTCCACCGACTATGGTCGGTCTCACTGCATACGATTTGTCAACAAGTCTTTGATGGCCTTCACTATCGCGTCCTTCAACAGAAGCATAGATCACCACAACATCATCTTCAACACGCGGAACAGCACGCTCCATACATTCTTGCAATCTTTCTGCAATTGAACAGAGTGCTCGTCCTGAACGGTCCTCATACGTTGCAGTTCGCAAGAGTCCTTCGACCCAAGCGTAATGGCCAGGATAACGAAGTGTTTTGTAATCAAGACTTCTGACTCTGCCTTCAAGAGCATCAGGCAAATCTGCTGCGCCTCCTGATGTCAGATCTTCTTCATAGGCAACGCCTTGAATGACTACATTTGCTCTCTCGGTCAATGAAGGGAGAACTGTTTTTTTACCATCACGAAGAACGATTGCCGGTTCGACATATTCTGTTGCTACACCGATAGGGCTCCAGGTAAATCCATAAAAGTGAGGAGCTACAGCACTCTGCGTGAGTGCACCGACTTTCATGGTGACGGTGTCGGCGCGATCTACACCATATTTCGCGCAGAATTGCTGAAAAAGTCCGTTGGCAAGCACATTAATAAAACCCGGAGCTAATCCTGTTTGAAGTAAAAATCCTGTTGAAGCTCCCGGAGCTATCTGCGTTTGAATCTCTTCAGTTTCTGTTACATACTCTGTAAGATTGGTGTAATGAGATCCATGTTCTCGTGCAAACCTTGCAATGCGAGGAGCCTGACTACCGGGAAGACAATCAAGAATGATATGCGTTCCCTTCATGATGTCGTTGACGTGCGAATCTGATCCTTGTTCTGGAAGTGTAAAAGGTACAACAAGTCCGCTTATTGAAGAATCGTGTGCAATCCATTCTGCTGCGTTTTCAGCTTGTTGGGGGTTCATATCGCCAATATAAACATCAACGGGGAAATCTCCTAATTCCCGCAAAAGCAATCCTACAGCACTTCCTATCCCTCCAGCACCTGCAATAACTACCTTTTTTCTTTCGCCATTTGTTGTTGGTTCCATGATTTTTCCTCCGATTGCTAGAGCTCACGCTACGCAGCTCTTTGTTGCGTTCCACAAATTATTTGAACAAATTATTACACTATACGTTCAGCACAAGCCATGAACTGTTCTTTTTTGATATCGTTGATCAGTTGATGAACCGCTTTCTTCTCGATTCTGAATTGTTCCTCGATACGTTCAATGAATGTCTTGAGATGCGCTTGATCTTTCAAAACACACTCAAGGACAAAGTCAAACTCGTGGTTGACTTCATAAGCCGTGTTGACAAACGGTTCTTCCTGAAGAAACTTCAGGAAGTTCTGTCTGTCCTCTTTATTGACTTTCAGCACAACACATGCATGCACTTCAAAACCTAGGCGGTGAAAATCAAGCAGTGACGTATGTTTTTTGATGAATCGTTTTTCGTAATCGTTGAGTTTTTGATACACGGTTGATTGCGGAATTCCTGTTTCTTTGCTGATTTGCACAATGGATTCGCGTGCATTGTTTCGCAAATACGCAAGGATCTTGCTGTCATCTTGGGTGATCACCATAGGTATCCTACAATTTCCAGGTTTTTGGAAACTTTCTCATGGTTCTTGGAAAGTTTCCATCATTTTTGATATCAAGAAGAGACGTGCAGTCAAAGTTATATATACTTTTTCTAAGTATAATTATTATGCATAACTACATAATTATGGAGAGAAAGATATATATAGATAATCTGCTCTTCTAGGGATATGAAACGTAAGATCAATCGGGTAGGGCCGAGTACGTTAACAGTTAGTTTACCCAGCAAATGGGCTAAAAACCTTGGTTTAAAGGCTGGTAATGAGATTGAGGTAGAGGAACGGGCGAATAGTTTAGTGGTCAGCAACGCTAAGTCTCCTGAGAAGAAGGAGATGACCATCCATATTCCATCAGCAGATCGGTTCCTAAAACGTATTCTCGCAACACCTTATATGAAGGGCTATGACAGTATTAAAGTAACGTATGATGATCCCAAGATCTATACACAAGTCCAAGAAACAATCAACACACTTCTCATTGGCTTTGAAATTGTTCATCACGATAGAAATACCTGCATTCTTAAGAATATTGCTGACAGTATCGATGACGAATACGACCAGAATCAACGAAAATACTTCTTGCAAGTGAAAACGGTGATACATCAACTTATTGATGCTCTTGAAAAACAAGACGAACAGGAACTTGAGCATGTTCTTCTTCTTGATCAAACGATTGACAAACTCCATGTGTTCATGCGAAGAATATTAAATACAAAAGGATATAAGGATGATACCAAGGGAAAATCCCTCTATTATATTATTAACCTTCTCGAAACGATCTCTGATCGCTGTAGGGATATTGCTAGGCGCATCAAGGAAACAAAGACCTATCCTTCTCAAAATTTTATTGAACTCTTGAAATTGATTGAAAAGAATATCGAATTCTATTATGACCTTTTTTATAATCCCAAAAATGAAAAATTTTTTGAAATAAAACAACGCGAGGAAATGATGCTTCATAAGATTATCGAACAAACAAAGAATCAAAAACCTTCAGACTTTTTGTATTACCATTGTCTCCTTGCAATTGCTGAATTAATGCATAATCTCAGTGAGGAGATGGGTTAATGTTCATAAGGATCGAAAGTTTCAGGATCTTCACTCAAATCCACGGGTTCAAAATGATAACGTTCTTTTAGGATGCGTGGCGTATCTCTCCACCCCTTGATTCCCGATCGTTCTAACCAGAAAATAAAACGATCTTCCGACCTATGCTTTAAGAGAGAATAAAGAACAAATTGTCTTGAAAGAGATAAATGTAAAGCACTTGATGCCTTATTTTTTGCATCACCAAAAAGTTCTTCGAGTTGCTTACGTTCCCCATACGCATCAAATGCAATGTCAACGTCACCACCAAAGTTTGAAAAACTAGGCAAGGAAGGCAATCCTGAAATAACTTCACCTAATCGTCTTTTATATTCATCCTCAGGAAATGTATTAAGTTCTTCAAGTCCACCTACTCGTTCTTGATGTAAATACAGGAAGCATGCACCCAACGCATACAAATCACTTTTTGTCGTTGCACGTTCTCCTCGCATGATTTCTGGTGCAGCATACCGATCAGATCCTCTGGTTGAATTTCCCTCTTCACGTTCGTCGTCTATCCTCCTAATGGTTTCAAGATCGGTTACTTTCACAATTTTCTTCTGAGGATTCCAGATTGCATTATTCAATTTAAAATCTCGTATCACATACCCCAAACCATGAAAAAATGCCATGACTTCTGCAAGCTGATAGAAAATGACTGCCCGTTCAGTAAAACTTAAGGTGGGAAGAGCTTCTTCAACTGTCATGCCTTCGACATATTCTGAGACGGTATACGAAACATCTCTTTGATCGCGAAATGTACACGTGCCATGATCAAAATATCGTGCAACATTGGGATGTGAAATTTCTGCAAGGACGTCGGACTCAGTTTTGACAATGTCAGTAATTCCTCTTCGCTGTCGTTGCGCTTTGATTCTTGGATCAAGATCTCTTTCTCTGAAAACTTTGAGTTTTCTTGGAACATCTGAGTTCTCTTTAATGGCAAGATATACATCTCCCGAGCCCCCAGAACCTAACTTTTGAACAACGGTGTAACCGGGAATAGCAATCTGAGCGTAGGCAACGCATTCTGCCGGAGTGAGAGCGTTCCCCTTTTTGTGGTTGAAGTTCCTTATGATAACCAGTCTCCTAAATGCCTGATGGGCATCATCCGTTTTATCTTCTTTGTTGGGATTATTATCCTCTTCGTAGAAGCTCAGAAGATAATCTGCCTCAGCATCGGTAGCTCCATCACGCATAAACGATAGAAGATCAAGAGAGTCATAGATATTATAATACATTAAATCGTAATCACCTATTACTTCTGCGAATCTTTTTTTTCTTTCCTCAACGGTTTCCCCTTTTTCTATGCGACAAATTGCTTCAAATAAATGAGTTGTGAGACACTCTTTGCCGGGAATTCCAGTTTTCTCCCATCTTTTCATTGCTTGTATTGGTTCACCAATAAGTGCACGTACGTAATGTTGTTTGGTTGGATCTTTTCCTAAAACTAGGAAAAGATCTAAAGCTTCAAGATGTGGCGAATATATTCCGTGCTCATAAAAGTAAATATTCCATACGAGATCAACAATTTCTGGAATACGATCCGGATCGTCTCTATACGCTTCTAAAAGATTGGCAACAGGCTCTTCATAAAACTCAAAAAAATCAGGAAGATAACTTACTCGCTCATGTAGCTGTCTCAGCATCACGGTAACAAGACGAGGAAATGAACGATACCGATCAATAATTCCCAAAATAGGATCTAAACGTTCAAATACTGCTTCTGCTGTCGGTATCATCGAAGATTCACGCGCCACGATGGACTGAGCATGACTATGTCTTACCTTAAGATAGTGCATAAGCATATCAAGAGGACCCGATAGAGGGTCACGATCAAGATACTCTTTAAGACTTCCTGTTGTTTTTTTACTTGTTCTCTCTATCTCTTCCCTATGGGCGAATACTTCAAAGAAACGCCTTGCAAGAGCAGATGTTCCATAAGCACCAATGTAACCAATTCCATCTACAACCTGTTCGATATAAAGTCGATTTGATCTCCCTTGCAACGTATCAATTCCATCAGAACAAAACGTAACCAAATCTTGAACTTCAGCATCATCTTTCCTTCTTGTACCAGGAGAATGTCGCAGCCTTTCTTCTAGCAAACCAAGCATTGCTTGTTTTTGGTCGTCAGTAAGTCTTGTAAGTCTTTCTTCAAGGGTCATGCTGATCACTTTCCGTAGCTAATAGTTCCTTCATCAACTTTGACATTTGTTCTCTTCTTTGTTCTGAAGTCTTGGGCGGTGTATTATAGATACCAATAGATACTAAACCGTGACGAATAAGGTCACGGTTATCATGTCGTTCTTCTTTTTGATAAGCTAAGAGGGTGTAAAGAATTTCGTTCACGGGATTGGGATCAAGAGGGAGATATTCCATATGATTACTAACTCCATAATACTGGAATCCTTTACAGCATGTCTCAATCATTTCGCCAAGTTCTCTATCATATTCGTTCTTTGGTAACGTTGTTATTCTTTCTAAGCCGCCAACCCTGCCTTGAAGAAGATACAACAAACAAGCTCCTAAAGCATAATAATCACTTTCGCGTGTTGGTTCCTCACCTTGAACTAATTCAGGAGCGCGATATCTATCCGAAAGTTGTGTAGGATAATGTTGTTGTTTTGCATCTTCTATTCGAACAATGGTTTCAAAATCATCAATCTTAACAACTTTACCATCTCTTGATCTTAGCACATTATTTAATTTGAGATCACGAAGAAGAAAACCGGCACTATGAATATGATGAAGACCCGCTGCAATGCCATTAAAGACAAAAGCTTTATCATGGGGACACAATTCCGGTAATACAGCCTCCACCGTAGTTCCATCAATATATTCACTAACAACATAAAGGGTTTCTCCAGATTGATCTTGGGGTTTATAGAGGCCATGATCGTAATACCTCACTAAGTTAGGATGCTCCAATCGAGCAAGAGCATCTGCTTCATTAATTACAATATTTGCAATTCCTCTTCGTTCACGGCGATCTTGAAACCGTGGGTCCTCAACTTCAGGTTTGTAAATCTTAATTTTTCTTGGAATGTGGGAATGTTCTTTTTGTGCAAGATAGACGCGACCTGATTTTCCTTCTCCTAATTTTCTTGTTATTACATACCCTGGTATGACAATACCATGCTCTGCGATCTCTACGGTTGTCTGTGCATCACCCATGGCCACTAAAATACCGCTGAGAATTTCATTTTGCATTTTAACAGCATGAATACCATCATAGTCCATAAGTCCATATTCTTTTGCAATCTTTCCAATTTGCTTATAATTTCGCATAGCTTCGTTAGGATTTTTGAGTTTAATATATGCCTCAGCTTGCCGTTTGTAGAGATCGATAAGCCAGCCGAGATGGCTAATTCTTCCACGATATTGTTCTTTTGTGATAACATCAAAACCTTTAGATCTTAATGCTTTTTTTTCTTCATCAATTTCATGGACTCTTTTTATTGCAGTCCAAATTTGTTCAGAAGTATGTTTTTCTGTTTCAAAATAAATCATTGAATCTAATTTTCGTCGTTCATCTTCCAAGACGTTAAATCTATATTGGGGTTCATCTGGTACATAATGTCCCTTTACACTTCTAAAATCAAGAGCTCTTTGGTATCCTTCAATAAGTGCATTGCAGGTGTTAATTACTAGGGTATAAGAACCAAAAGAATCACCAACTTCAAGAATTTCAAGAATGCTACCGAGAGCTTTTATGTGGTCTGGAATGGGCGGATCATAGAGACTGTAATAAGAATCAGATTTTTTAAATCCTCGCGAACCTGCTACTTTCAAACGTTCTATAACTCTATCTGCATCATTTTCCAAATCAAGAGCAACATACCATTTCCCAATCTCCTCTAAGATATCACGTTCGCTTGCCGTTTCTTCAAAAAAGGATAATGCTTCTACTCGTTGTGCAACAGCAACAAGAAATTCCTTATCAAGGTACCTGAAAACTTCACCAATTGAAGAGACAAGCGCTGAAACTTCATTCGCTCCGTTTTCGCTTGGTATAACTGAATATCTCATTTCTTGTAGTTCGGCATCCTGTTTTATGTGTGGATGGAGGTTTTCTTCGACAATACGACTAAACGTGGTGTGGTCATCAACATCAGTAAGAAAATCAAATGCAGGTTTCAGATATTGGCCAATTTCATGTTTGGAAGTATACTTCCCCGCCAAACGAACTACTTTTCTAATACTTGTTTTGTAATTATAATCAGGATCAACCTCAGCAACAAATCGTATCGCATGAACATATTCAATAAACTTTTTTCCTTTAGGGAGTTTTCTGAAATCACGGGTATATGCAACAACATCCTTTGCAACTGCCAATGCCTTTTCTTGATCATCTAATTCAAGAAAATGACGTCCTTGTAAAACTTTGAGTCTGCAATATGCATCATACTCTCTTTCTTTGAAAGCAGATTCTGCAAGAGAACCAATATTTTCATAATCAATAACATCCCCTTGTTCTTGAGCAACCTGGGCAAGTTTCCTAGATTGTCTAACCCTAGCTTGTGAAATGATCTCAGATCCTTGAAAAAGATCAGCATGTTCCTTGAAGAGATCACTGATAATCCAATCCCCAAAAACGGAATTTGTGGGCTTTTCATCATCTTGCGTTTCTTCATCATTATCGGGAATTAATTCAAGAATCCATTCAGCTACCCGATCAAGATATCGTTGTGCTCTTTCACGTTGACCAACAGCTTTTGCTCGTTCTGCAAATGTAAATGCTAATTTTGTATACAACTTCAGCGTTTTTTTATCATCTTTCTGTTGAAGCATCTGTTCAAGTCCTTGTAAACCCTCTTCAACGGCACCAAAATTAAAGCGAATATCTGCCTTCACAATTTCACGTTCGGCTTGGACATGTTCAGAACTATAAGGATCCTCTACAACAACACAAGCATCAAGTTGTGCGACAAGATCATCTAACATTCTTCGATCTTGATTAGCATAATTCGTAATATGCGGTGTAAAAGAAAAAACTTTATTTACTACTTGACTGACTAACAGAGCTGTTGAAGGGCTATTCACGAAGTATGCGATAACTTCTGTTGCTTTCTCTTTAGCGTAGTCTTCATCAATGACTTTTAATGCACGTTGAAAACTTTGTTGATAGAGTGATGAATCCGGAACTGCTTTGAGTGCCTCAGCAAAGAAATCAAGTGCTTCTTTGGTGTTTCCCTGTTTTTCTCTAACAACCCCTTTACGATAAAGTGCATGATAATCTTTTGGTTTTGCATTAAGAACTTGATCATACAACTTTTCAGCTCTTTCGTACTGCCTGTCATAAAGATAAAGATTTCCCAATAAATAAAGATGGTGTGAAGCAGGATCTCGAGAAACTGCATCCTCTAAGCGCACTATGCTTTCTTTCCTTGCCTTTTTGCCTAGGTTATTGTCTGAGAGAGCCATAATATTATTCCTACCTTTCTTGCTTTTGTTCGTCCGTCAATCGTGTTTCGAGGGTTGTCATGTGTTTTTAGAAAGGTCGTTTGATATCATAGTCCTTGTGCGGATCCGTGAAAGGACTTAATGTTTCAGGATCAGCTTGCATAAAATAATCACTTACTACACTAAACCTGAACAGTTCTCTTTGGAAAGGATACGCTGGTTCAGCCCATCCCGTTATCCCACCAAAGTCTTCAAGCCAGCAGACAAAGCGTTCTTCTGGTTTATATTTCAATAAGGAGAAGAGCACCCATATTCTCATCGCCATCAAATCAAAAGCATTATTAGCTTTTTTGTTTGCCTGATCATTGTCTGGATCTGTTAATAGTCTTTGAATCTTATATTTTTCATTGTCGGAGTCATCGGCGCCAATTACGGGTGGAAATGGATCCGGAAGCCCGTAGATCAGCTCCTTCAAAGCTGCCCGATATTTTTCTTCAGGAAGTGTATTGATCTCTTCCAGCCCCTGTGCATCACCTTTTAAAAGATACAACAAGCACGCCCCGAGTGCATACAAATCACTTTTGACTGAAGCACCTTCTCCGCGCAGTAATTCAGGAGCAGCATATCGATTAGATCCTCTTGTTGAATTTCCTTCTTCTCGTTCATCTTCTATTTTCCTGATGGTTTCCAAGTCAGTAACTTTTACTATTCTTTTTTCAGGATTCCAAATAGCATTATTGAGTTTAAAATCACGAATGAGATAACGAGTCTTTTGAAATAACACCATGATCTGAGCAAGGGTATAGAAAATAAACGCCTTTTCAGCAAACGTAAGTGTCGGAAGCGCTTCTTCAACTGTCACACCTTCAACATACTCTGAAACTGTATAAGGCCTGCCATCAGTAGAGACACCATGATCAAAATATCTTGCAACATTTGGGTGCGAAAGTTCTGCAAGAACATCAGATTCATTGCGTACAATTTCACTGAGATCTCTTCTTGATCTTTGAGCTTCAATGCGATAATCAAGATTATCTGTTCTAAAGATTTTAATCTTTCGCGGAACGTTCGAATTATCCTTTACAGCAAGATAACAATCGCCGGAACCGCCGGAACCAAGCTTCTGGACAATCTCATATCCAGGAATAATAATCTGTGTGCATTCAAGAATCTCATCAAGAGTATTTCTTTTTTGCTGCGGTAATCTTGCCTGATACTCTAAAACATTTGTTAGTTCTCTAATACTTCCTTTGGCATCAGGAAGCTGTTTTTGTACTTCACTAAACTCATTATACATTTGTTGTAAAACTCTTACACGATCAGAACTTGCAAGTTCTAATTTCTCAAACGTGTCATAGAGTTCGTCCAGTTTTTTTCCCATACCTCTCAGACGACCATCCTGTGCCATATCACGAATCAAAGCGTACTCTTTTTCATTTCCTTGTGTTTTTGAGAAGAATGAGAAAGAAAGATAAGCTCCACGTCGTGGACGAATACTAAAATCCCCTTCGTTTCTTATGTAATGTTCATACTCATGAAGAATTCGCTCTACCATGATAAAATCAGTTGCTACTGCTAATGGTGCTTCTAAAAATTCCTGCGTTGCACAATCAAAATAAAACATTAAAAACTGTTCAAAGAACGAAAGAAGACTTATACCGGCTGTCCTAAGTTTTGGCTTGTCATGCGCCCGCCTCATGTGACTTTCATGATCTATTTCAGATACCAACTGAAAGATCAATTCTGGTTTGTCATGGAGAAATTTCTTTAGAATCACACTAAGGATATCTTGACGCTGTCGATATTGCTTTTGAAGATCATCAAAAAGTTCAAGCACATATTCTTTTTCTTCTTCTCTTGTTCGAGTGGAATCACCTTCATCGACTTTTATCCATTCCATCTGCACATAATCTTCCAGAGATTTTCTTACTTGTTCTACGAGGGTGCCAACACTTTCTTTTTTAGGATCCATAACCCACCATTCTTCTGCTGGGGGATTATAAGCAGTACGTCGTTTTTCAATCTCTGGAGCATGTTCAACCCCAAACACCACTCTCTTCAGCGGACTTTCAGGATCTATCTCCCATGGTAACG
>Ga0209541_10010786_pt1 | contig 14462 bp, 18 predicted proteins | sample RifCSPlowO2_01_FD_184027 | JGI IMG/M metagenome (GOLD analysis project Ga0209541, IMG submission 184027) | Groundwater microbial communities from Rifle, Colorado - Rifle CSP2_plank lowO2_0.1 (SPAdes) (version 2) | ecosystem: Environmental > Aquatic > Deep subsurface > Groundwater | place... | reverse complement strand
GGGCTTTCGTGGAGCGTACGATTTAATTTAGAGCCACCACGCGCTCCGCGCGTGCGATACATCAGCGATTTTGAAAATAGGTTCTGATTTGGTAGAATAAACGCACCAGAATCTGATTTTCAGAAAATTGACCGACGAGATTATCCGCCCATAGCTCAGCTGGTAGAGCAGCTGCCTCTTAAGCAGACGGTCGTAGGTTCAAGTCCTACTGGGCGGATTGGATGAGAGATCTGTTAATAATTTAAAATAAGATAAATATCCGCCGAGGTGGTAAATTGATAACTATGATAATCTTTTGTATTAACTAATAATTAATTCATGATATTTTAAAATAAGTAATAATGCTGGGGTGGCGAAATTGGTAGACGCGCTAGTCTTAGGAACTAGTGGAGCAATCCATGGAGGTTCAAGTCCTCTCCCCAGCACCAAATAATAAAAAAATCCTCCCGCTTTTGTTGCGAGAGGATTTTTTTATTTTGTACAAATTCTAATATATTTATTACAAATTAACTCCACCGCCCTCAGGGTCTATTCCAGTGACACCAAGACTATTCATAATTAGTCTCATGATTCCAAAAACCGCGATAATAATTGCCAACCCAATTATCCCATAAAGCATATGATTTTTGCCTTCTTCTCTTTTTTCATCATTTTCAGAATTAGCAATAAATTTTACTAAACCATAAAGAAAATAGGCAAAAGCCACTGCTCCTAAAAAATAAATCAAGGGATTTAAAATAAGATAATTAGCCTTACAAATCAGCTGATCAATCTTTTCAGCTATTCGACTACAACTACTTAAACCAGCTGCCCAAGCAATATTAACTAAGGGAAAGAAGTCCATAATAATTTTTTATCTTAATAGACATTAGGAACTGACGGTAAAACTGGTCCTTGACCACTCTGAGTGGAAATTCCTAAGAAATTCCCAATGAAAAAGACAATCCCCCAAATGGCGACAATGACAAAAATTCCGATAATACCATAAATCATCATATCTTTACCCTTCTTTTTATCTTCTTCATCGGCAGCAATAACATACTTGATTACCCCCCAAATAAAATAAATAACGGCCAAGGTAATCATAATAGGAATTACTATATTTAGAACACTTTTAACTCCTGTGGCAATCCCTATCACTTGACCAGAATTTTGGGCTAAAGCAACCAACGGCGCTAATGGGGCAATTCCTGCCAAAAACAAAATAACTTTTTTCATATCAACACAACTAAATTAATAATAATTAACACGACCTTTATTTATAATCTTCATCTATTATAACACAATCTTAATTTCCCTGTTTTAAGGATGGAAGTTCGCCAATAGAAACTCCTACTCCAAAAAATTCGGCTAGTAGTAAAACAATCCCCCAAATAGCTGAGATCACAAAAAGACCGATAATTCCCCAGATTATGAGTTGTTTCCCTTTTTTTCTTTCCTCTTCATTGTCAGCATTAATAACATACCTGATCACTCCCCAGATAAAAGTAACAAGGGCAATGGAAAATAAAATTACAATCACCGAACCCCCTAATAAGCTAGAAAACGAATCAAGAATATCACTAATAGTCTTATTTTGAGCCAAAGAAATAAAAGGGGTCAACAAGATGACTGCTAAATAAAAAATTTTCCCTATTTTATTAATCTTATCTAAAATAATATTCATAAAAATTTATAAGACGGTGTTAATAACAATACTGACAATTCCCCAAACAGTCAGCATAACGGCCAAAGCAATAATCCCCCAAAACATAAATTTTTTGCCTTTTTGTCTTTCATCTTCATTATCAGCATTAATAACATACTTAATTACTCCCCAAATAAAAACTACCAAAGCCAAAGCAAAAAGGAGGATCACTACAGAATCAAGGATTAAATCTCCGGCTGATGTTAAAAGTTCTCTGATTGTTCCTGTTTTCATTCTACTAAATATTTAATTTATAATCAATTATTATTTCCAAAAATAAAGAAAGTTGGCCGTATCGTAACCAAGCCCCATCATCACCGTTTTAACAATCAACCAAGCGGCTAAGGCAATAATTAAACCGACAAACACTTTCCAAAAAATAGATTTGGCTTGGTCTCTTTGAGATGGATTAGCTCCAGAAGTTAAATAGAGAAAGCCAGCGTAGGCAAAAGAAATAGCGGCTAAGGGCATAGCTAGATCTTTTATCAGAAAATCAATAACTTTGTCTACCATCGCCAAAAGATCATAAAAATCGCAAGGTTTTGGATGTGCTTTACTGCCACAGGGAACTAGGGGTTCAGCTGAAACAAATAATATTGGCAAAATCATCATTATTATGAATATGGATATAAAGATAAGAGTAGTAAGGTTTTTAAATTTTAAATTAGAGAGTGACATCTTTTATTTTATATTATTAGCTATCAACTCAATTCCATTATGAGCTTTTGAAACTGATTCTTTAATACTTAAACGACCAGAAATTATATCATCAACCATCTTCTCAAAAATTTCAGAAGTTTCTTTAGGTGATGGATCAAACCAACTGCGGGAGATTAAGGCTGAATCATAAAAAATAGATGTATAAGGATTTTTTGGTTTAACAAACAAAAGATCTCTTCTTACCGGGGGCAAGGAAAGACCTTTGGAAAGATTTTCAATAAAATCCTTTTTTGTTAAAAGATTAGCCACTATAAAAGAAGTATTGATATTTGGTGAGGTTTTAGCAATCGCCAGCGCATTCATTCTACCAAAAGTTATTTTAGTATTGATATTTTTAGCTTGAGGAACCATCACCACGTCAAAATTTAAATTAGGGTTTCGCTCTTGAATAATGAAAAGTTCGCTAGCATATCCAAAATAAATAGCTAACTTTTCAGAAATAAAAGCATCCTGGGACGGTAAAAGAGATTTATTCCAAGAATAGAGGCCTTCTTCTGTGTTAGAAGCTGGATTAGAAAATTCGGTGTAAAAATCAAGAGTAATTGAAGCTGGACTTTCTTCATTAGGGTTAGATGAGTCAGCGAGAGTTACTTCTAATATTTGACTTAAACCCTCAGTTCCCGGATGTTTAATAATAATTGGGTTTCCCGATTGAAGAAGAAGCATTGAAATAATATCTTTAGCATGAGTAATATTGGCAAATTCTCCAAAAGAGACAGCGCTGGTTAAAATATTCGTTGACTGATCTCTTTTTGTTAATAAAGGAACAATTTCGAAAAAATCTTCCCAGTTTTCTGGTGGTTTGGAAATACCAGCTGAAGAAAACATATCACGATTATAATACATAACCATCGGATCAACAGAAAAAGGAAGGGCCAGTATTCCATTTTCGTTTAAATATAGTTCTCCTTGTTGAATGAAAATATCTTTAAAATCCCTTATTGAAAAACTTTCATAAGGAATTAGAAATATTTTATCTTGATATCGATTAATTAAATTATCGGGTAAAAGAATTAAATCAGGACCAGCTCCAGAAGCAAGGGCTTCAATTAATTCAGAATCAAAGCTTTCTGATTTTTTTTCTTTGTAAGAAACTTTTAGATCTTCATTATCAGCATTAAAATTTTCTATAATTGGAGACAAATTTTCGTTAGGAATAGTTCCCCACAAAACAACATTGCCTTTGACTCCCTGATTAGATCCCTTGCTTTTTCCTATGGGAATTAACCCAGAAAAAATAAGAATAGCTAAAACTAAAAATAAAATAAATATTCCTGTAATAATAATTCTAAAATAATTCATATAAATTTATGCCTTTCTTAATATTATACCATAATGATGGGGGCCAGCATCAATATCTTTTTCAAAAATAAACCCTTTTTGTTCAAAAATCTCTTTAGCTTGGATTTTGGTAATAATATTTGATTGAGGCGGACCAAGCCCGTTAAACGAATCTGACCAATCAATAAAAAGGACTCTTCCATTAGAATTTAAAATTCTTTTTATTTCCTTAAGAAAACTATCTTTGTTAGTAATTTGAAATAAAACATTAGAAGCAATTACGGCATCTACTGAATTTTCTCTTAATTTACTTCCTCCGATTTTCTCAATATTCCCCCAAATAATTTCAATATTATTAAGATGCAATTTTTCGGCTTCGCTTTTAATTTTGTTAACCAGATCCCTCTGAACTTCAACTGCATAAACTTTCCCTTCGCCAACCACTCGAGCAGCCGCTAAGGTATAAAAACCAGCTCCAGCTCCCAAATCGGCTACTGACATTCCTTCTTTTAAATTAAATTGGCTGATATTTTTTTCTGGGTCTGAAAACATATTTTAATTAATAAATTATAATTTCTAAATTTCTAAATTAAGGTTAAGGAGGCAATTTTGTCATTTGCTCTAAGTTTCATAATTTTTACTCCTTGAGTTTGTCGCCCTAAAGAAGGAACTGATTCAAGTTTAACTCTAATAACTTGACCTTTCTGAGAGATGGCAATCAATTCGCTTCCCTCTTTAATAACCTTAGCAATAATTAATTTACCTGTTTTAAGATTTATTTTAGCCGTTTTTATTCCAGAACCACCTCTTTTTTGGACTTTATATTCATTAAGAGAGGTCTTTTTACCAAAGCCATTAGCACTCATTGTTAATAATTCCGATTGTTTGTATTCTTTCTCTATGACACTTACTCCAACAACATAGTCATTTCCTGTTAATTTAACAGCTCGAACTCCCGAGGCGGTTCTCCCCATTTTTCTAATATCAGACTCCTTAAATCTAATTGACTGACCAACTGAAGTAGCTAAAACAATTTCATCTCCTTTTGTTGTGGGTAAAACTTCTATTAGTTGATCTCCTTTATTAAGTTTAATAGCAATTAATCCACTTCGTCTAACATCTCTAAAGTCGCTGGCTGTCACTTTTTTAGCTGTCCCCTTTTTTGTTACTAAAATAAATGATTCTCCTGTTTGTTTTGTTTTTTCAGAAATAGGAAGGACCGAGGTAACTTTTTCATCATCAACTAATGGTAAATAATTCATTATCGATTTTCCTTTAGTAGCTCTTCTGGCTTCAGGAAGATCATACATTTTTATTTGATAAACTTTTCCTAAATTAGTGAAAAATAAAAGATCACTATGGGTACTGGTTCTTAGAAAAATATTCACAAAATCTTCTTCTTTGGTAGATAAATCAACAACCCCGACTCCTCCCCTTTTTTGGGTTTTGTACTCTATGGGGTCAGTTCTTTTTACATAACCATCAGCTGTCAGAACAAGGACAGACTCTTTTTCTGGGATTAGGTCTTCGTCGGAAATGTTTTTTAAATCACCTTTTATAATTTTTGTTCGCCTCTCGTCACCATATTTACTTTTTATCTCAATCAATTCTTCGGTAATTACTTTAAATATCTTTCCGGAACTAGCCAAGAGGCTCTTCAAATCTTCTATTAGAGATTGTTTCTCTTTTAATTCAATTTCAATATTTTTTCTTTCTAATCCAGCTAATTTTTGTAATTTCATTTCAAGAATAGCGATTGCTTGAGGTTCCGAAAATTTAAACTCTTTTATTAAATTTATTTTAGCAGAAATTGTGTCCTTTGAACTTTTAATTATTTTTATTACCTTATCAATGTGATCTAATGCTCTTTTTAATCCGAGTAAAATATGTTCTCGTTCTTCAGCCTTCTTTAAATCATAAGCTGTTCGTCTTTTAACAACATCTTCTCGATGAGAGATAAATTCTTCTAAGAGTGATTTTAAAGATAAAGTTTGAGGAACACCATCAACCAAAGCAACCATGTTAAAATGGAAAGCTGTTTCTAGGGAAGTATGTTTGTATATATAATTAATGATTTTCTGTGGTTGAACACCATTTTTTAAATCAATAACAATTCTTGTTTCTTTAGTTGATTCATCACGAAGATCTTTTATCCCTTCAATTTTTTTGTTTCTAATAAGATCAGCAATTTTAATTATCAAATCAGCTTTATTCACTCTATAAGGGAGCGAGTTAATAACAATTTGAAAAGTTCCACTTTTATTTTCAATAATTTCAGATTCTCCTCGACAAATAATTCCCCCTCGTCCAGAAGCATAAATATGATGGATGTCTTTACCGCCATAAACAATTCCTCCTGTCGGAAAATCAGGTCCCTTAATAAAATTAGTTAAATCTTCGTTGGTAGTATCTTTGTTGTTTTCTATTAAGTGAATACAAGCATCAATGACTTCGTCAAGATTATGGGGGGGAATGTTAGTGGCCATTCCAACCGCTATTCCTAAAGTCCCATTTAATAACAAATTAGGAACTGTTGAGGGTAAGACTGTTGGTTCTTTCCTTGTGTTATCATAATTGGGACGCAAATTTACCGTATTTTTCTCCAAATCTTTTAATAATTCAGAAGAAAGTTTAGACATTTTCGCTTCCGTGTAACGCATCGCCGCCGGAGGATCTCCATCAACTGACCCAAAATTTCCTTGCCCAATTACCAGTGGGTAACGATAAGAAAAATCTTGAGCCATTCCAACCATGGCGTCATAAACAGAGGTATCCCCGTGAGGATGGTATTTTCCTAAAACATCACCTATCACCGCCGCTGATTTTCTTGGACGGGCAGAAGCGGTAAGACCCATTTCGCTCATTGAATATAAAATTCGCCGGTGAACTGGTTTTAATCCATCACGGACATCGGGCAAAGCTCTAGTGGTTATCACCGACATGGCATAACTAATATAGGATTCTTCCATTTCAGAGACAATATCAATTGGAATTATTCCTTTTTTGTTTTTTTCGTCCTTTAACGAATTGATTTCTTTGTTTACCATATAATTATTAATGATACCATATTTTTAGATAAATTTATGGATTATTTTTTAACTTGAGTTGTTCTTTCCCGGAAATAATACTTTCTGATATTCCGTTAAAAGAATTCGATAAATTATCTTTTAAACCATCGAGGGATTGAAAATCATTTTTGATATCTTCTTTAATAGAGGAAGAAGAAAAACGATTCTCTAAACTAATAACCCAAATAGAAATAATCACCCCAATCGACACAAAAACAGTTATAAAAAGAATTCTCTTTTTTGTTTTTTCTGATTTCTTCTGTAATTGTTCTACAAAATTGGTCATTAAAAAATTAGCAACCAAAAAATTTAATAATCGAGAACAATAATCTCTCCTTCTTTGTCCTCTATGTCTTTTTTCTTGATATTCAATTTATTAATAGTTTGAATCTTTTCTCTCCCTCCTTCTTTTAAAAATGTGTTGAGGGAATTTTTATCATAATCCATTGGGATAATAATTTTAGAATTGAAAGATAAAGAAAGCTTATAAGCTTCCGAGGGAGATAAAACATTTCCTCCACCGATGGGAATAAAAAGAATATCGGGGGCATTAATTAATTGTCTAATCTTGTCGGGAAGTTTTGGATCATTAATGAGTCCTAAAAAACAAATGTTAATCTTGTCTATAGATAACAAATAAATGGTATTAATAAATTCCTTTTTATCAATTATTATTTTATTTAAAATACCTTTAATAAAAATATTTTTTACTTCGTAGTCCCCGGGTCCATTTATTACAAGAGGTTTAGTTTCTCCGTGGGAAACCGTTTCCTGTCCATTAAAGTATGGGTGATTAATTGTTATTAGGGCTAGATTAGCCCCAAAGCTAGAAAATTTTTCTTTGTATTCTGAATCCTTACTGATTGGATTAAGGGCTAAAGTTAAATCTCCTTTTTGAATTTTAAAAAATTGTTTTCCTAAATAAGTAATAATCATAACACTTGCATTATATCAAATACTTGGGTAATATACCTAATTATGATTATAACTAAAACTAAAAATAAAAGTAATCTGATGAAAACTCTTCTTGATCAAGAATCTTTTCAAAAAGAAGAAAATTCTTTAATTGAGGGATCAGTTATTAATATTGATAAATCATCAATTTTTATTGATTTAAGACCAATCGGCACGGGAATTATCTATGGAAAAGAATTCTCAGCCGTCAAGGAAATAATAAGGAAAATGAAAGTTGGAGATATTGTTAAGGCAAAAATAATGGAAGCGGAAAATGAGAATGGATATATAGAATTGTCATTAAAAGAAGCCAGACAAGCTCTAATTTGGAATGAGGCTGAAAAAGCGATTAAAGAAAAAACTTTGTTTAATTTAGTAGTTAAAGATGCTAACAAAGGTGGTTTAATCTTAGAATGGAAAGGTATTCAAGGATTTTTGCCCGCTTCTCAGTTAAGGCCAGAACATTATCCACGAGTGGAAGACAGCAACCGAGACGAAATCTTAAAAGAACTTAAAAAACTTATTGATGAAAAATTAAAAGTTACTATTATGTCAGTTTTATCTGGTGAAGATAAGCTAATTTTTTCAGAAAAAGAAAATGACCCCAAGGAACAACAAATCATTATTGAAAAATACTCTATCGGAGATGAATTAGAAGGTGAGGTGGCGGGAATTGTTGATTTTGGAATTTTCTTAAAAATTGAAGAGGGGTTGGAGGGTTTAGTTCATATTTCAGAAATTGATTGGGGATTGATTGATGATCCACGATCTATTTTTAAGATCGGAGAAAAAACAAAAGCAAAAATAATTGAAATAAAAGACGGCAAAATATCGCTTTCCTTAAAATCCTTAAAAGAGAATCCTTGGAAAGAATTTGAGGGAAAATTAAAAAAGGGAGATATTATAAAAGGAGTAATAATTAAATTTAATAAGTACGGAGCTCTTGTTTCAATAAAAGAGGGAGTAGCTGGGTTAGTTCATCATTCTTCTTTTGGTTCTGAAGAAAGATTGAGAGAAAAACTTGAGTTGGGAAAAACCTATAATTTTCAGATTACTCTTTTTGAACCAAAAGAACAAAGAATGACTCTTACCTTTTTAGAAAATAATAAAGAGGGTTAATTAAATAAGGACATAGTTTTTTCTTTTCCTTCGGCAATAATCATTTCTAGAGACTCAAATACTTTCTTGGAAAGTTTTTTAAGTTTTAATAATTCATCCTTTTTGTAATCCCCTATTAGAAACTTAATTATTTTTTTTTCTCCTTGAGGTTTTTTTAATTTTCCACCGGAAGTAGTTTGAGAGATGCCAACCCTAATCCGAATAAATTTTTTTGATTTTAAGGCTTTAATTATTGATTCTAATCCCCTATGTCCACCAGCTCCCCTGTTAAAAGAAATCTTAAAAGTACCGAGAGGCAGATCTAAATCATCATAAATAATAATGATATTTTCTGACTTAAGTTTGTGGTTTTTTTTGACATAATCAACAGTCTTACCAGATTTATTCATAAAAGTTTGCGGTTTAATAAACTCAACTTTCTTTTTGTCAATTTTTGTCCAAACATAAAAACAATTAGCTTGATTACTCTTTTCCCATTTTTCTCCTTTCCCCACTAAAAAATCAACTAACAAAAAACCAGTGTTGTGCCGATTGTTTTCGTATTCTTTTCCAGGATTTCCTAATCCAATTACTGTCCACATAATCTCAAAATTATAACATTAAAATTAGCCAAAAAGTACCAAGGTCTCTTGTATTAAGTAAATTTTTGTAGTAAAATACAAAAAATGGAAGAAGAAATAAAAAAGACCCCCCCAAAAAAAATAAGTGGTCTCTGGGAGTTAGTAAGATTTGCTATCTTGGCTCTTTTGATTGTTATCCCGATCAGAGCATTTATTGCTCAACCATTTATAGTTAGAGGAGATTCTATGGTACCAACATTTGAAAATGATCAATACTTAATTGTTGATGAAATTTCTTATCGTTTTAGCAATCCTCAGCGTGGAGATGTAATTGTTTTTCGTTATCCTAAAGACCAAAAGAAGTTTTTTATCAAAAGAATTATTGGATTACCGGGAGAAACTATAAGAATAAACGGTGGAGTGGTGATAATCAAAAATAGCGAGTTTCCAGATGGATTTAATCTTCCAGAACCCTATATAAAAGACAAAGGAAATAATGAATTAGAATTTGTCCTTAAAGAGGAAGAATATTTTGTTATGGGCGATAATAGAAATGCCAGTTCTGATTCTCGTTATTGGGGATCTCTACCTCAAAAATTAATTGTTGGAAAAGCTTTTCTTAGATTACTACCAATAAATAATATAGATATTATGCCTGGTGATTTTAATCTTGAAGTTTCTTCGATTAAAGAAGAGACAGTTAATTAAATTAAAAAGTTAAGATAAATATGAAAGAAAAAAATATTAGAAGAAAAACTACAAAAAAAACAGGAACAAAGAAAATAAAAAAGGAACAATTTTCCTCTCCTAAAGGGATGCATGATATTTTAGGAAGAGATTATTATCGTTATCAAGGATTTTTTGAGAAAGCGCAAGAGGTAGCTGTTTATTATGGATTTCAACCAATAGAGCTTCCTATCCTAGAACAAGAAGATGTTTTTATCTCAAGTATTGGTGTTGGGACTGATCTAATTGATAAAGAAATGTATTCACTTAAAACCAAGAGTGGCTCTAGGTTGGCCATGAGGCCAGAGGGAACCGCTGGGGTAATGAGAGCTTATATTGAGCATGGGATGCAATCCAAATCACAGCCAATTATGTTTTATTATTATGGACCTTTTTTTAGACACGATAAACCTCAAAGAGGACGATTTAGAGAATTTAGGCAGTTTGGTCTGGAAATACTTGGGACTGATAAAAGTATTGCCGATGCTGTTATTATTCATACAACTAAAGCAATCTTGGAAGAAGCGGGGGCAAAAAATATTTGTATAGATATTAATAGTATTGGAGACAAAGAATGTCGGACTGGGTATATAAAAGAATTAGTTTCTTATTATAAAAAAAATATTAAAAAAGAAGGAATTTGTTCGAGTTGTAAAATAAGAATGAAAACAAATCCCCTTCGTCTTCTTGATTGTAAAAATCCTAAATGCCAAGAATTAAAAGAGAAAGCTCCTGATTCTGTCAGCTTTCTTTGTCCTCAATGTAAAAATCATTTTAGAGAGATTCTAGAATATTTAGAAGAAATGAAAATACCATATCGTTTTAATAAAAACCTAGTGAGAGGTTTAAGTTATTATACTAAAACAGTTTTTGAGATAATAATAGAAGATAACGATAAGAAAGATCAGGAAGAACTTTTAACAATCGCGGCCGGAGGACGTTATGATTATTTAGGAAAAACTTTAAGAAGCAAGCAAGATATTCCTTCGGTGGGAGTTTCAATTGGGGTTGATAGAGTTTTGTCAACTTCTTGGTGTAAAAAATTAGAACCTCGTATTATTAAGAAACCAAAAATATATTTTATTCAACTTGGATTTGAGGCTAAGCTAAAAAGCATTAATATAATTGAAATTCTCCGCAATGCTAAAATCCCCATCAGACAATCTTTGGCTAAAGATAGTCTTAGTGCTCAACTAGCCACTGCTGAAAAATTAAAAATCCCTTATACTATTATTCTTGGACAAAAAGAAGCTTTGGAAGATTCTGTTATTGTTAGAAATATGAATAATCGTTCTCAAAGAACAATTAAGGTGGGAGACTTGGCTAAATATATTAAAAATCTTAAATAAAAAGAAGAACATGATAAATATTCTTCAAAAAGAAAATGAACTTCTAAGACAAATTTCTAAAGAAGTATCTTCAAAAGATCTTCCTAGTCCAAAAATAAATAAAATTTTAAAAGATATGAGTTTAGCTCTTAAATCGCAAAGGGATGGGGTGGCGATTGCGGCTCCTCAAATTGGAGTTTCTTTAAGAATATTTATCGTCGCTGGAAAAATTATTTCCCCAGATTCTCCTAATCTTGTTTTTATCAATCCTCAAATAATTAAAACATCAAGAAAGAGCAAAGATCTCCATGAGGGATGCTTAAGTGTTCGATGGCTTTATGGTTGGGTTAATCGCTCTGACAAAGTGACAGTTGAAGCTCTGGACAAAAGTGGGGCTAAATTTCAATATGGGGGAAGTGGTGTTTTGGCTCAAGTTTTTCAGCATGAAATTGATCATCTTAATGGAATTCTTTTTACAGATAAAGCTGAGAATTTAGAAGAAATAAAACCAAAAGATGAAGGAAAATAGTCAAATAAAAATATCTCCCTGCAAGCAAGGTCGAATAGTATTTTTGGGAACACCAGAATTTGGGGTGAATGTTTTGGAGGAATTAAAAAAAGAAGGAATAATTCCCTCCTTGATTATTACTGCCCCCAATAAACCTAAGGGGAGAAAACTTATTCTTACTCCCCCGCCAGTTAAAGTTTGGGCGGAGGAAAATAACATTCCAGTAATTCAGCCAAAAATATTAGAGATTAGAGATTTAAAACTAGAAATTGGTGAAATAGATATTGCTTTAGTAATAGCTTACGGAAAATTAATTCCTAAAAAAATTTTAGATATTCCTCAATATGGTTTTTTAAATGTTCATCCTTCCTTACTTCCCAAATTTCGGGGAGCTTCTCCGGTTAAAGAAATAATCTTGAAGGGAGAAAAAGAAACAGGAACTACTATTATGTTGTTGGATGAAGAGCTTGATCATGGACCAATTATTGCTCAAAAAAAAATAAAATTAAATGGAAAGATAACGAGTCGCGAACTTGAAGAAAAATTGGCTAAAGAAAGTGGTAAATTATTGGCTAAAGTAATTCCAAAATGGATTAAGGGAGAAATAAAAGCTCAAGAACAAGATCATTCTCAAGCAACTTATACTAAGAAAATTAAAAAAGAAGACGGGCTGGTGGATTTAGAAAAAGATAATCCAGAATTAATTTATCGGAAATTTCGCGCTTTTCAGCCATGGCCAGGGATTTATTTTTTTAAAAACAATAAAAGAGTAATTATTAAAGAAGCCGAATATAAAGACAATGTATTTATAATCAAAAAAGTCCTGCCCGAAAGTCGGCGCATAATAAATTACCTTGATTTCCTGCGTTGAAATCTCGTGATCAATCGGGGCGGTAATAACAACCGGAATTGGCAGGATGTTAAGTGGATTAATTGTCATCCAGTTTTTTTTGGAATGGAAACAAGGGCACACAAGAGCATTTATCATAAATTTTATAATGTCTCTGTGTGCGGTTGGAGTAGTATTGCTTATAAAAGAGCACTACTATTACTGCTCTGACACAACAGATCTACTGAGTAGTTTGTTGGTGTTAAGAGGATATATTCCCCTATCGGTATGTTTGTTTATTAATTTATTGGGCAGCGTGGTGGGTATATATGCCATAAACAAAATTTCATTAATGAGAAGTTTTGTTCTAATGTAATCTATGCCGGGATTGAACCTTTTCTGAACTAGAAAAAAATGAAAGAAAGATCCGAGAAAATTTCTCGGATCTTTTTATTTTGTGGGACTTTATGGTATAACATCGCACTAGAAACTAGAATTCACAACTAATATTTTGAGGTAAAAGGGTTGCGTTTAGAAAGACCTTTGAACATTTTTTTCACGCTTCTGGCTCCTCGACGCCAAAGATCTCTATCTCTATTCTGGTATTTTCTTATTTCTCTAAAAAGTTTTTCTTTCACTTCATCAATCGCGACATATAAATCTTCCTGTTCAGAGCTTGAATAAAAATCTTTTCCGGCGATAGAAATTTTACAATCAGCTCGAAAAATTTTACCAGATCTTTGATCTCCAATTATTTTCCCCACTTCAAAATCAACCAAAATTTTTTCTGGAAATTTAGATAGGAGTTTGCCTAAATTAGTAACTCTTTTTTCGGTGTAATCGCGAATAGCCTCGGTTAGGTTCATATTTTTCGCTTTGAGATTAATATTTAAATTACCTTGGTTCATGCTTAAATTATATCACAAAAATAGAGTTTTGAGACTAGATAAATCGTTACTTTTTTTACTTGACAAATATATATATATATGATATACTTTTGACGAAAAGAACATTAATTAACGCCAAAAAAAATATCATGAGAAACGAAAAAAATAATCCCTCCTTCAGGAGGGGAAGATCTTATCCAAAAAAAGAAACACCCCAGGAATATTGGGCTCGGAAGATCCGGAACGCCGACAAATATTTCTTGAAAGAAATGTTTGAGGAAATGGAAGGAAGCGGGGAGATATATAATCCAGATGGGAGTGCACAAGCACTCCAGATGGAAATAGTATTGAAAAAATTGGATGAATCCCAAATCATCCTCAATAATTTTTATGAGAATGATTTGGGAACTGTTTGGCATAAGCCAGACAGCTCTGAGGAAGAAAGGATCATAATAGCCAATGAATTTGGCTGCGATCCTCATGCTTTCTCCATCACTACCAGGCCGTAGATTTACAAGCCCCACTTATGGTGGGGCTTAAAATTTTTATTTTTTTATTTCTAATATTTTATTAAGTCGTTGATGCCCATTAATAATTTTAATTTTCCCCTTCCCTATTCCCAAATATTCAGAAATAAGTTTAATTACTCTTTCATTAGCTAAATTTCGTTCCGCTTTTTCTTTAACCGCTATTTCAAACCGATCTGTTCCTATCTTTCTAATAGATTCCTTTTTTGATCCAACAGAAACTTTTACTTTTATAAACATATCTGATATTATACAACACATATTCCGG
>Ga0209541_10010785_pt1 | contig 14462 bp, 13 predicted proteins | sample RifCSPlowO2_01_FD_184027 | JGI IMG/M metagenome (GOLD analysis project Ga0209541, IMG submission 184027) | Groundwater microbial communities from Rifle, Colorado - Rifle CSP2_plank lowO2_0.1 (SPAdes) (version 2) | ecosystem: Environmental > Aquatic > Deep subsurface > Groundwater | place... | reverse complement strand
ATTTTATTTTTTTACCTACCTTAGTTCCAAATATACTTTATCCCCACACCTTCCCGAATACCCCGCGGCTCTGCCGCGGGGATGGAGGGCAGTTTCAAATCCTTCCTGCGGAGTACAATACTCCGCGGGAAGGTGGGGGGATTTATTTTTCTAAATCGCAATAAGCCGCGAGAGGAAGAAGACGACGAGGCCGAGCGCGCAGAAAATAGCGGAAACGATCCAAAAACGCATGGTAACCTGCGATTCCGGCCAGCCCAAGGCTTCGAAGTGGTGATGCAAAGGCGAAGAGAGAAAGACTTTTTTCCCACGCAATTTTTTGCTTACGATTTGAATAATAACCGACAGCGACTCGACGACAAAGATGACCGCGAAAAACGGGAGGAGAAACGTAGTGTCGGTGAGCATTGTGATAACGCCGATCACGATACCGAGCGACATCGAACCGGTATCTCCCATAAAAAACTTTGCCGGGTAGATATTGAACCACAGGAACGCAAGAAGCGCCCCAACAATCGCCGCCCCAAACGCCGCAAGGTCGTACCTCCCTAAAATAAACGCGACGGTAATGAGCGAGCAAACCGCAAAAAGGCACACGCCGCCCAAGAGTCCGTCCAAGCCATCCGTTTCGTTCGCCGAAAACGCGCTTGCGATGATGATAAACATAAAGATCGGTATATACCACAAGCCGATATCGAAACTGCCCAGAAACGGGACGGAGATAACGTGCCAATCGAGCCGAAAATAAAACCACCATGCCCCGACCGCGGCAATAAGCGCGTAGAGAACAAGCTTGTGGCGTATTTTCATTCCCCCGCCGGACGCGCCTCCCAACCTCCTGACGCCGAACCAGTCGTCCACGAGCCCCAGAAACCCAGCGATAACGAGCGCCACGATCGGTAAATATGTTTCCGCGCGATTTATGAAATTAAGCTGTTTCCATGGACCATCGAAAAAAGTATCAAGAAACCAAAAGATAAGCGCGAGAATTAACACCGTTCCCCAGATGATCACGCCACCCGCCGTGGGAGTCCCCGCTTTTCGTTCATGAAATTTATGGAAGATAGGAGTTTCGCTCTTCTCGCGTATCTGTTTCTTGAAGCGGGCTTTCTCCAAGAATTTAAACCAAAATGGCGTGATGATAAGCGCCGTAAAAAATGAAATGGCCACAAAAAATATAATTCGGGCTGTTTGGAAAAGGAGGGGGTTTATTGGATTCGGGGTTATGTCCGGAAACATGCAATGGGTTTCGGTTAATTGATAGGCGGACTCGGCTCGTCCAGCGTGGATTGGCTAGGCTGATCAGTCTGGTTTTCCGGGCGCGGCGCTGGCGGAACGGGTACTTGAGCCGGCTCGCTCAATGTATCCCCCGCTTCAAATTTTTTGAGCAATTCCTGAAACTTTGCGTAGTCCGGAAGCGCGTCTTTTTTCTCCAGGCCCACATGACGGAGTATGTCAAAACTTGGCTGGTAGAGAAATGTATTTTGATTTTTCGGATCCGGAACGCGCTCGACAAGCCCGCGCATAAGAAGACTCCGTAAAATGAAAGTTGAGTTTACCCCCCGGAGATATTCGATCCTGCTTCGCGAAATCGGCCCGAAATAAGAAATTATGGCAAGCGCTTCGATGCTCGCCGGCGTGAGATCCTCGGAAAATTCTTCCTTAATAAAGCCTTCGATCATCGGGCCGAACGCGGGCTTTGTGACAAGCTGGATTTTCTCGTCATCTTGCACCAGAGTAAGCCCTCGTCCCGCCAAATCAAGACGATTCTTAAATTCCGATACCACGGCGGAAACTTCTTCGAGGGAAGAAAGCCCCATAATCGCCTGGACCTTTTTGAACGACAGCGGCTCTCCATACATAAAAAGCAGAGCTTCGAGCGATGCGCAATTTTCGTCGAGTGTTTTTTCCATTACATTTCGTTTGCGGGCGGCGACGTTTTAGTTCCAATGATTATATCAGAAAGATGCTCCGTCTGCTCCAGATATATCCGCTGTTCGCGGGCAAGATGGAGAATGGCAAGAAAAATCACAATCACGTCCTTGCGCGATCTAGCGCTGGATAAATTTTTAAATGTTGACCCACCTTCTGTTTCCAGACGCTGTATGATCTCCTGGATTTTTTCTTCGATCGAGACAATTTTTTCCTTGATTGCCTCTGTCTCCGGGGCAATTGCCGCGAAACTTGCGAATATGCCGTCGAGGGCTACGCTTAAAACATTGAGGTTTATACCTTGTCCGGGGCAAAACACCGTCTGGCCCGGAGGAAGAGGAAAAATGCCCTTATCCAAAAGAAATGGCCGGCTCCATTCCCTGCCGCTCGTTTTCCACAAACGCAGCATTCCGGCAATAAGCGGCTTTAATTGCTGATAGAGCCGCAGTCGAAATTCCAAGTCCTTCGCTGCGTCTTCTTCGTCCGGAGCAAGATCCAACTCCGGCAAAAGAAATTTCGATTTTATAAAAATAAGGCGGCTCGCGACCGAAATAAAATCCGCGATAAGGCGTAAATCCACGCGCTCTTCCGTAAGCGTCTTTAAGTATTTTAGAAAGTCGTCGGTAACTTGCGCGAGACTTATGTTCGTCACCTCCATTTTCCGCGCCTCGATAAGCTCCAGGAGTTTCGGGAGAGGACCTGTAAATTGTGGGAGCTTTAGTTCGTAGGGCATGGGTATAATTTACAATTATTAATTTTCAATTTTCAATGAAAATTCCATTAAAATTCTGAATTGAAAATTGCTACTTGAAAATTGATTCATTCTTTTTGAAGGGCCGCTTCAGTATAAACGTTCGCTGGATTCCACAAAAGCCAGCCACCGAATTTTTCTGTCGAACTGCCATTTGAATCATAGACCGCGCTAATCTGGCTTTTCACCATTGCCGCATTATAGATTGCCCCGAGGTCGAAATCCTGCAGCCACGGCCGGAGCTTCGCCCGAAATTGTTCGTCCGGCGCCCTTTCGCGCGTAATTGTTTTTTTAATCGTTGACGTGCCGTTCATTTCGATTGTCGTTGTCGTAAGCCGGGTGAGCCGCTCAAGCGCGCGATCCATTGAGTATTTTATTATCTCATACGGATTTTTCGCGGGGCTTTTATATCCTAAAAATCCTGTCGCGAAATGCGACGGATAAATCATCGGAGAAACATAATCGAAGTTTTCGTACGCGTCTTCAATAACTTGCCCAATCCCCAAGTCATCGTGGTTCACCGTGGAAAGACCAAAGAGATCGACGGACAGTTTTGCCTCCCCGAGATTGCTCCGGAGAAAATCGAAGAAACTTCCGATAATTTTGTGCCTCTGTGTTTTCCCGTCCCAAAACGGAAATCCGATATTCAATAAATCCCCGTCCGAGGCGAAACGTATATAATCAAAGTTTATTTCGTCGAATCCCCGATCGATTCCGTCTTTCGCGATCGAGGTGAGATATTCCCATACGGGCTCCGCCGCTGGATCCATCCATTCAAGGCCGCTTTTGTCCTTCCACACCTCTCCGGTTGTTTTATTTTTGAGAGCCCATTCCGGATGCGCTTTCGCCAGAATCGGATCTTGAAACGCGGTAATTCTGCCGATCACGTAAATCCCTTCATCATGCAGGCGTTTAATGACGGAGTTGGGATGGAGAATTCGGATCTCACGAAAAGCTCCGGAATCCCGCGCGATTGTCGAGGAGACAATATATGAGAGATATCCCGAATAATCTTTTATGTCTATGACAACGGCATTAAGTTCTGTCCGTTTTATGAGCGCGATCAGGGAATTTAATCGCGACGCGGAACCGGCGGACCATCCCGTAAGATAAATTCCCTTCGCAACGGCCGGCGGATTCGCGAGCGGAAGCTGATTTGCGATGTCTCCGGACGAAACTTTGGCAGTTCCGGGCAGAATAACCGGAGAAGGGACGGAGGGAGGCGTGGAAGAAACCGGAATCGGCACAATTGGATTTTGAGCCGCCGGCACATTCGGCTCGTTGCTTGCCACGCCCGCAGGATTTTGTATGAGCATTGTTCTTCCGGGTAATAGCAAAAAAAATCCGGCGCTAAAAAGTGTTAAAAGCATTGCGCCAGTTAAAAATTTCATTGATTCGATATGAAAAGTATAAAAGAAAGATAGGTTTGTCGCAACAAAAATCTCCGCCCAGTTGCCTAGGCGGAGATAATTTGATGATTTCAAACTTACTTTTTCAGTCGCACTGCGACGATGAAGTCACGCAGCTTTCCTTCACCGCGACTTCCTCCTCTGTCGACGAATCCCTTCGCCGTGAGGATGTCTGTACCGGCTGGCACATGAAGCATGCTCGGAATTTCGTCGATTTCATACTGGGATTTGATCTTTTCCCAGATTTCGCGCTCGCCCGGCAAGGGACGGATGTTGACAATCCCCCACTCCGCTTCCCCGAAATGAGGAGTGAATGTGTACATCTCGATTTTCTTCCCCCATTGATCACGAGGGATGATACGATACCTGTTCAGGTACATCTTCCCGTTCCAACTTTCAAGTTTACCCGCGACAAAAATTGGGGAATCCTTCTCCGGCATGAAGGTTGCGAGAACCACCATGAATGCAAGGAGATTCCCTGTGATTGAAATTGCGAGCAAAACCAGAAGCGTTTTCTTATTGCCATCGTTAGTCATAAGGCCTCCACTTCATCAGATAAGCGTATTGTGCTCCAATTTTGGAGCGGGTTATGTGAAGGGAAATACGCAATCCCTTATGTAAATTTACTGTTGCAATGGTAGCATATTTTGATTATTATGTCAAGATTCCCCATTATGTTGTTTGTCCATATAATGATTGGGCTTGGGTTAACTTGGGTTTTAGAAATTAACAATTGTCCACCGGAGGTGTATCCTCCTTCGGAGGAGAAATTTTTTTAACATATGCCTCTCGCACTCTATAGAAAATACCGCCCAAAGACGTTTGACGAGCTTCTGGGACAGGAAACCAACGCGCTCATTTTGAAAAACGCGGCGAAAACCGACCGGTTTGGCCACGCGTATTTGTTTTACGGTCCGCGCGGAACCGGAAAGACAACAACTGCGCGGCTTATCGCGAAGCTTTTAAACTGCGAAAGACGCCGAGATGACAAAAAATTTCACGCGCTTGGGGAGCCTTGCAACGCCTGCGCGCACTGTGAAGGAATTGATCTGCAAAACTCTTTCGATGTTATAGAAATTGATGCCGCTTCGAACCGTGGCATTGATGAAATCCGCAATCTCAAAGACGGCATACAAACGTCGCCGACTTCCGGAGAGTACAAAGTCTATATCATCGATGAAGCGCATATGTTGACTACTCCGGCGTGGAACGCGCTCCTCAAAACTCTTGAAGAGCCGCCGGCGCACGCGGTGCTTATTCTCGCCACCACGGAATATGAAAAAGTTCCGGCAACAATCACTTCGCGAACCCAGCGATTCCTTTTCAAAAAATTGCCGAAAACAAAAATTATTGAGAAACTTGTCTCGATTATTAAACAGGAAAAAATAAAAGCAGACGACGCTGCGCTTGAGCTTATTGCCGCGGCAGCCGAGGGGAGCTTTCGGGACGCGGAGTCGCTTCTTGATCAAATAGCATCGCTTGAAGAAAAAATCGATGTCGCAATGGTTGAGCGAATCACCGGCCGAGTCGGGACCAGGAAAGTCGAGGAACTTGCCCAGCTTGTAGTTTCGAAAAAACTCGCCGAATCTCTTCGCTACATCGCCGACTTAAGCGATGAAGGGCATAATTTGAACCAGCTCACCCGCGACTTGATCCATTATTTACGAAAGGCGCTTTCGCTTGGATACAGCCCCGAACTCGAAAAATCGTTTCACGGCGAACTGACGGAAGATGAAATACAAAAACTCAAAAAACTTGCCGCGCTCGCGAGCCCCGGCTGGTTGATACAGCTTATTCAATCGCTCATCCGCGCGTATTCGGAAATGCGATACAGTCCTTTCATGACGATTCCCCTTGAGATAGCGCTGATTGAGAATCTACAACAGAGACAAGAGACAGACGACAAGAGACAAGGAAACTTACCGCGTAATTGAGATAATCTTATTGAGTTCCGCCGCAGGCGCGGAAAGCGTGATGGCGCCTGTGCTTGTGGCCTGAATAATGGAATAGCCCGTATCGTAATCGGCATTCGAAGCATAATGCGCGCTTGACGTAGACGGATCGAACGGCAATGTCTGAATATATGTCGGAACGAGACAACCCGCGATATCGTAATTATTCGCTCCAACCGTCATTCTTTTTGTCGTCGTTGGAATTGATCCCACGGCGCACGTAAACGCGCCCGCGGCGGAATCGGAAATATTTTGCTTGATCGCGGCCATGAGCGCCTGTAGATGCAATTCCCGCTCCGTATTCCGGGCTTTTGAAAGTTGGCCGATTGGATTTATTGAAACAATCGCAACGCTCGCAACGATGACGAAAATAGTAATCGCGATCGTAAGTTCGATAAGCGTGAACCCACACGCACTTTTTGTTTCCAACTTTCCCATGTTGTACGTTATCGGCTACAAGTTATTTTCATTGTACCTCTGTCCATGAAACTTGAATATATTGGCTCCCCACCAGCGGAAACCCGGGCGGAGGGCCATACAACAAATTTGTATCATATATCAAATTCCGCAGTTGATACCCGGTTCCGTCGGTATACGCAAAACCATACCGCTGGCTTGTGGCAATCATCCCGTACGAAGTAATTTCTTGCCGGGTGTGATACGGAGAACAGCGCTGGGATCCTCCGCCCGGGGGGCGGTAATAATATCTGCCTATCCTGCCGTTTTGCGCCACAAGAGCCGCGTCAATTCTAAGGGTCGTACTCGCCTGAAGGCCGATATTGATATTATTTTGGGCAATGAGCGCAATAGCGTCTGACCCGTCGTAATTCGTATATGTTAAATTACTATTTACCGTGATATTGGTTCTGCTTGAAGTGGAGTTATCGGGAAAATGCGCGGACGCGACGGTCACTCGTGCTCCATCAATACTGCCTTTCACCCACGCGTTGTGCTCAAAAAAGAAAATTCCGTTCGCAGGTATCGTACCGCTCGCGATGAGCGTGCTTGTATTGACGGTCCATGTTCCCCACCCGGATTGATTTTGAGAATTAGTACAGCCGGAAGGAGCAGCAATCAGAGAATTCACTCTATATACGTCGTAGGTGTCGTTTGTTTTCAAAACGAGCTCATAGCCCGGATACGTGGAGCTGGGGAAATAAGCTCCGCTCGACGACGCCTGATCCTTAAGATCGGCCAAGTCCTGCGTAATCCCCGCGAAATTGACCGCGGGCACTCCCGACTCCCGTCCCAAATTGAAAATATCCGGCCGATCGGGAAGCGCCGCCGGCCACAGAGGATCGTCCGGATTTGAGCAGGTATGCACCCCCCATGAATTAGTCCCCGTACATGCGTCGAAGTCGGTGTCGGTATAACTTTGCACCGCGCTTTTTACGAAATTGTGAGCAACGCCGTCAAAACGAATCCCGCCATTCGACATGATTTCTCCGAAAACCTCCGTTCCGGCGCCAAACCGCATTGCCGCGTTCGCCGCCACGGCGTACTTCGCGAACGAGGCAATCGCCAGTTTCACTTCGACGATCTTTTGAATCGTGCTATCGGCAGTAACTTTTCCCGTGCTCCGAATCTTGACTACCGTCGAGCCCGTTGGCGGGGGCGTAATGTCCAAGATGAACTGCCCAATCAATACGCCATTTTTATCGTAATAGTTGTGGGCGTAGGGTCCAGGTTGCCCCGTGCCATCCTGAAAATCGGAGGGCGCGTGCGCCAGATGCCACCGATAATATTCAACTCCCGCTTCGGCAATGGAAAACGCCACCTGCTTGTTTATGCCGCGCACGGCAAATTGGGTAAAAGAGAGGGAAAGAAACACAAACCCGCTTATTAGAACAACCGCGACCGCCGAAAAAATAAGAACTTCCAATGAAAATTGTCCCTGCCTGCGGCTTGCGACTAATGGCATTTGCTTTTTTATTTTGTTGCTTGTCATACGTTGATTGCCGGAAGTCGGTTTATGTTCCTTTCAAATTCCGTATAACCATGGTTTGTGTAAAAAAAAGCGTTTGCTGCGTACTGGTTGCTTTTATGCCAACGTACACGGACACTTTCACCGCTCGTATCTGGGACAGGTTAATCGGAATAGGAAGCGACTGTTCCGATCCAGTATACGCCGGATCGTAATAGGAAAAAATCGGCGTACTCGTCGAAATCACTACATTCGCAATCGAGGTAGTTATTCTTTCGGTGCTCGTGGAATAGACAAGCGGGTTTCCGACTGGCGTTATGATGCCCCTTTTAATTGTGCTTGTTGCCAGAAAATATCTCACGCGATCAAACACTCCATCCCTATCAATATCGCTGTAAAACGAAAAAGAGCTTGTACTCGCGGCGTCAATCGGGTAAGCGCCGATACTTGACGGTCCCGCCGAGCGAATATCGGTCGTGAGTATCTGTAACGCCTGCGCCGTGTCCTGCTGGGACTGCAATTTCTGGCTCACCAGACTCTCCATGATACCCACGGAGTTTCGCAAACTCATCACAACCAACGAAATGCCGGCAAAAATTGCGAGCGCGAAAATAATCTCGAGCAACGAAAAACCGCTTTCCCTTGTCGCCGGGGATATTCTCATTCTAATTTGTTGTAAGCGCTTCATACACATGTGAAAAATTTTATGGCGCCAGTATTACTTGAGTTTGCTGCCAATTCGCCGTTACCGAGACGGTGCTTGTCGCTTCCTGATACCCGGGCGCGGTGACATCAACCGAATATGTTCCGGGACTTAGGCCGGCAAAAAACGCCTGGGCAAGCGGCACGCAGACCGAATAAAAATCAATGCTTACATTATTCACCTCGGGGGTATAATTTTCGTCCTCGGTTTTCAAAAAAGCCTTGTAGCGAAGATAGCGGTTGTTTTCGTGCCCCGCGTATATCGCATCGCCTGTTGCCGCATAATACGTACCCGCCGTCCCATCCGGTCCGACAAAATTCCATGTTGTTTGATCGTTGTTTGAAGCAATCTGGAACCGGACGCTCTCCGAACCGGTTTGTGCCGGTTGCGAAGCAGGATTCCAACTAATTACGTCGTAGTAGGTAGCCGTGCTCGAGCCAACATCAATCGTATTTGAAATAAGCCACGGAACGGTAGTCGTGCTATATGTCCCGCCGCTTGATACGAGCGAAAGAGATCCAGCCGGAGAATCCGCTTCAATCCCTCCGTCCTGACTGCCATATTGCCCGCCTGACCAATCGGTATCGGTCCATGTGTCACGGCCGGTAGTCACTGTTTCCGAAAAACCGCTTTTTGAAAGATTTACCGTACTGCTGTTTACGCCCGCTCCGGTTACCGAATCCTTGACGACGACGAGAAGCGATAATGGGTTAGCGGGGCGAGTAACGAATCTAAAATCGTAGGTCGAACTTGGATCTACCGTGAACGGGCTCAGCGGAATCATGCCGATGAGATCGGATGAAGGACTATCGAGCGTGAGCGCGTACGTACCGAAATCGATATCGGTAAACGTCTTCAGTCCTTCCGCATTAGTCGCTGAACTCGTGGAATATTTCGGCACGTCGGGGTTCAGTCCGATGAGCCCTCCTCCGCTTATGGAAAAATTTTTGTTCCCAGTGGGAACGCAGGTCGACTCCGATGTCTTCACGTTGAGATCGCTCGTTTCATCTATTGTAAGCGTAACTTCCGAAACTGTTCCGGCGGCAACGGTCGCGTGGAGATTTATGGGATTTGGATTTGACGGATCCCCGGGCGGATATGTTTTTTCCGACGTATATCCGGATTTAATCGCAGTGACCGCGTACGACTGCGTGCTCGTGGGAACGCCGACAAGCTGTAAAACCCCGCTTGCGTTTGTCGTATCGGTAAGATCTATCGCGGGAGTTACGCTCGCGTTTACAACGTGCACGTCAACGTTTGAAACCGATTTTCCGCTCGCGTTGATAATATTGATAAATAGAGAGCCGTTCGTACTCGCGGACTCCAAGTTAATCGGCGCGACCGTGGTTGTCATAAAATACGAAAGCGGGCGCGCGCATTGAGTACACTGCGCTTCGAACCATACAAGCTTGTAATCCGCGGGAGCGGTGTCGTTCGGAACTCCTCCCAGCGTACCATCAAAAGGATCGTCTATATTCCGCACAGTGGTGCGCACCGTAAAATTTTGGCCTGCCACCGCTACCGTCTGCGTTTGCGGAATAATACCGGTTGGAATTCCGTTTTGCGTCCCGACGCTGTCGTACGGAAGGTTTCGTATAATCTCCGATTGCTGCTCCAAGACGGAGAGTGCCGCTGTCCGAGTTGAGTTGTTTCTTGCTGAATCAACAATCGCGGAATACACCAAAAATATCCCGCCGAAGAGCAAAACAATGATGCCCATGCTGATGACTAGATCTATAAGGCTGAATCCCGTTAGAAGTCGCGATCGTTTGGTATTGTTCATTAAAAAAATTTCGGGGGAAAGGTTTTTTGCGCTAACCGATTCTACTTAGATACTGGATCGCGATCTGCCTGCCCGACAGAATGAATTCTTTCATTCGGGCGGGCTTCTAGCGGGATGAATCCATTGTCTTTATACGCGCCCTATCTCACTCCTTTTGAGATGGAATAGATGGGCAGGATAATAGCCATGGCGAGAAATCCGACCAACAGGCCCATGATAAGAAGAAGCAGCGGCTCTAGAAATGTCGTCATATTGTGGAGCCGATTATCGAGTTCTTCGGTATAGTAATCCGAGAGATAAAAAAGATTGTCCTCGAGATTTCCCGTACTTTCTCCGATCTTGATGATGCCGGTGAGAAGTTTCGGAAAAAAATCTTTCCGCGTCGTTAGAAAGTCGGATAACTGGCCGCCCTTTCTGACGAAATCCTGCGCGCCGGAAAACGACAATTTGTACGCGCTGTTTTCGAACGTATCCCCCGTGATCCCGATCGCATCGACAATAGTAATGCCGCTTTTGAGCAGCAGAGCGAGAATCCGCGCGAAATTCGCGATATTCACGCTTTCAACGAAAGTCGCGACAACAGGAATATAGAAAACCGACCGGTCGAAAAAATATTTAATTCTTTTCATCTTGCTTGTGAGAAATTTGATACCTACGATAAACGCCACGGCGCCCACAATAATCATAACGCCGTACTTTTTTGAAATATCCAGAAATCCAATGAGTATCTTCGTCGGCAAAGGGAGTTCAACGTTGAGACCGCTGATCACCGGAAGCAGTTTCGGGAATATAAAGAAGGTCAGGAAAAATGACACCGCGATCATCGCGACAAAAATCACCGCCGGATACACCATCGCCGAATGCACTTTGCCCTGCAGAGCTTTTGATTTTTTCAACTCCTCGGCGAGATATGTCAGGTTCGTCGTAAGAGTGCCGGACAGCTCTCCAATACGGACAATGCTGATAAAAAAATCGCCGAATGTCTTCCTGTGTTTGGCTAAGCCGTCGGAGAGCAAATGGCCATTGTTTACTTCCACCGTGAGCTGTCGAATAATCTTCCGAAGCGCTTTCGATTCCGTTTGCTCTTCGATAATTTTCAAACTTTCCAGAAGCGGAAGGCCGGATTTCGTCACGATCGCAAGATGCCGGACAAAATTAATTTTTTCCTGAATGGAAACCTTGCCGAAAATTCCCCTAAATAAAGACCCCATCTTAAAAATATTTCGAGTCCGCGTTGCGGGCGGTTGTTTGGGATATGGCAAAAGTATTTTTAAGATGGGGTCTTTTATTCATAAATAATCCGTAATACTTCCTCGAGAGTTGTGACTCCGGCAATCGCCTTCGAGATTCCGTCTTTAATCATCGTTACCATTCCGTTTTTCACCGCGGCCTCTTTGATTTCTTGGGAGGTCGCGCGATTCATTATCAACTTTCTCATATCGTCGTTAATTTCCAAAACTTCCCGGATTCCGATTCTCCCGTGGTAGCCGGTGTTATTGCACACCTCGCATCCCTTGCCCTCATAAAAAGTCCGCATATTTTCTTTGAGATCCGGTATAACTTCGCGCAAGCTTTTGAGCTCCTCTTGTCCCAATATCCTCTTCCCCTTGCATGACTCGCAAATCGTTCGAACCAGACGCTGGCCCATGACGACATTGATCGTCGACGCAACCAAGAAAGGAGGCACGCCCATATCGATGAGGCGCGGAAACGTGGTCGCGGCATCGTTTGTGTGGAGCGTTGAAAGCACGAGGTGGCCCGTTAGGGCGGCATTTACGCTGATGCCCGCCGTTTCCTGATCCCTTATTTCGCCGACCATGATGATGTTTGGATCCTGCCGCAGAACCGATCGCAAGCCGTTCGCGAACGTGAGCCCGACTTGTGCGTTGGCCTGAATCTGAGTTGTCCCGTCCAAAGAATATTCGATAGGGTCCTCGATCGTCATAATGGAGGCTGCAGGATTATTCAGTTTCTTTAATATCGTATAGAGCGTAGTCGTCTTTCCGGAGCCCGTGGGGCCATTTGCGAGAATCATGCCATATGGCCTTTTGATTGCTTTCTGAACCTTTTCGAGCTCGTTCGGCGTGAAACCCAAATCTTCAAGCTTCCATTCCTGCGTTTCCGCGAGTATCCGAAGAACGGCATTTTCTCCGTAATACGTCGGCATGATCGAAACCCGAATATTTATATCTCCAACCCCTTCTACTTTCGTCCGAAACCTTCCGTCCTGCGGAACAAGGTGTTCATCGATGCGAAGCCCCGAAATAACTTTAATTCGGCTGATGATCTCATGATGTATTCTCTTTCCGATTCCTATATCGCCGAAAAGATCCTGAAGCATCCCATCAACCCGGAAACGGATGCGAACAAATTCATCTTCCGGCTGGATGTGAATATCCGACGCATGCGTGACGTACGCGTATTCGACAAACAAATCCACAAGCTCAACTAAAGAAATTTTTTCAATCGGCTGAACGAGCGCTTTCTCTATGATTAATTTAAGCGAGTTAACGTCGCGCATGGATATGTATGTACTATTGTATCATACCCGCACGAAGTACTTCCCCATCCCATGGGTATCTGGCCTCGCGTGGAGGATATTTCCTGCGCCTATCAAACCCGCTCTATCCGCCGTTTCTAGCTTCCGCGTTTTGAGGTTCCTGCTGGGCCTGCCGTGTTTCTTATTGAGACGCTTGCTGTGCTTCCTGCCGGGGCTCTTGCGGCGCTTCCTGCTTAGGGGCAGCCGAAAACGACTCCTTTATTTTTTCCACAAGCATATTGAGATCATCCCCTTTGTCGAAATAGCCTTGCATGCCCAGCCCCCTGCTGATCGCTTGCTTGTCGCCCGCGATTCCCGGCCACGGATCGCCCGCATTCGTCAAAAAAACGACATTTATATCTTTTGTTTTTGGATTCCCCCGTATCGAAAGCGCCGCTTCAACGCCGCTCGGCCCGGGAGGCATTTTGATATCCATTAAAATCAGGTCCGGCAGGATTTCAGCAGACTTTTGAATCACTTCTTCAGCATTTTTTGCCAGAGCGAAATCAAAGCCGGCCGCGGCAATTTTTGCCGATATTATCTCGCGGAAGTCCTCCGCATCATCCGCTATGAGAATTAGAGGCTTTTCCCTCATGAAAGTATTTATGCTCCTTATTACCCGAAAGTATACCTCGCGGGAAGCCCTGTGACAAGATTTGCGAGCGTTGTTCGGAAAACCCTATACCGCTTCATTCGTCATCCTCTGTCATCCTCGGGCTTGACCCGAGGATCCAGGCTTTTTAGTGAGTTTTCCAGATTCCCGCTTTTGCGGGAATGACAGTTGCCGAACAACGCCGGATCAGCACTCCCCCTTCTCTCGAGCCGCTCTAGCGGCGAGGTATCATTACATTTTTCTTCCTGCTCGCTTATAATTAATGCGGTATGGGAACTGAAATTTTAAAAATATATATCGTATTGGGAGTTATTTTGGTTATCGTTTTGGGGGTCGGTTTTTATTACGTGTTTAACGAGTCGGTGCCCGACTTTCCGTCCGAGTCGATTGTGCCTTCCGGCCCGTCGGACTCCGGTAACGCCGGGACATATCTTTCAAGTTCAGAAATGCCGAAGGGGCTTTTGGATGACATTGAAGATCTTATTCGAGCAAAAATACAGATTACGACTGCCGGGAAAAATAAAGTTGTCGTGTCGTGGGAAAATCTGCCCGACGGCACAAACCGGATCGTGATTTTCAGAATGGGCAAGAACGGCGTGTGGGTGCGCTGGAAGACCATCGCCATCGCGTCGAGCGCCGGCGGTTCGGCGGAAGTTACGCTCAAGGCGGGAGAAAACGCCACGGCGTATTCGTATTATGCGCAGGCATTCTCTCCAAGCGGATATACTCTCTGGGCATCGCAGACCACCCAAGCTCTCCCGCCGCCTCCGCCGCCAAGCGAAACTTCGACATCAACCCCAACCTCGACCGGCCCGATCGCGGGAGGAACACCGCCGCCGTCACCGCCCGGGCAAACACC
>Ga0209541_10010783_pt1 | contig 14462 bp, 10 predicted proteins | sample RifCSPlowO2_01_FD_184027 | JGI IMG/M metagenome (GOLD analysis project Ga0209541, IMG submission 184027) | Groundwater microbial communities from Rifle, Colorado - Rifle CSP2_plank lowO2_0.1 (SPAdes) (version 2) | ecosystem: Environmental > Aquatic > Deep subsurface > Groundwater | place... | reverse complement strand
CCGGCGAAATAGTGAGCGGCCAAAATGCCGGCGACGATGGTGAGGAGCGGCCAAGCCGTCGCCTTCATTGAGATCGCCAGACCTTGGATGATGTTGGTGCCGTGACCGGATTCCGAGGCCAGAGCGATGGATTGAACCGGCCGATATTTGGTGGCGGTGTAATACTCGGTGATGACGACGAGGAGGGCGGTGACGCCGAGACCGATGAGCGTGCAGGCAAAGAGGGCGTTCGGCGAGTAGAGACCGTTGCCGGCCATCAATTTTTGCGTCAGCGGATAGAAACCGGCGGCGGCCAAAATGCCGGCGGCAATCAGGCCGCGGTAAAGGGCGCCCATAATGTTTTTACTTCGGCCGAGTCGGACAAACCAAGTGCCGATAATGGAAGCGATAATCGCCACGCTACCGAGGGCGAGCGGATAAATGAGGGCCGCGGCAAAGTTGGGGAAGAGTAGTTGGCCGAGCAAAATTGCCGCCACCAAAGTGACGGCGTAGGTTTCAAAAAGGTCGGCGGCCATGCCGGCGCAATCGCCGACATTATCGCCGACATTGTCGGCGATAACTGCCGGATTGCGCGGGTCGTCCTCGGGGATACCGGCTTCCACTTTGCCGACGAGGTCGGCGCCGACATCGGCGGCTTTGGTGTAAATGCCGCCGCCGAGTCGGGCGAAAACGGAAATGAGCGAAGCGCCGAAGCCGAGACCAATGAGCGCCTTAACCTCGCCGGTGAGGGCGAAGAAGCCGGTGACGCCGAGGAGAGCGAGGCCGACGACGAGGAGGCCGGTCACCGAACCGCCGCGGAAGGCGAGAGCGAGCGCCGGCGCGAGGCCCTGTCGCGCCGCTTCGGCGACGCGCCCGTTGGCTCGGACCGAGACATTCATCCCGATGTAACCGGCCAAAGCGGAGAGGACGGCGCCGGTGAGAAAGCCGAGCGCCGTCAGGAGGCCGAGCGTTTGCCAAAGAATCAGAAAAAGAACGACGGCAATGACGCCGATAACTTGATACTGACGGTTCAAATAGGCGCGGGCGCCTTGTTGAATTGCCGTCATAATCTCGCGCATCCGTTCCGAACCGGCCGGCCGCTTGAGCACCAAGCGGACGGTCGCCAAACCGTACACAATAGCCAGTGCGGCGCTGCCGAGGGCTAACCAAAGGTAATTATTGATGGGCATGATTATTTATTGATTATCGCTGGTAATTTTTTCTTCCGGCGCCGGAGTCGGAGCCGGTGGCATGTTAGGCGAAACGATGTCGATTTTCCAACCGGTCAGTTTGGCGGCGAGGCGGGCGTTCTGGCCGCCTTTGCCGACGGCCAGCGAGAATTGGTCCGGCTCGACCAAAATTTCCGCCCGCGTTTCTTCCGGATGGAGCGTTACCTGATTGATTTTGGCCGGCGAAAGCGCGTGAGCGATAAATTGCTCGGCGCGGTCGGACCACTCAATGATGTCGATTTTTTCGCCGCCCAGTTCGGCAATCACCGTATTGACGCGGACGCCGCGCTGGCCGACGCAGGAACCGACCGGGTCAATGTTCGGGTCGCGCGAGGCGACGGCCAGTTTGGTCCGCGAGCCGGGCTCGCGGGCAATCGCCCGGATTTCCACCGTGCCGTGAGCAATCTCCGGCGCTTCCACGGCGAAGAGTTGTTCCACGAACTTGGAATGAGCGCGCGAGAGGCGCAGGTTGACGCCCCGCGGCGTCTCTTCCACTTGGTAAAGATAGGCCTTCAGTCGTTCGCCCTGACGATAATATTCGCCCGGGATTTGATCCTCGCGAGCGAGGAGACCGGTGGTCCGGCCGAGGTCAACGAAGACATTGCCGCGCTCCATTTTCTGAACTTTGCCGTTCAAGATTTCGCCCTCGCGGCCGGAATACTCGGCCAGAACCGACTGGCGCTCGGCTTCGCGGATTCGCTGGATAATCACTTGCTTGGCGGTTTGAGCGGCAATCCGGCCGTAATCATCCTTGGCTTCCAGCGGGAAAGTGAGCTCGTCTTTGATTTTGACTTCCTTTTTAATTTTTTGAGCGTCGGCGAGCAAGATGTGTTGCTCGTCGCTCCAAACGACGCGCTCGTCCACCACCCCCTCCCCCTCCTTGGTAAGGAGGGGTGCCGGAGGCGGGGTGGTCTCCTCCGCCTTTAACATACTTTCATCCACCACGATTTTGACTTGATAAAACTCGGTGGCGCCGGTTTCCAAATCAAACTTGGCCCGGATAATCTGACCTTTTTTGCCGTAATCCTTTTTGTAGGCGGCGACCAAAGCGTCTTCAATCGCGCCCACGATTTTTTCCCGCGGGATGCCGCGTTCCTCCTCCAATTGTTCCAGCGCCAACTTGAGCGCTTTTAAGTCCAACATAAATTAGGTTTTAGGTTGTAGGTGTTAGGTTTTAGTTTTTAAAAATTGTCCGAGCACCGGGCGCGGACAGGACGAGGTTAGTTTATCATAAGGTTGATTGACAAGCAACCAGCGGTCGTTTATCCACACGCGCCCCCGCGGTTCTGGTGGCGGTGGCGGGAGCCGACTGCTATAATTTGAGCATTAGCAAAAGCTAAGCCATTATTTATGTCCAACAAAATTAAAATGTCCAAGTTCGGTTTCTTAACAACCACCATTTTCGCCCTCGCCCTCGTCTCCCTCCTCGCCCCCCGCGCCGCTGAGGCGGTAACTTTTAGTAGTTTGTCCGCCGTAAAGGGTTATAGTTCGCAACACATTATTGGTTTTAATTTTGACGACACTTTGTTTGGCAATCGAATTTTTAGGTTGTATGCCCGCTACGACGGGAGCCCCCTTACCGCTTGCAGTGATGACTATTACACCGGCCAGTATGCCACCTGGAACCAATTAACGGGCAACGGTCAGTTCTCTTCGGCAACTTGGTATTTTGATGACGGCCCCGAGCGCCCATCCGGCGGAAAAGTGTCTTTTGCTATTGGCGCTGTCTCTCCTGCTGGTGGATTGGCCGCCTGCGGCACCAATCTTGAAGATGATTTGGTGCCAGGTCAAAATTCCCTTTTTGGTTACAAAGCCCCACCCCAGGCCCCGACGGACGCGGGTTTTACAATAAATTCAAATTATATCCCGGGCACTTTCCAGATTCGATGGTTCTCGTCGCCAAGCGGCACCTGGAATTTATGGCCGCTCAAGTATCGACTTCAGGGTCGGGAATGGACGGCTGAGGGTAATAATGTTTGGAGTGACTTGAGAGACATAAATAAAGAAGGCAATGCCGTGATGGAACATTTGTTCACTCCGGCAATCGCCGGGCAAATTTACGAATTCAGAGTTTTCGCCGCCTCCGGTTTTGGGGTTTCTTGGCCGGGGGGGCAACTTTGGTGGAGTCCGTCAACGGTGACCAAGATTGGTTACCAGCCGCCCCTGCCGCCGAGTAACGTGGCGGCCTCTGACGGGACTTTTAACGATAGGGTTCGGATTACTTGGTCAGCGCCGGTAGGCAACACTCGCATTAGCGGTTACCGAATCACTCGAACTGACTCGAGCGGTAACGCGAGACAGTATTTAGTTACCGCCGGAACGACCACTTACGACGATAGTGATAATGTCGTGACGGGCACAGTTTATCAATATGCGGTTGAGACGCAAGCGAATACCGGCGCTCTGCCCGGACTTAATCCATACTCCACTCCCATCGGCAACACCGGTTATCGTGGCGCCACCGCAATCATGCCGGCGGTGTTGAATCCAGCCGATGTTCAATGTAATGCCACTACCGGTTTGCCAACTGGAGTCAAACTGACCTGGAGTGGCGATAGCAGTAATCTTGACGTTGGCATTCTCGCTGGTCAGTATGTCATTCCCCTGCCCCCGTTTTGGAATAAGCACATTGACAACGGCACTGAATTGCTGGCCGGAGTCGGTGACCAGGCCACCGGCGGAGCAAACACTATTAGCCCGCTGGTCTTGGCTAATGGTCAACTTTATACCGCTTGGGTTTCGAACGGCGTTTCGTCAAATTTGGTCCAATTCACTCCCAATTGCGCTCTGCCGGACACGCCAGGTTTTTCTTTGGCAGCCAATCCCGCCAGATTGGTGGCGGTCAAGGGCGGTGGTCCGGTGAGCACAACCATTACGGTTACCCGGAACAATAGTAACACTTCCGGCTTGGTCAGTTTCAGCGGCACCGGCTTGGGCATTTCTGGTTTGCCGGCCACCGGAGTGAGCGCCAGCTTCTCCCCAACCTTTTGTTCTCTAGGCAACTCTTCGCCGTCTTGCACCGTCACTTTAAGCATAACGGCGACGGAGGCGGCTTTAACCACCTCCATTACCCCGGTGGTTACCGGCAAGTTGGCGACGGGGCCTCAACCAACCGCCCAGTTTTCATTGCCTCTTGAGATCGTCAACCGGATTGTCTCCGAATCTTGCGGCGCGTTAGATGATTACACCTGGGCCGGACCGACTGCGGTGGCGCCGGGCGGCAACAAACCGGCGCCGATTAATGTCGGCGGCAACTCGCAAATCAAGACCGGCTGTCTCGGTTTGGGTGCCGTTGGTACACCCACCGCCCGCTTGGATGTTATTGGCAACATTAGAGCGAGTGGCAATGTGACCGCCACCGCACTGACTGAAACCTCCGACGCGCGCCTGAAAGAAAATCTGAAATCACTCGGCGAGAGTTTGGCGAAAGTACTCCAACTCCAGGGCGTTTCTTACCAACTTAAAGCCGACCCGGCGCGTCGCGTTCAGCTCGGCTTGGTGGCTCAAGAAGTGGAGAAGGTTTTCCCCGAAGTGGTCTTTACCGACGCCGCCGGTTTCAAATCCCTTGATTACTCGCGTCTTCTGGCGCCGGTGATTGAAGCGATTAAAACTCAACAAACCCAACTCGAGGCGTTGGCCAAGCAAGTGGCCGACCTGCGCGCCGCCGTCAGCCGCTAGAGGTAGGTTAGATATAGTTGAAAGCTAGTCGCTTAATCTCGGCGGTGAAAAATTCTTTCACTTGTTTCCAGTTGGCCTCAAAGTGGAGCACCAGCGACGGGTCGTTTTCCGCGTCGGCAAAGTAGACCAAACTTTTAATCAAGTGGTGATAATCGTGAGCGACCGACGGATATTGTTCCCGGAGGCGCGCCAGAGTTTTTTCCAGCGGTTCCAAATGGTGGGCGCACCAGTAAAGGTCGAAAAAGTCGCGCTTGCGGCCGCGTTGGGAGATGGCGATAATTTTCATCACCGCGATGTCAATCGGTTGAAGAATCTTAATTGAGCCGTAATTAAGGAAGGCCTGCTTGGGCACCAAAAATGGATAAGCGATGAAACTGACTTTGGCTTTGAGCAACTTGCCGTAAACAGTACTTTCCTTAATCAACCCCACTTGCCAGTTTTTGTTTTCGGCAAAATGACCGATAACTTCCGCCGGCTCAAAACTTGATTGAGTGGTAAAAAAATCTAGATCAACCGAAGTACGATGTCCGGCTTGGAGAGCCAGCGCCGTGCCGCCGGCCAAGTACCAACCGGAATCGTTCAGCCATTCTTGCGTTGATAAGAAATCCAACGCTTTTTTGGTGTTTGGCGGCAGGACTTCCCAGTGCCAGTTTGGGTCTAATTGTTTGCGAGGAGAAGGGGCCATAAACTTTTTGTTTCCGGTCGAAGCGAGCGCGATTTGGCGACCACGCGTTTGATTAGGGCCGGGCTATAAAATTGGCGGAGCCAGCGGACCTCGCGGTCGTTGCCGAAGTCGAGCACCCGCTCAATGATGTATTGGGCGTGTTTTTGGGGGTCCAGCCACTCCGGTTTGGTATCCCAAAAAAGTTCCTGACGGAATTTCATATACGCCCATTTTAACATTTTTGCTATAATAAAGCCACGCGATGTGGCTGGATGAAGAACAATTAAAAAATTTTCTTTTGGACGCCGGTTTGATTGCCAAGGCCGACTTGGAACAACTGACGGCCGAAGCGGCGAGCGGCAAAAATAATTTAAGCGACCTCTTGGTCAGCTCGGGGAAAATCGGCGAGGACGATTTGCGTCGCGCCAAGGCCTACGTGCTCGGCATCCCTTTCGTTGATTTGAAGCGGTTCAAGATTCCGGCCGAAGTTCTCTCACTGATTCCCGAACCGGTGGCCCGGCGCCACAACATCATCGCTTATCAAAAGAGCGAACGGGGCTTGGAGGTGGCGATGTTGGACCCGGGCGACATTGAACCGACCGACTTCCTCCGCAAAAGTTTGGGCGTCAAAGTTCTGCCGCGCCTGACCGACGCCGCCTCCATCAAGGGCGCTCTGGTTCAATATCAAAAAAGTTTGAAGGCGGAGTTCGGCGAGATTATCGCCTCCGAGGCCAATAAATTGAAAATGGTTAGGGAGGAAGCGGGAGAAGGATTGCCCGCTGGTGAGGCGGGCGAGACAGATTTGAAAAAGTTGGCCGAGGACTTGCCGGTGGTTCGGATTGTGGACAGTTTGCTCGCTCACGCCATCGCCCAAAAGGCCTCGGACATCCACTTGGAGCCGTTTGAAAAGGAATTGGTTGTCCGTTATCGGATTGACGGTCTGCTCCACGACGCGATGGTTCTGCCTCGCGAGGCGGCGCCCGGTCTCGTCGCTCGGATTAAAGTGCTGGCCAATTTGCGGTTGGACGAGAAGCGCCTGCCGCAGGACGGGCGCTTCAAGTTGGAATTGAATGAGCAAAAGGTCTCCTTCCGCGTTTCCATTTTGCCGACCTACTTCGGCGAGAAAATCGTCATGCGCCTCTTGCCCGAGAACAGCAAAGGTCTGACTTTGGAAGAAGGCGGCTTTCACGGTCTCGGTTTGGAGCGGATTCAAGAAGCAATTCGCCGGACGACGGGGATGCTTTTGGTCACCGGGCCGACCGGCTCGGGCAAATCCACGACGCTTTACACGCTGATGGAAATTTTGAACACGCCCGATGTCAACATTTCCACCATTGAGGACCCGATTGAATACCAGATGCCGCGGATTAATCAGACGCAGGTGAAGCCGGACATCGGTTTGACCTTCGGTTCCGGTCTCCGCTCGCTGGTTCGGCAGGACCCCGACATTATTATGGTCGGCGAGATTCGCGACAAGGAGACGGCGGGTCTGGCGATTAACGCGGCGCTGACCGGCCACCTCGTTCTCTCCACTCTCCACACCAACTCGGCCGCCGGCGCCATGCCGCGGCTTTTGGATATGGGCGCCGAGCCCTTTCTCCTTGTTTCCACTTTGAATGTGGTGGTGGCTCAACGCTTGGTCCGGCGTTTGGATCGGGGCAAAGAAAAAGTGAAATTGACCGAAGCGGAAAAGAAAAAATTGGCCCAGTTGGTGGATTTGGATGTCGTTCTCAAAGCCCTGCGCGACGAGAAAATTGTCGCCGCCAAAGCCGATTGGGACGAGATTCCGTTTTATAAACCAAAACCGGGCGCCGATCCGCCAGTTGGCGGAGAAGATGGTTACCGCGGTCGCGTCGGTATTCACGAGGTTTTGCCGATGTCGGCGACGATTAAAGAATTAGTGATGAAGAACGCCACCGCCGCAGAGGTGGAAAAGCAGGCCAAAACCGAAGGGATGATGACGATGCTGGAAGACGGCGTCTTCAAAGCGGCGCAAGGCATCACAACGCTGGAAGAAGTTCTCCGGGTGATTGCGGAGTAAAAAATAAAAATGAGCCCAAAATTTATTTACGAGGCGGTGCGGGCGGACGGGAGCAAAAATGATGGCACGGCCGAGGCGGCCGACCGTTACGCCCTCGCTCGCCAACTGCGGAGCGAAGGTTTGACCGTGGTCAAAGTTACATCCGCCGAAGTCGCGGCGCGTCGCGGCGGTCTCGGCCGCTTCTGGCGGAATTTTGCCGGCCGCGTTTCGATTAAAGAAAAAATCATTTTCGCCAGCTCCTTGGGGGCGATGGTCGGCGCCGGTTTGACGCTCTCGCGGGCGCTGGATGTCGTCGGTCGCCAGTCGTCGAGCAAACGCTTCCGGCAAATCGTCGGCGAGATTTCCGAACGGGTTCAGAAAGGCAGTTCGCTCCACGAGGCGCTCGCCGCTGCCGGCAACATTTTCCCGCCCGTTTTTACCGCGATGGTCGCCGCCGGCGAGGAGAGCGGCAAGTTGCCTCAGTCGCTGGAAGTGGTCCGTCAACAATTGGCCAAGAGTTATGACCTCCGACGCAAAATCCGCGGGGCGATGATTTATCCGGCGGTGATTGTCAGCGTCATTATCGTCATCGGCATCCTGATGATGATTTTTCTCGTCCCCAATTTGAGCGCCCTCTTCCGCGACCTCAAAGTGGAATTGCCGCTCTCCACCCGTTTGGTGATTGGCACGAGCGATTTTCTCGCCAACCACCTCTGGCTTTTCCTTCTCGGCCTCGCCGTGGCGATTGCGGCGGCGGTCAAATTCTCGCGTTCGCTCACCGGCCAACGATTGGCCACGCGCGTTTGGATGCACTTGCCGGCAATTCGGACCATCATCAAAAATTACAACGCCGCGGTGACGATGCGGACGATTTCTTCGCTGATTAGTTCCGGCGTCAGTATGATTGAGTCGCTCAAAATCACTCAAGAAGTGCTCCAGAATCTTTATTACCGCGAGGTTTTGGGCACCGCCTTGGAATCGATTCAAAAAGGCGGAACGCTTTCGCAGACCTTCAAACAGCACGAAGATATTTTTCCGGTGTTGGTCGGCGAGATGACCGAGGTCGGCGAGGAGACGGGCAATCTCTCGGGGATGTTGCTCAAAGGTGCTGTCTTTTTTGAAGAAGACGTGGACCAAGCGACCAAAAATCTTTCCACCATCATCGAGCCGGCGCTGATGATTCTCATCGGCATCTTCGTCGGCTTCTTCGCCGTCTCCATGCTCGGTCCGATGTACTCCCTAAGCGATGCGATTTAAAACTTTTTCTCGTGGTTTTACTTTGGTGGAGACGCTGGTCGGCGCGTTTATTTTGGTCGTCGTCTCGCTCGGGATTTATCAGGGATTTTTTGCCGCCACTCAAATCGTTAACTTGGGGAAAATCAAAACCGAGGCCGGACTTTTGGCCAACGAACAATTTGAATTGATTCGCAATCTGCCTTACCAAAGCGTCGGCATCGCCGGCGGCTTGCCGGCCGGCGTCTTGCCGCGGAGTCAGAGCTTTGCTCGGAGCGGCGTTACATTTCTGGCCACCACCACCATTCGCAACCTTGACGACCCGTTTGACGGCACGATTGGCGGCGCACCCAACGACACGGCGCCGGCCGATTACAAAATTGTTTCCCTGACGATTGGTTGCGCCGGTTGCGTTTTGCGGAATGAATTAATCTTCACTACCACCGTCGCGCCCAAAAGCGTGGAGAGCGCCTCGGGCAACGGCGCCTTGTTTATCAGCGTTATTGACGCCGATGGTCAGCCGGTGCCTCAGGTCGGTGTTCATGTGGAAAACAATCAATTGACGCCGGTCATCAATCTTGATGAGTTGACCAACAATAACGGCGAACTCCAGTTGGTAGATGTGCCGCCCGACGAGTTGGCTTACGAGATTCGCGTCAGCAAGGCCGGCTACTCGTCGGCCCAAACCTACTCGCCCAACGATCCGGAAAATCCGAATCCGCTCCAGCTTCACGCCACCGTCGTCGCCGGTCAAGTGACGGCCATCACTTTCATCATTGACCAACTGACCGGCCTGACCGTGGAGACAAAAAACAGCACCTGCCTACCAATCGGCAATCAGCCGTTTACTCTCACCGGCAGCAAGCTCTTGGGTACCGATCCGGACCTGCTCGTCTACGATGAGGATTTGACCACCAACGGCGCCGGGCAGTTGGTTTTGCCGGCTTTGGATTGGGACACCTATTCCCTAACCTTTACCGGCGTCAATTATCAATTGGTGGGCTCGTCGCCGCTTTTGCCCGTCGCTCTGGCTCCCGGCGCCGAGCAGACGCTCTCTTTGACGCTTGCCTCGGCCAACCCGCGCGGTCTCTTGGTCATCGTTAAAGACGCGGCCAGCGGTTTACCGCTGGCCGACGCCTTGGTCGATTTAAGTCAGGGCGGTGACAGCCAGAGCCAGCTGACCGGTCGCGGCTCTTTCCGTCAGACCGACTGGTCCGGCGGCGCCGGGCAGGACAACTTTACCGACCCGACCAAATACGCGAGCGACAATGGCGAGGTGGATGTCGTCGGTCCGCCGGGTGACCTGGCCCTCCGCTCGGTCTCCGGCGATTATTCGCCGCTCGGTCTCCTCACTTCCTCGGTCTTTGACAGCGGCGCGACCACTACGACTTATCATCAACTCACCTGGTTGCCGGAGAATCAGGCCACGACCACTGGCGCCGAAGGTCTCAAGTTCCAGTTGGCCAGCGCCGACGAGAACACCGCCACCACCACTTGGAATTTCATTGGCCCCGACGGCAGTCCGGCGAGTTTTTATACGGCGCCGACCAGCCAAATCGGCCTTGGTCACCAGAGCGATCGCTATCTTCGTTACCGAGTCCAGCTCTCCACCGTTGACGAAGCGGCGACGCCCCGGCTCTCCGATGTGGCCGTGACTTACGGTCAGGAGTGCGTCCCGCCCGGCCAGACCTTTTTCGGCGGTTTGGCCGGCGGTAACTATGCTCTGACCGTCAGCTTAGCCGGCTACCAAACCTACCAGACCAGTCCGCTGGTGGTGAACAACGATTGGCAGAAACTGGAAGTCCCGCTCCAGCCACTTTAGAATTATGATAAACAAAATGCCTCGCGGCTTCGCTTTAGTGGAAACCTTGGTTGTCTTGGGGATTCTGACTTTGCTCCTCGGCGCGGTGGTCGGTTTCCAGCAGTTCATTTTCCGTCAGAACGGTTTACTCCAGAATCGCTTGCTCGCCGACCAAGACGCCCGGGCCACGCTTCGTTTACTCATCGCCGAACTGCGAGCCGCCGCTCCTTCCGAGCTCGGCGCTTATCCCTTGGCCGGCGCCGGCACCAGCTCCATTGCTTTCTTCAGCGACAGCGACAGTGACGGCACTTATGAGCAACTGCGCTATTTTTTGGACGGGACGGAGTTGAAACGCGGTTTGACTCGGCCCGTCGGCGAGCCGCTGGCTTACAACCCGGCCAATGAGACGATTAGTGTGACCGTGCGCGGTCTGGCGCCGGCCGGCGCCTCGCTCTTCTCTTACTACGACGAGGGTTATGCCGGCACCACGACGCCTTTGACTTTGCCGATTAACTTGCCGTTGGTCCGACTGATTCAAGTGTCTTTGCCGATTGATTTGGACCCCAACCGACCACCCGGCCCGGCCGTCTACCAGAGCCAAGTGGTGATTAGAAGTTTGAAAGAAAATTTATGATTCGTCGTCGCTTAACGATTATCACCGCCGGTTTCCTGACTCTCCAGGTTCTGGTTTTCGGCACCATCGGCGTGCTTCTGGTCGGCGCCATTATCGGTTGGGGCGGCACCAGTCATCGGGCGGCCACCCGCTTTGAGCGACGGGAAGAGGCGTTCCAAATCGCCGAAGCCGGAATCGAGTATTATCGCTGGCATTTGGCCCACGCCCCAACCGATTATGAGGACGGCAGCGGCGAGCCGGGACCTTATGAACATGATTATCTTGACCACAACGGGCAAAAAATCGGCACTTTCAGTTTAGAAATTACGCCGCCGCCGCTTGGTTCGACGGTGGTGACCATCGTCTCCACCGGCCGGGTCTTGGCCGATCCGGCGCTCGAGCGGATAATCGAGGCCAAGCTCGCCATTCCCTCGCTCGCCAAGTACGCGGTGGTCGCCAACGCCAAAATGCGCTTCGGCGAAGGGACGGAGATTTTTGGCGCCATTCATTCCAACGACGGTATCCGCTTTGACGGTTTGGCTCACAATATTGTCTCGAGCGCCAAGGAGAATTACGACGACCCCGACCACTCCGGCGCCAATGAGTTTGGCGTCCATACCCATCTCCGCCCGCCGCCGCAGACCGGAATGTACTCGGAGTTTGTGCCGGCGGAGGCGCCGCCGAGCGCTATCGCCGACCGGTCCGATGTCTTCCTTGCCGGCCGCCAGTTCCCGGTGCCGGCGGTTGACTTTACCGGTCTGACGGCCGATTTGGCCCAGATTAAGGCCGATGCTCAAGCGGCCGGTTTTTATCGCGGCGGCTCCGGTGGTTTTGGTTATCGTTTGGTCTTGAAAACCAACGACAGTTTTGATCTCTACCGCGTCAATTCACTTTTTGCCAACCCCGGCGGTTCCTGTTCCAACAATTCCACCGCCCGCAGTCAGTCGGGTTGGGGAACTTGGAGCATCGGCACCGACGAAGCGGCCCAAACCCGGATTGACGGTCCCAATCCCGACCTCTCTTTTCCCTTCCCCGAGAACGGCCTGATTTTTCTGGAAGATCACCTTTGGTTGGCGGGCCAGATGGACGGCGCCCGGCTGACCATTGCCTCCGGCCGCTTCCCCGACAATCCGGCCACCCGGACCAGCATCACCGTCAACAACGATTTGCGTTACACCAATTATGACGGAACGGACACCCTCAGTTTAATCGCTCAAAACAATCTGAATGTCGGCTTGAAGAGCGAGGCTGACTTGCGGTTGGACGGCGCTCTCGTCGCTCAAAACGGCCGGGTCGGACGCTTTTACTACAACAACTCCTGCGGGGTGGAATATGTTCGTTCCCTGATTACGCTTTACGGAATGATTGCCACCAACCAGCGCTACGGTTTTGCTTACATCAGCGGCTTGAACGGCGAGCACGTTAGTGGCTACGTCACCCGTAATATCATCTACGACGGCAATTTGCTCTACGGCCCGCCGCCCTCCTTCCCCCTCACTGCCGACAGCTACGAGACGATATCTTGGCGAGAGCTGTAACCACCCCCGCCTTCGGCACCCCCTCCTTGAGTAAGGAGGGGGTAGGGGGAGGTGAGTTGGATTGTGCTAGAATGAACCGGTGAGCAAAAAACTGATTGTCGCCAACTGGAAAATGAATCCGGAAACGCCGCGTGAGGCGAAGGAGATTTTTTTGCCGGTCAAACGGTTGGCCCTCAGCTTGAAGCGGGTGACGACGGTGATTTGTCCGCCGGCGGTGTTTTTGGAGGGTTTGAATCGGAGCTTGGCCCCTCGACTTCGCTCGGGGCGAGCATCTTACTTGATGCTCGGCGCTCAAGATTGTTTCGGCGACACGCTCGGCGCTTACACCGGCCGACTCGGCCCGACGATGTTGAAGCATAGCGGCGCCGATTTTGTCATTCTCGGTCACTCCGAGACCCGGGCCCTCGGCGACACCGATTTGGCGATTAATCACAAACTCCGTTTGGCTTTGCGTCATCAACTGCGAGTGATTCTTTGCGTCGGCGAGGCGGCGCGCGACCAGAACGGCGATTATCTGCGAGTAATCCGGGCGGAAGTGGAAGCGGCCTTGCGGAATGTTCAACGACGACACGCCGGCCAGTTGGTGATTGCTTACGAACCGCTCTGGGCGATTGGCGAGAACGCTAGCGCCGCCGACACCCCGGCCGATTTTTGTCATCAAGCGATTTATCTCCGCAAAGTGCTGGCCGGCCTCTTCGGTTCTGAAGCGGCGCGAGCGACGCCGATTCTCTACGGCGGTTCGGTGGACGCCCGGAACGCCGCCCCTTTCCTCGCCGAGCGCGAGACCGGCGGTTTGCTCGTCGGCCGGGCTTCGCTCCGGCCGAGCGAGTTCAACCAAATTTTAAAATTGGCGGAAAATGCTCCAACTTAAATCAATCAAAGAACGGCCGGTGAGCGAATGGCGCGGGAAAAAGGTCTTGGTTCGGCTGGATTTGGATGTGCCGCTCCGGAACGGCGCCGTCACCGACGACTTCCGACTCCGGCGGGCCCTGCCGACGCTTAATTTTTTACTGGACGCCGGCGCCGATCTGACGATTATCGGTCACTTGGGTCGACGGGGCGAGTCCATCGCGCCGGTCCGGGCGCGCTTGGTGGAACTCGCCGGCCGGCCGCTCCGGATTTTGGAAAACCTGCGTCGCGATGGACGAGAAGAGGCAAATAAGCCGGCCTTCGCCGCCGAACTGGCGGTCGGTCAGGAAATTTTCGTCAACGAGGCCTTCGCCGTTTGCCATCGGGCCCACGCTTCCGTTGTCGGTTTGCCGGCCTTGCTCCCGAGTTACGCCGGTTTGAATTTGCAAGCGGAAGTGGAAAATCTCTCGCGGGCTCTCAATCCGCCGCGGCCGTCCCTCCTCATTCTCGGCGGCGCCAAGTTTGAGACCAAAGCGCCCTTGCTCCAAAAGTTTTTGCTCTTTTACGACACGATTTTTATCGGCGGGGCGCTGGCCAACAACTTTTTCAAAGCCCGCGGCGAGGTCGTTGGTCAGTCGCTTGTGGACGAGAATTGGGAGCAAGTCAGGCCGTTTTTGAACGAGCCGAAAATCAAATTGCCGGCGGACAAAGTGATTAGCGACGACAAAATTTTGGACATCGGACCGCAAGCGGTGGAAGAATTGAAGGCGCTGATTGCCGCCGCCAAGTTCACGCTTTGGAGCGGCCCCTTGGGCAATTTTGAAAATGAGTTTGGCGCCGCCACCCGAGCCGTCGCGG
>Ga0209541_10010782_pt1 | contig 14463 bp, 15 predicted proteins | sample RifCSPlowO2_01_FD_184027 | JGI IMG/M metagenome (GOLD analysis project Ga0209541, IMG submission 184027) | Groundwater microbial communities from Rifle, Colorado - Rifle CSP2_plank lowO2_0.1 (SPAdes) (version 2) | ecosystem: Environmental > Aquatic > Deep subsurface > Groundwater | place... | reverse complement strand
ATTATGAAAACCGCATTCTTTAAGGAAAAAAAGATTTGCCATATAAGAGCTTATATCATTTGTATAATCTAATGGAAAAATATGAAGCAATTGTGATTGATTTATCAGTCTAACTATAAGATATATACCCAGAACTAATATGGGTACAAAAAGAAGTTTGTCTGTTTTTTTCATAATCTCTCCATTACAAAATTCTCTTTAATCCCTCATCAATATTTAAAGGGATATATCTAAACTCTTTTATAGTCCCTTCAATGTCATAAACTCTTTTAGTATTCATGTTTTTAAGTTGAGTCCATTTCACAATTGGATTTTTTAAAAGATATTCATTCAACTTAATAAATGGAAATAAGATAAAGAGCGGAATGTGAATTTTTAATATTCTCCTTCCAATAGTATCGCCAATTCTATCAACAAATTCATTTATAGAAATCTTTGTACCTCCTGCCAAAACATACGCCCCTTTCTTGTCATTTATTATCCCATTCAGAATAAAAAAAGCAACATCATCCAGAAATATCGGTTGCATCAAACTTTTTCCATTACCCGGAATAAATAAAATACGCCACTTTTTACATAAGCTAATCATTTTGCCAAGTCTTGTATAATCCCCTTTGCCATAAACGACAGAAACTCTTAATATAAGATGATCATTTAATTTTTTAACGAGTTGCTCGCATATTTTTTTGCTTTCACCATAAGCTCCCTGGTTTTTATAAAAAACATTTTCACTGCTAATAAAAATAAATTTCTTATTTCTACTCAAGTCAACAAGGTTCTTCGTTCCATCAATATTGGTTTTTCTTATCATATTTTCATCACCAGTGGACAAGCCTGCAATATGCAAAATAATGTCTGTTTTCTCAATATAACTTTTAAATGAGTTCCTATCTAAAATGTCTCCTCTAATAAAATTTAAATTCCGGTTAGGAGAGATAAATGAATTCTTTCTTGTCAAAACAGTTAAATCATAATCCTGGCTATTCATAAGTAATTTTACAACTTCTTTTCCAATAAATCCAGTGCCCCCCGTTATGAAGATTTTTTTCCTTTTCATATATTTTATTAATATCCTCTCTTAATATCTTCCAATAAAGTGTCTAATCCTTAAATTAATTATCTTCAGAATAAAGATTATCATTGTTCTATAAATTTTAACTCCACTAGGTAAACCGCTATCTGTCCAAACAATTGGGATTTCTTTAATTTTGAAATTATTTTTAGTAGCAACAAACATCAATTCAGTATCAAAAAACCATTGATCATCTTTCAGCAAAGGGTAAATTTTGTTAAAGGATTCTCTTTTCAAAGCTTTAAATCCGCAATGAACATCTGTCGTTTTTATTCCCAAAATGACTCTGGTAAATAGTTTATGATATACCTTAGAAATATAATCCCTTTCTTTAACACCTCTTGCTATCCTAGAATCGGAAAGATATTTAGAACCTAGAGACAAGTCATTATCCTCATTGACAGCTCCAATTAATTCTGGAAATTTTTCAATGCCAGTAGACAAGTCCACATCCATGTATGAGACAATATCGGCATTACTTTCACTCCAGCAATGTTTTATGCCTGCTCCCTTCCCCCGAATCTTGGTATAGGTATATCTGACATTATTATATTTTTTAACCATATCCCCCGCAAATTTTATAATCTCCTTATCTGGGCCATTTATTGCAAGAATAATTTTCCACTCAAAATCTTTAAGATTAGCTGTATAAAATTCAACCTGCTTTTTAATACTGTTTTCAATCTGAGGAATATTCCCATAATAAACCGGAATAGCGATATCTACGCTTTTCATGATTAGGTCCTAGTCAGAATGTTTATAAAATTAACTTAAAGAATTTTTAACATGGCAGAAATTACAATAATAATCCCTATTTACAATGCAGAAAAGACTTTGAGAAAATGTTTGGAGTCTGTAAAGCAACAAGATTACAAAAAATATGAAGTCCTTTGCATAGATGATTGCTCAACAGATAGCTCGCCAAAAATTGTGGAGGAATATGGCTGCAAGCTGGTAAAGTTAAGAGAAAATTCTGGCTCTGGAAAGGCAAGAAATATCGGAGCAAAAAATGCGAATACGAAATTCCTAGCGTTCACAGATTCGGATTGCATAATTCCGAGAGATTGGCTTTCAAGAATTATCAAAGGTTTTGAAAATAAAGGCGTTCATTTCATATGCGGCGGTTATTCGGGGATAAAAGGAAACTCTTTTTTGGAGAAATATGCATTTTATGAATTGTTGATAAGAAGAAAAAATCTTTCCAACTTTGTCAAATCATTCCCATCAAATAATTTCGCATGCTATAAAGATATTTTTCTGAAAGAAAAAGGTTTTCCTGAATTAAAAAATTATTTTGCTGAAGACTTAGAATTTAGTTTGGAAATTGGAAGAAAATACAAAATATTATGGGATAAAAATCTTGGCATCAAGCATCATTTTCACAAGAAGATTAAAAATTATCTAAAACAGCAATATAAATTCGCAAGAGATACAATGCTTTTATATCTGAGAAGACCCTATCTTAGAAAAATAAAAACCTATCATGAGGAGAAAAATAAATTTGCAATATTCTACACTGCACTTACAATATTAAGTATCTTTGGATTATTATTTTTCAGCAAATTAATTTACTTGCTTCTATCATTATTGTTGATCTTGCTACTATTTGATTTTAATTTTCTCGATTATGTTTACAAGAAAGAAGGAATATTGTTTTCAATGAAGTCATCTGGTGTTTTATTAATGAGAAATGCTTCTTGGGTTCTGGGGATGATTCATGGAGTGTTTAGATTTTTTGTCTTATAGAATTAGCTATTAAAGACGGAATATACCTTTTGTTTGAGATTATATTGATTGCCCACGCGCATTCAAAAGTGCAGTTGCAGTTTGTATCCTTAATAAATTTTTTTACATTTTTTGTCTGCTCATTTTTCCATAATTCCATGAAATTCATGCTATAATCACGCAGATTTCCGAGTGGCTTGTTAAGTATTTCGCAAGGATATACCATACCATTAGCCCAGATAACTCCGAACAATACACCAGCGGGGCAATGAGAAATATATTTCGGATGCATATAACTATCAGCAATATTCTTATACATGATCATATTTTTGGAGTTTAGCAATGTTCCCTGTATTCCTTCTTTTTTATATCCCTCAATTTTATTGTTTAGCATATCTTCTTTTATTAAGGAGGTTAATTTTACATATGCATCATAAATCTTCTTTTTGATGGTAGGATCTATTTTCTTAATAACGCCCTCTTCTCTCATTGCAATTGCAGTAAATGCATCAACACCATTCTCATTTTTCAAGTAATGATATAGTTCGATGACTTTGTCATAATTATGATCAGTTACTGTAATGGAAATGTTGGCCATAATATTTGGTTTATTATAGCCTTTAGCAAGATTATAAGTATTTAATGTATTCCTATAAAGCCCTTTAACTCTTCTGTTTTCATCATGTCCGTCTTCAAAGTTGTCAACCGAGAAAGAGAGAATAATATTTCCTTTTATCCCAGACGCAACAAACTTATCGAGAAAATCTTTTGTTAATTTTGTAAACATTCCATTGGTCGTTATATATATGGAGCGCACATCAGCATTTTGAAAATATAATCTTGCTATTTCAAAGAAGTCTTTTCTCAAAAACGGTTCTCCACCGGTTAAATTTACATTAAGAAGTGATCTGCCAAAACTTCTTGTTAGCTTGTCTATCTCCTCCAATGTCAGCTCGCCTTTGAATGCGTCAGGGTGGTCAAAGTCAATGAAACAGTGCTTGCATCTTGCATTGCATTTGTTGGTAACAAAATGAATCAGGCTAATAGGTTCTTTCTTGAATACATAAGAATTTAAAGCCACATTTGCCAAATTTACCATAAGGATTATTAATTGCTATTTTTTAAAAAGCTATTTGTTTTATTTTTTGGCAACTATAATCATCTCTTTTTTATTTCTTATCTTTCCTAAGATTTTTAATAATCTAATGGCTAAAGGAAATGGCAAATTATAAAATTTGGAAAAACCATTTGCATAATTAAATTTATTCAATTCTATTTTAAATCCGATATCAATTAAGATTTCATTAATTGAGCTGAAATTCCAATTGTAAAAATGTTTTGAAATATCTGATTTAAAATCCTTATATAGCTTATTTTTTTTAGAGAATGGTAGAATAATAACCAATTTTCCATCTTTTTTCAAAACCCTATAAAATTCTTCAATGGTTTCATAAGGATTTTTTAAATGTTCAAGAACATGCACACATAAAACACTTTCAAATGATTCATTCTTTATTTTTTTTATATCTCTCTGAGTGCTGATGCCTTTATTTTTACATTCGGCTAATGCAAATTCGCTTATATCTATCCCTAAACTATCTCCCCTATGGAGAAAAATATTTTGTCCCAAGCCACAACCGAATTCAATTACTCTGCCATTTAAATATCTCCAATAAATAAGATCAGAATATTTTGATCTAAAAAGATAATATCTCTTATTATTCAAAAGATTATTATGAACTTTAAAATGATATTCTTTTTCATACATAAAGCTCCTCCTAATATCTTCCTTCCAAGTTTTTTACATTTGGATTAGGTAATACATCTTGATAATAATATTCTGGAATTTCCAAATTAGCAGGATATGAAATTTCCCAGATTTTTAATGGCCCAATCGTCCTTCCATTATATAATGCAAGAGGGAGTTGGTCTTTATCATTATAAACAAGCTCAAAATGTTTTCCAGGTTTCTCAAACAGATACAGCTGCACAAAATTAGTTTTTCTTACTTTTTCAGAAACATATAATCCAGCTCCTATGGCATTAACATTGTTTCCATTAATAGAGGGGATTATCATAAAACAGCCTTTCAACCCAGTTTGATTGAAATTAATCTCCTGCCCATTAACATACATGCATTCCAATGGAATCTGTTTTTGCTGTCCATTATTAACAACAATAGCCTGAGGATTTTCTATAGAAGTAGTTCCATTAATGTCTTTTATGGGAATGAAAAAGCCAATGATTGCAGATCCTCCTTTAGGGAATAACTCTCCTTTGTATGTAAAATCCCAATCAATTGGAGCTACCCCCGTATAAACATGAACTGTATAATCTCTTGTTTCTTGTGTCCTGCTTGGATTTAACTGAAAAGGGGACAACCAAGAATACCTGTCCCAATTCTCATCAGCTCCGATAGAAGAGAATGCAGGATACTTTCCAATCTCATCAGATACAGCTAAGAAATGAGTTGCGTTATGTGCCTTTAGAAATGGCAATGCTTCCATCTCATTTTGTCCAGTTAATACAACCCTTCCCATGAAGTGATTTAGGCTCTGCAAAGAATTTCCGCCATCGGTCACAGTCGCCCTTCCAAAATTAGTTTGCACCCAATATCCATAGTCCCACCAATGAGAAAAAACAGCATCTTCTGGGGTATTTTCTCTAACCCATTTTCCAGCTATCTGCCATTGCTGATTATAACCAGACCCTAAAAATTTAGCTTGATTTAAAGTCCTTTCAGCATGATTTAAGATAATTCCTTTATCAAAAATTCCATACGCAAAAGTCGTTGCAAATGCAAAAGGATTGATAAATATTAAGAATAGCAGAACCCAGAGACTTATTTTATGCCAGTCCTTTTTTGTTTTAAGTGAAAATTCAATTAATTTAATTCCAAAGTAGGCTGCCATAAGCACAATGATAACAGAAAGAATGAAGTATAGCCTAATTGCAGTTCTTGAAGCAACCAACAACACGAAAAATAAAGTTAAAATAAAAACTTTTGTTTGGTTCAAATCAAGTATTTTTTCAAACCCGGCTTTGTCTTTATAATAAGAATAAAAATAATATATCAAAAAAGGAATAATGACTATGATATATGATCCAAAGTATATTAATTGTGAAACTTGGCTAATTCCATTTAATTGAGGAGAACCCTGCGAGTATCTGCTGAAGCTAAATCCTAATAGAAATAAACCATATATCATCACTGATAGAGCCTTTATTTTTTTGGGGAATCCTTTCATTAGATAATACATCATCATAATTGAACCAAGAGTATAAATCCAGAGAAATTTCCATCCGATATGTCCAATCAAGTCAGTAAGATATGGTTGATGGGCTTCTGCTACAGTCAATTGCCATCTGTCTGTTCCAAAAGGATTTGTTAGAGTGACATAGAGCTGTTGTATTTGATCAAAGATAAAATTCGGACCAATGACAATAAAAGAAAAAGCTGTTCCTAATAGCGTTGTAAAAATAAAAACAAGGATCCTATATGGTAGCTTAAACATTTTTTCTATCTTTTCTTTTAAGTCAAATTTAATAATTAATAAATTAATAAAGCCCGCAAATAAAGCCATTGTTGCAAGAGCATTATAATAAACACCGATAAGGGTATTAAGATTATAATTCCTAAAGAGAATCATAAAAAAATAAAATGTAATATACCATGAAGTATAGATAAAGTATTGCCTTTTTTCATATTTCAAAAAAACAAATGTAATCAAACAAAATAGACCTATTGTGCTAACTACAAATGCAAACCCTCCCCAAACCAGTCCCATAATCCCTGTCGATAATCCAGCTAATGCTCCAAAAATTAAATATTTCTTTAGGGTTTCTGACTTCCAGCTGCAAACAAAAAAGTATAAAGCGGCAAAAAAGAAAATCATTCCGAAAGCTTCTTTATCACCAACGCCAGCTATTGTTCTAAATAAATATGATTGGATTATTGTTAATAATAAGCTAGAAAGCAGAGCAATTCTATAATCAAATAATTTTCTAACAAGCAAAAAGAAAAATATCAATCCAATTACAAAAGCAACCGGCGGGTAGAGAACATGGGCATATCCAACAGTAACATCAGGATTAAAAAAATGCAGGAATTTATAGAAGTAAGCAATAGCATAGCTCAATAATTTAAAATCAACCAAGTTTTCAAAGCCCCAAGGATAATATCTCATAAAGTCGATATCCATTAATTGTCCGTGCTCAACGATATATTTGGCATATCTTAAGAAAGCAGTAGCATCAGGATCTGCCTGAATAAAATCGCCGGTTGTAACATCTTTCAATAGGGGAATATTTCTCGTCCTTATCCAATACCCAAACCAGGCAATCAAAATGAAAATGCCCCATATCAACCATTTCTTGTCTTTTTTAAAATAGGAAAATAACTTTTTCTTTCTTTCTTCCAAAGCATTCACAGCAGAATTATCAAAAACAGCCTCTTCTTTCAGAACTTCAAGAACTTCATTTACAGGATTTGATTCCATTTTATTTGGTTTAGAACAAAGCTTTAAATATCTTCTTATTTATTTTACATCATGCCTTCTAACTTCGACTTTTCCATCCTCGGCAACAAGCACAACCTCCTCGCCTTCTCTAAATCCGGAAATTTTCGTCATCAGCTCAGGAAGCCTTATTTTTCCAGCTTTAATATCCAAGTTGGTTAAAACTGCTTTCTCATTTTCTTTTTCATTTTTAGTTTTAATTCCTTTCATGATTTCTTCAATGCCTTTCTCTTTTTCTCCTTTTTTGAATTCAGAAGTTTGCTTATGTAAAAATTCCGCAACAAGCCTGGCAACATTTTTTTTTGTGGCGTTCATTATTCCTTTCAAGCCAGGGCTTAGGTTTACCTCTATTATCATGTTTCCCTTAGCGCTTTCAAGCATGTCAACTCCGCATAGGTCAGCTCCGACAGCTTTAGCTGCTCTGATGGCATCATTTTCTCCTTGATAATCGAGCTCATAGGGAATTCCAATTCCTCCTTGATGAATGTTGCTTCTTATCTCTCCAGCCCTCCCCTTCCTCTTCATGCATGCAATCACTTTTCTTCCAGCAACAATAACGCGAACATCAGTAGCGTCTGTCTCAATATACTCCTGTAAGATAACTGGCTGCCTCAAGCTCTCTAATGTATCTAACATTGATCTGGCGCTTGCAAGAGAATCCGCACTCATTACTCCTTTTCCTTGTGTTCCAGACGGGACTTTCATTATTATCGGAAAATGAATCTCTTCAAGCAGTTTCTTTGCAGATTTCATTGAAGCAGCTAGATACGTTGTAGGAACTTTTGCTCCGTTTTTCTGCAAAGCCAAGATTGTTAAGAATTTGTCATGGGCTATTGTAAAAGTATCTGGTTGAAATGGAATATATGTATTTTTATTTTTTAATATGTAAACCAGGCTTCTCTGCAGTAATGAGTAATTAAAGCTTCCTCTGATGTAAACGCAGTCATATTCCTGGATTGGCTTTTTTTCATAAATAACTTCCAGCTTTTTCAAATGAGCATTGATCTCAATCTTCCTTATATCTAGCAAGTCAACAGTGTCAAAGAAATCCTTTGCTTCCTTGGCAATTAGCTCGCTGCTAGTCCCACCCAGGCTTATAATAGCAAGTTTCATATCGTCTGATTATTTATTTGGGTTTATTAAAAATCCGTTTTTTAAAGCTTCCCTTCCCACTAAAAAGTTGTATTTCATATGTCTTCTGTTGCTTATGTTTATTTTTACAGCCATCTTTTTTCCTTTCAGCTCAATTTCTTCGACGATAACCGGCCTTATGCTTTTTCCATGAGCGCTTCTGTATTTTCTGTTTCCAATAACAGGGCCAAGTTTTAATTTTCTAGCCAAATCTCTGTCAATGCTGCATCTTCTGGCACCAGTGTCAATCCTTGCAAGAATCTCCTCATTTTTTATTTTAACTTTCTCAACTAGTTTAATTATAATCTTTCTCTCGTCAAGGTTTTCAGAATCATCTTGCATAATTATTTACCAGATGATTTCTATTTAAAACTTTCCACAATGTTTATATAACAAAATTCATTTTATTTAGCTATGAAAAAATCATATTTCTTGATTGTATTTGTGCTGATTTTAATCTATCTGATTTTCACGACAATCAAGCCGTTAATCCAGTCAATATTAGCAAGCTTTATACTGGCATTTGTATTCTATCCTCTGTATTTAAAAATAAATAGCAAGATAAAAAACAGTAATGTTTCTTCTGCAATTACTTTGATAATAATCCTGCTTTTAATAATCCTACCTTCCTTGTTAATAATTAATCTTTTAGCTCAGGAATCCTTGTCAGTCTATCAGAGAGTCAGGTATGAAGACCTCTCCTCGCTAGTATCAAAGTATTTAGAGTCTGATTTCAATGACCAAATCTCAGGGATTATTAATAACGTCTTGTTGTTAATCGTGAAGTCAACTTCAAGTTTTATATTATCAATTCCAGGATTAGCATTGAATTTCTTCATAGCCTTGTTCCTGACATATTATCTCCTGAAAGAAGCTCCTATCTGGATACAAAGCATAAAGAATTATCTCCCGTACTCTGAAAATATGAAAGAGGCAATACTTGAAAAAGTGAAAAAAGTTACAAAGGCATTGATTTATGGCACGATATTAATCGCGATAATCCAGGGGATTTTAGGGGGGATTGGCTTCGCAATTTTTAATATTGCATCTCCAGTGTTATGGGGGTTTGTAATGGCTTTCACTTCTGTAATTCCAATATTTGGAACTGCAATTGTATGGCTGCCAGCAGGAATAATCCAGCTCTTGCAGGGAAATTACTTTTCAGGATTTGGAATCCTCCTGTTCGGGGCGTTAATCGTCGGCACGATTGATAATGTTGTAAAGCCAAAATTAATCGGAAAGAGAGCAGACATTCATCCAGCAATTGTTCTGATAGGGATAATCGGTGGTATAAATTTTCTTGGTATCATAGGGCTGATATTGGGTCCTCTAATTCTTGCAGTTGCATTTGAATTGGTGAAAATAAAAAAACACACTTAAGAAATAATATGTGTTATTCGTGTTATATTTTAAACTTTTTAGCATAATAAGAGGATATTTTTATGCACATTCTAAACGGAGAAGTTAAAGCTAAAATAAAATTGGAGTGATAAACACCTCAATCATGGCAGCGATGAACAAGATTAAAATTGAGATGACAATCAAGTCAATAGAATCATACAATATTTTGTTGAATTTTTTAGTTCCAAAATCATGCCTTATCACTGCAATTGAAATTATTCCGCCGGCAAGCCCAGCAGCAAAATAAGCTAGTATTTCAGGAATTCCATGTATCATATACCTCATTAATCCCAGGCTTCCGATGTGAAAGTATCCTGTTAGTTTTCCAAGACCTGCAGTTTCAGCATAGTTCGCAACATTGTTTCTTACGAATGTGCCGATGGCAGCTGAAATAACAGATGCATTCCATGTCAGGATAAATATTGCTCCAGCTCCGAATAAGAAAGCAAACATTATGCAGAATATCATTACTTTAATATTGTTGCTAAATATTTGCATGACAAATCCAGAACCGGCGCTAAAGCTGGTAACTCCAGCATTTATGCTCTTTATGGTTTCAAGTTGGACATTGAACATAGTTGATACAGTAGATTCTGGAAGAACAACAAACCACAAGGAAAAAGCAACAGTGTATCCCAAAAATAAAAACATTAAAACAGCTAAAGCCTTGCTGTGTTCTTTTAGCAAAAATTTCTCGCTGACATCTGTAGTATCCTTCTTCTCTTCAATCGCAATCAGGACATAAACAAGGGGAATGCTCGCAAAAACAGTTAAAAAAACCATAACCAAACTTGAATAATCCTGGAAAATCCACAAGCTCAAGAATACCGCAATAGAAGCATATAAAAAACCAAGGAAAAAAGTTTCCCAAGGTCTTCCTTCAGCCTTTTTGGGATTTATCAAGCTTTCAATAACCATTAGAATCTCTTTTCTTTATTAATTTAAATACTTTTCCTAACATGATTATATCTTATATTCAGTTAAATATAAATACTTCCATTATAAATTATATTAATATGAGAATAATAGACTGGCTGTTGAAAAAAAGCACTCATCACAAATCTTTATTAATTGACCATAAAGACCACAAGAAAAAAACAAGAGATTCTTTTAGAAAAGTAAAAAGAGATAATATGCTGATAGTACAAAAATTAAAGCAGCATGAAGAGAAAATAGCAAAGATAGAGGAAAGGATGGAAGAAAATTCCCAGCCGGCTATGAAAGTTTATAGAAAAAGTAGATGACCAGATATATTTAAAATCTCGCCAATTCTTTTCTTTTTTTCTCCTGCTTTCCTTCTCTTTCTTTTTTCTCAATTAAATAACCTATCTCAATTTTTTGGGAGAGAATATCCAAGATCTTTTCCAATATCTTCTTTACTTTCAAAAATTCTTCCTGGAGATGTTTGCGGTTGAATTTCTCTTCAATTTCTGGGAATTTTCTGTAATCGCCATAACCGCGAAAAGTGTAGGTTTCTTCATAAACTCCTCGAAAATCCGTCTTATACTTCTCTTTCAACTCTTGCAACTTCTTCAAATCACCAAAGTGTTTCGGGCTAAAATTTCCTGTTTCAAATAAGACCAAAGCATTGCATAAATGTTCTACAGATAAGAATAACCTGTTAAAAGCAGATTCTAAAATCCTTTTTTCTTCAAAATCATCAATAGCTTCCGCTTTACTTCTTTCTTCTACTTCTAAAAAAGCCCTGATTCCTAATTCAAGCTCTCTTTTAATTTCTTCTTCTCTCATAAGATTACCCCCCCTATTTTTTCTGCCTCTTTTATCGCTTCTTTCGTATGGGTTGAAAAAATAAAACCAAATTGTTTTTTAAACATTTTTCTTGCCTGGAGATCATTCTCTGGAAATAAATCAAAATAATTAAGAGCAGCATATATTATATCCATCGTTCCCCTTTCAAGATGTTTTGCGGCATATTCCTTTTCTCTAAACTCCAGACAGCTTTCTATCTCTCTGTATCCTAAAACAAATCTTTCTGTAATATCTTTCTTTCTTAGAAATACTTGCCTATGATTTAATTCTAAGATAAAATCCTCGCAACTAAAAGGTATTCCTTTAACGACATTTTTGTAAAGCATATCTTCCTCTCTTATTCCTCTTTCTAGTTCTTTTTTTGTTCCAAAAATTGGAGATATTTTTTCATTAATTTTTGTAATTTTATTTTTCAAAATATTTTTCTTTGCTCCTACAATCATGACAAAAACATCAATATCCCCATATCCATATTTTTCTTCCAAACTTGAGCCAAAAAAGATGCAGCCTTGATAGTTTTTCTTGAACATATTCTCCAATAAACAATTTAATAGAACTGGGAAAGCGTTGGTTTTTTGATTATATTCTTGTTTTCTTTCTTCTGTGAAAAGTGTATGTATTTTCCGTGCTAATGGATGCAAATAATTGAATCTATAAATATGTGTTCTTCCCCTAATCTCTTTTCTAACTAAATCTTCCTTTTCCAGGCCCTTTAAAGAATGAAACACATTTGCCTTTGTTGTCTTGCTTTTCCTTGCTATCTCGCTCAAGCTAGCTTTTTCCTCTAAAAGGATCTTCAAAACTCTTCTGTTTATTTTTGTTATTATTTTTAATAACATATGTTATTAATTAAGATAACAATCATTAATAAACCTTTCGATTCTAAAATTTTAGATTTTGACAGTTCTAGCAAACACCGTTTTCCCATATCTGCAAGCAAAGGGATTAGCTTTTCCTGAAAGTAAGAATATTCTTTTTCTTTAACTTTGATTAAGATAAGTTTGTCTTTTTCTTCAATTATATTTTTCTCGCCTCCAACCAACCTTTCTAGATTAGTTTGAATTTTAGTACCTAGATCTTTGATAAACGATTTAGAGCTAACTATTTTATTAACTATCTTTTCCCTATCTAACGCAAAAATATCTATTTTCTTCGAGATTAAAAATAAATCCAATAAATCCCTTTCCTTAATACTGGGTCTTGTTAAAATAGCCCTTATCTTTTCTCCAGCAATCTCTTTTAGGTCATAACAGGGGATATTTTTTCTTATATTTATTTTGATGTCCTCAACAAATTCCAAATCCTTGATTAATTCAGAATCAAACAAATGTTTAATATCCTCGAATAGAGCGGAGTAGATTAATTCATCATTAAAATTAATTTCAAATTTAATGAATTCTTCAGAGCCGTACACGGGATTGTAGTATATTCTAAATGCATAGACATTTTTCCTGTCCATCACTTTGCAATATTTTTTATTTGTCTTGTTTGGGGAGAAATCTAAATCAAGGTTTTTACTTATTTTGCTAATCTCATTAGCTAATTGATCTGTGAAGCTGGAAATAAACTTTTTCCTTTGTTTTGAAGAAATTTTATTTAATCTTTTATTTTCCAGATAAGTAAAATCAAGGTCTTCGCTGATACGATGATAATTGAGATGGGCTCTAGTGAGGAGAGTTCCCCCTTTAAAAACAAGTTTGCTAAATGCAGATCCCTTATTTTCCTCTATCTCCTTGCTAATTTCATTAAGCATTAAAGTTAGGTAAAAATCCTTTTCTATTATTGGTTCGTTTATTTCTTTATGTTTCTCTTTTATTTGGGCTACGAATTTTCTGACAATATCTCGAGAAACCATTAAATTGCCTCCCGAATCTTCTTGGAATACTTTCTGGCATATCCAATTAATTTGTATTTCTCGATTTCAAAATCTAAATCTTTTTTAATAATCTCTACTTTTTTCCCTTTATAAGAGTAAAAATGAAGGAAATCCAGGTAAGTTTTTTCCAAATCTGAATAATAATACGCCACTTTATTATTAGTCTTTTTTTTAATCAAACCAAAAAATAAAGAAGGTTTTGTTTTTATGAATTTAAATTTAGAATTTCCCAATTTTTTAATTCCAGAAAACTTATTATTTATTATTATTGTGATGTTAAGGGCCTGCCAACTAATCTTATTTTCTTTTAAAGCATTTTCCAATCCCAAATACCATTTGGCTTTTAATTTTTCTAAGACAAGGAAGATTAATTCTTCTTCAGAAAATTTACAGTAGCGGTCATGCCTTTCTTCTAATGAGTAAATATAATAGTAGTCCTTTAAAATGCGCTTAATATAGTTATTTTTTCTTAAATAAGTCCATAAGCTGATTAAATTCACTTTTCTTTTGTATATTTTTTGATAGTCCCCAATCGTCTTAATAATCTCCTCTTTTGAGAGCATTTTTTCATTCTTCAGTCTGAGTTTATCAATAATCTTCCTTGAAGTTTTGTTTTGTGTAGTAACCATTTTAGTTATTATATAAAACATATTTATTAACCTTTCTATTACAGCATTGATCGTCTTATTGTGTATCCTCATGGTAAAAAGAGACAACATGCTGATAGTCCAAAAATTAAGGCAGCATGAAGATAAAATAGCGAAGCTAGAAAACATGATTGAAGATTCACAACCCATGAAGGTTTATAGAAAAAGCAGGCCCGGCTAAAATCCAAAATAATAAATCAAGTTAAATCGAGTAATATTGAAATAAAATTTTGTAGCTCAAATACAATCTTCAATTTTGAAGGAGGAGTTTATCTTTACCTTGATAGTTGGTAACTTTTCCTCAAAAACATTCTTAATCTCTCT
>Ga0209541_10010778_pt1 | contig 14469 bp, 12 predicted proteins | sample RifCSPlowO2_01_FD_184027 | JGI IMG/M metagenome (GOLD analysis project Ga0209541, IMG submission 184027) | Groundwater microbial communities from Rifle, Colorado - Rifle CSP2_plank lowO2_0.1 (SPAdes) (version 2) | ecosystem: Environmental > Aquatic > Deep subsurface > Groundwater | place... | reverse complement strand
CTTCGTAGCCCGTAGGGGAATCGAACCCCTGTTTGGTGGATGAGAACCACCTGTCCTAGCCACTAGACGAACGGGCCATAAACAAAATAATATGGGTAATTATAGATTAAAATTTCGTTTTTGTCAATCGGATGATTTGCCTTAATTTTGAGAGTTTGTTAGAATTAATTAAAATATACGAACATACGAAAAATAAATACGAACATACGAACTACGAAGTTGTTCACTATGAGTGTTTTTCGTAGTTCGTAAGTTCGCACATATATTTTTTTATTTTTTAATCTATTTTTATGGAGAATAATAAACTCTATCGCGCATTAGCCATAGTCGGGTTAGTTTTGGGTTTGGCGATATTAGCCAGTTTGTGGTATTTTCGTTTGACTCCGCCGGAGGAAGCGCAAAAACAAGCCGATGAAGCGCTGGGGGAAGAAAAAACAGAGGCAGAAGCGATAATTGATGATGGTGATGGAGAAAGCGTGCTGGAAGAAGGAGAGGGACTGACAGAAGAGACCCCGCCCGATGAAGGGAGCTTGCCCGGCGAAGCGGGCGGCGGAGTCGGGGAGGAAGGCGGGGGAGAAGGAGCAGTAGAAGAAGAGGAAGTGGTGGAGGAAGTTGCCCCGATAAAACATTTTTCCCTGATTTCTTCTTCCGGAAGTTTTCCATTTAAACCGCAATTTTCTCTAAAGGAAATCACAGTGAATAAAGGGGATAAGGTAAAGATTTCTATAAATGTTACCAGCGGGAGCCATAATTTTAAATTGGATGAATTTGGCGTTTTTGCGGACACTCCGACCGGTAAAGTAACCACAGTTGAATTTATCGCGGATAAAGCCGGCGAATTTATCTTTTATTGCAATATGCCCGGACATCGCGCGGCCGGACAGTGGGGGACGCTTAAAGTCGTAAATCCGCTTTTGGGCGGCGGAATGGAGGCCCCCAAGGCGGTAGTTAATTAATGAATAAAAAATAACATCCCGTCCAAAGCGGGATGTTTTTGTAAGAAAAAGTTTAACCTTTGTTTTTCAGCGCGTCCTTTAAACCTTTGCCGGCTTTGAATTTAGGTACAACCACGGAGGGGATTTGGATTTTTTCTTTGGGGTTTTGCGGATTGACGCCGACTCGACCGGCGCGCAGGCGAGCGGAAAAGGCGCCGAAACCGGCGATATTAACTCCACTACCGTCTTTCAAGGTATTGGTCACGATTTCCACAAATGTTTCAACCATATCCGAGGCCTCTTTTTTTGAGACCCCGACTTTACCGGCAATGGTTTGGGCTAATTCGGCTTTGTTCATAATTATTTAGGTTATAGCTTGTAGCCCCAGCACCAGAACGGTGCGGGGTAAACTTATTAGCTTATAGCTTTTTACTCTAATATTATAAAATATAGTAAAATTTGTGTCAACCTAATTAAGGAATGAACTGTATAAAAATCCCCCGATGTCATATCGGGGAGAATTTTTATTAGGTTGTCTGAATTAGGTAACGGTTTTTATCTGGCATACTCAATTACTCGTGTTTCCCTGATTACATTTACCTTTATTTCACCCGGATAAGTAAGCTCGCCTTCAATTTTGTGGGCGATGTCCCGGGCCAAGTTATAGGAGCCATAGTCATCGATGTCCTTTGGATTGACAAAGACGCGGATTTCTCGGCCGGCTTGAATGGCATAGACGCGGTCCACGCCCGGAAAATCCTTGGCCGTTTTTTCCAGTTCTTCCAGGCGGGCGACATATTCTTCGTAGCTGTCGCGGCGCGCGCCCGTGCGTGAAGCGGAAATAGCGTCGGCCGCCATAACAATCTTGGTCAGCAAGAGCGGCGGGTTGGTATCGTGATGCGTCAGGGCGACTTGGGCGATATTTTCGTCAATATTGAATTTTTTGAGAATGGTATAGCCGATTTCCGTGTGTGTCCCTTGGGTTTCGTGGTCCATTGATTTGCCGATATCGTGGAAAAATCCGGCTTTGCGGGCGAGGACCGGGTCAATCCCGCCCACTTCGGTCGCGATGATACCGGCCAAATAGCCCACTTCCAGAGAATGGAGGAGGACATTTTGGCTGTAGCTCGTGCGATATTTTAACCGTCCCATTATACTCATCAGCTTGGGGTCGGTCGCGGCGATGCCCATTTTGTAAAAGGCCTCTTCGCCGGCTTTTTTAATGTCAAGCGCCAAATCGCGTTTGGCTTCTTCCATATACTCCTCAATCTTGGCCGGTTGAATCCGGCCGTCTTTGATAAGTTTTTCCAGCGCCAAAAAACAGATGCGGCGGCGAATGGGGGAGAAACTGGAGATGAGGATAATATCCGGAGTTTCGTCTATCAACAGTTCACAGCCGGTTAATTTTTCTATCGTTTTTATATTGCGTCCTTCTCGGCCGATAATCCGGCCTTTCATTTCGTCGCTCGGCAGATTAACCACGGTGGAGGTGGTTTCGGCCGCGTGATTGCAGGCCGTGCGTTGCATGGCCGTAATCATAATCTCGCGGGCTTTTTCCTGCAATTTTTCTTCGTTTTTCTGATTAAATTGCAAAGTGCGCGCCATCAAATCATCAGCCGCGGCTTTTTCAATTTTCTCAAACAGTTCTTCCTTGGCTCTCTCTTTGGAATAGCCGGCGACGGTCTGCAATTTTTCCACCACCAGCTCTTGCGCTTTGGCGATTTTTTCTTTGATGGCTTGGATTTCCTCCACTTTTTGTTGCAGTTTGGTTTTGCGGTCTTCAAATTCCATCAACTGCTTATCAAACATACTTTCGCGCTGTTCCACCCGCTCTTGCATTTTTTTGATTTCCTGACGGCGGGATGTTTCTTCTTTTTTGGCTTCGTCAATGATTTTGATGGCCTTTTCTTTGGCGCCGAGCAATAGTTCTTGCTCTTTGTTTTTGACTTCCGACAGTCGTTTTTCCGCGATTGATTCTATAGTATTGGAGCGGGCCTGGGCGATTTGTTTGCGCAAAAAATACCCCAGCACGATGCCAAGAGCAATACCCACGATTGAACCAAGCGTAAGGATTATTTGTGACATACTAAAAATATCTCTTTACACAAGTAAGAGAAAAAGTAAATAAGTGACGCAAAGACCCGCCTTATTCAATGGCGGAATTTTTTTGAAGAGTTGAAATATTGTTATACTTATTTTCTGTCGGTAGGTTAGAATAAGTATCTTTTTTGCTTATTTTAGCCATATTTCATTCGCACACTTATCTTTCGATTTCTCTCTTATGATTATTATGCAAATAAATTAATTATAAATTTAGTATAGCACAAGGTATTATTTATGTCAAACTTTTGTCTATCAGTTTACTCAAATTTACGTCTCTCGGCAGGAACGCTTTTTTCAAATTAAAATGTCCTATTTTCGTCCGTGTCAGCTCACTACAATACGCGCCGGCGCCGAGCCCCTGGCCGATATCATGGGCGAGCGCGCGGATATAGGTGCCGACGGAGCACTTCACTTCTATTTTTAATCGCGGGTAATTATATTCCAAAAGTTTAATTTTATAAATTTCAATTTTATGCGGTTCGCGCTTCACTTCAATACCCCGGCGCGCCAATTCATAGAGTTTTTTACCTTTCACTTTTTTAGCCGAATACATTGGCGGGATTTGTTCCTGTTGGCCGATAAATTGTTTTAAAACTTTTTTGATGTCTTTCTTATTTGGTTTTAAGGGAAGGGTATCTATCGTTGCCGTGATTTTGCCCGTAGAATCATAAGTATCCGAAACAACGCCCAACGTAATTTCCGCGATATAGGTTTTAGGCAGATTTTTGAACTTGTCAAGTTGTTTGGTGGCATCGCGGCCAAGGCCGATTAGCAAAAGACCGGTGGCAAATGGATCCAGAGTTCCGGAGTGCCCGACTTTTATTTTTTTATCATTATAGTGTCTTCTGGCGGCATTGCGAATATAAGCCACGACGTCGTGGCTCGTCCAGTCCTTTGGCTTGTGGATTAAGAGAAAAGGCATAAAAAATTATGAATTCAGAATCCTCGTCGTCATCCTGAACGAAGCGAAGCGGAACTGAAGGATCCCCCAATCCCTAAAATCCGAAATTCTAATTTCTAAATTCTAAACAAATTCAAATGTTCAAAAACCCAAATTCAGAACGTTTTTTAATTTAATTAAACGAATTTCTATAACTTTAGAATTTAGCGCTTCGGATTTAGGATTTGGGATTTATTTAGAATAATTAGAATAATTTAGAATAATTAGAATAATTTATAATTAGGTTTAAATGTTTTTATGTTTATATGATACAATACTTGTTGTATGGAAAACAAACACAAATCATTGGGTTGGGGAAAAATTTCTGATAACGGCGCGGAAATCTGGGATGATAATCCGATTTTTTTGAGGGATAGAGTTGACTATAAAGATTGGCTCAAGCTAATGTTTTACCCTAAAAAGTTTTTTTTATATAAATGGATAAAAAAACATAAAGCCAAGTTACGGCGTGATTTTATTCGTGAGCCGTTCCGTGTCTTGGATGTGGGTTGTGGTACGGGCGCGGCGGTAATTGATTTGAAAAAAATGTTTGGCCGACAAGCGGAAATAGTGGGGATAGACGTGGTGCGCTTACAAATCGAGCTGGCCGAAAAAAAGATAACCGCCAACGCGGTCTGGGCGCAAGTTGGCTGTTATGACGGCAAGCGGATAGATTGGCCGGACGGTTATTTTGACGCGATTTACACCTCTGATGTCTTGGGCCATGTCGCCAATGTGCCGGCCTGGCTCGCGGAATTGAGCCGGGTCTTGCGGACCGGAGGAGCGCTGGCGATGTTTGCCGAGTCCGCGCTTGGCCGTCACGCTTATCTCCGGCGATATTTACTGGCGCGCGGCTTAAACATAGATCCGCATAGCGAATTTCATATCTCGCTTTATTCAAAAGCCAAATTAAGAGAGCTAGTGGAAGACGCCGGTTTTGGCGTGAAAAAAATGTTTAGCGCGTTTTGGTTAAGTTTTTTGGTTCATCCGGACGAGTTTTATGAAAAACTGCAGGGGCAGAAAAAGTTTTTTTCTCTGCGTCTGTTGAATAAAATTTTGTATAAATTGAAAAGAAAATTGCACCCTTATTCTACCGCGGCGGCCGAGCTTTACGGCCTGGTGGAGATGTTGACTCTTGGTCGTTGGTTGGAAGCGCAGGGTTATGTAATTTTGGGGCGGAAAAAGTAAATTAGCGTTTTTACCCCTTGCGCTTTTTGGGCCAATATTATATAATTTTTCCGAAATATAACTTAAATCTTTACTCTTAAATCTATAAAGGTATGACCATCTTCATCTTTGCCAGCGCGGTGTTGGCTATCGCCTACGGCGTATTTTTGGCAAAAAAAGTAATGAGCTTGCCCGAGGGAGACGATAAAATGAAAAGTATCGCTCACGCCATTCAAGAGGGGGCCAAGGCCTATCTTAATCGGCAATATAAAACTGTGGCCGTCGTCGCCGCTCTTTTATTTATTTTGATTGGCCTCGTTCCGGGCTTGGGCTGGAAGACAGCGGGCGCGTTTTTGGTCGGCGCGTTTTTGTCCGCGCTAACCGGTTATATCGGTATGTATGTGTCGGTGCGCGCCAATGTGCGTACGGCGCAAGCCGCCAAGGGCGGCCTGCGCCAGGCCTTGGATGTGGCGGCCAAAGGCGGTAGTGTTACCGGCTTGTTGGTGGTCGGTTTGGCGCTTTTGGGCACAGCCGGAGTTTATTATATTACCCGTGATGTGCGGATTTTAATCGGGCTCGGGTTTGGCGGTTCGCTTATCTCCATTTTTGCCCGTTTAGGCGGTGGTATTTTTACCAAAGCGGCGGATGTCGGGGCGGATTTGGTGGGAAAAGTTGAGGCCGGTATTCCGGAAGACGATCCCCGCAATCCCGCGGTAATCGCGGACAATGTAGGCGACAATGTGGGCGATTGCGCCGGCATGGCGGCGGATTTGTTTGAGACATATGCCGTCACTTCCATTGCCACCATGCTCCTCGGTTCTTTATTTTTTGTTGGCTTTGACGGCGCGGTGGTGTATCCGCTCGTTTTGGGCGCGGTCTCCATCGTGGCCTCTGTCGTCGGCACATTTTTTATCAAACTGGGCAAAAGCGGCAATATCATGAACGCGCTTTACAAGGGTTTGGCCGTATCCGGACTATTGGCGGCGGTGGCTTTTTATCCGGTAACGCGTTGGTTAATGACTGGCAATGGCGAGTTCAGTATTGTCAGTTTGTATTTGGCGTCTTTAATCGGCTTACTCGTTACCGCGGCTATGATTGTGATTACCGAGTATTATACTTCCACCAAATATAAACCGGTGAAAGACATTGCCGCGGCCTCCAAGACCGGTCACGGCACCAATGTCATTGCCGGTCTCGCCGTGTCTATGAAAGCGACCGCTCTGCCGATATTTGTGGTGGTGGCCGCGATTTTGGGCGCGTATACTCTGGCCGGTCTCTATGGTGTGGCGGTGGCGGCGATGAGCATGCTCTCTATGGCCGGCATTATTGTGGCGATTGACGCTTATGGTCCGATTACCGACAATGCCGGCGGTATTGCCGAGATGGCGGGAATGGGCGAGGCGGTGCGCGCGGTGACCGATCCGCTGGACGCGGTGGGCAATACCACCAAAGCCGTGACCAAGGGCTATGCGATTGGTTCGGCCGCTTTGGCCGCGCTGGTATTATTTGCTGATTTTACCCATAGTATTCCCGGGCGAGTGGAATTTTTGATAAATGACCCCAAGGTATTGGCCGGATTATTTATCGGCGGATTATTGCCTTATTACTTTGGCGCGCTTGCCATGAAAGCAGTCGGCAAAGCCGCCGGCGCGGTGGTGGAAGAAGTGAGGAGTCAGTTCAAGGATAAACCGGGAATAATGCAGGGGACGGATAAGCCGGATTATGGCCGGACGGTGGATATTGTCACCAAAGCGGCGATAAAAGAAATGAGTTGGCCGGCCGCGATTCCGGTGATAGCGCCGATTTTGGTGGGTTTGGTTTTGGGCGTGCCGGCCTTGGGCGGGCTTTTGGTTGGTTCCATTGTGACCGGTATTTTTGTGGCGATTTCCATGACTTCCGGCGGTGGCGCGTGGGACAACGCGAAAAAATATATCGAAGCCGGCAATTTCGGCGGCAAGGGCAGTTTTGCCCATCAAGCGGCGATAACTGGCGACACAGTCGGCGACCCGTACAAAGACACGGCCGGCCCGGCGATTAATCCGATGATTAAAATTGTGAATATCGTGGCCTTGCTGATTGTGGGATTGTTGGTGTAAAAAAAGCCCTGACTTGGTCAGGGCTTTTTGGTTTTCTCCTTTACCAGTTTTTAGCTGGTTAATTAATTTCTTTTAGGCGTAGAACTTTACCGGCTGTGATTGCCACCATTGCCATACCGGCCGAGAACAGCGCGCCCATTTTGGCCGCCGCTATCGTCGTGGCATCAGTGAAAGCGACTCCGGCGACAAACAGCGCGACTGTGAGTCCAATCGCCGCCACCGTGGAAGCGACAATGAGCGAACGTGTGTTCATACCGGTCGGCAGAGGGAAGCCAAACCGGCGCGCGGCCAGTGAAAATGTGGTGATACCAACGGTCTTGCCGATAGCCAGCGCCAAGAGCACCGCCCAAGTCGCTTCTCCTATCGCCGAGAACACCACACCGGCATTGGCCAAACCAAAGGCGAAGAGGCCGATGTCCACCGGCAGTTTGAAAGCATGTTCAAAGCGGTTGAGTGTGTCGGTGTGCCCCTTGCCTTTTTCCGCGAATAAGCCCTCGTCTCGTCTGGGGCCGGGCATAAACGGGACAATCGGCACCAGCGCGAGCGCCGGATGCAAGCCGGCAAAGAACAATCCAGCCCAGCTCAAGCCGCCCCCGACCAAAAATACCCAATAATTTCCGTTTTTGTATTTATCATTTTCCAGTCGCCGATATTTATAAGCCCAGAACATTCCCCAAATCACAATTAGCAGGTAAATTGGCTGAACCGGATGGGCTGGGTCGGGGTAGAAGACCGCGATGATAATGAGCCCGATGGCGTCGTCGGCAATCGCCAAGAGAAGTAGGAAACTGACGGCCGGATGTTTTGCTCCGAATACGATTTTGGCGACAAGCCAGGCAATCGCGATATCAGTCGCGGTGGGTATGCCCCAGCCGTTTTTAATGCTCGCGTCGCCAAATAAATGGACACAGACAAAATATACGCCAATTGGGCCGAGCACCCCGCCCAGAGTACCCAGAAGCGGATTGACCGCCTTTTTCACGGGCGAGAGCGCGCCGCCGGGCAAAAATGACTCCACGATTTCTTTGGTCGCGATGCCAAAGAAGAAGACCATGCCGATATCATTCACCAGGAAATGAAAATTGAACTCGCCGCCAAACGGCGCCCAATGCACAAAGCGGTGGTAGCTGTCGTGACCAAGGTTGGCCCATAACAAGGCCATGATGACGCCGGCAATCAAGGGCAGGGAAAATTGTTGCAAGGTTTCTACCGGTGTTCTTTTTTTCACGCTTGCCTCCGAAGTGGAAAGAACAAAGTTTAACACTCCCACTCCGCGCCGCATTTTAGCAGAGAAATTATGCTTTTGTCAATACATTACATACCGAGCGAATTGACTTTTTCGCTTTATTAAGATATAATTTCAAATACTTAAACATCTAAACATTCAAATACCTAAATCCAAACAAAAAAATTCGTATTTTCGTATTATTCGTCCCGACGCTTCGGTCGGGATAAGGTTCCCTTATAAGTTCGCACATAATTATATGAACGTATCCGAACTCGCCCGAAAATTAAATATCCATCCCAAAAAAATGCTGGAGATATTGCCCCAGCATGGCTTTGATATTGGCGCCAAAGCGGTAAAGATAGACGATCGCGTCGCCAATCAGATAATGCGCCAGTGGAAGTACATCAAGCGAAAGCTGGAAGAGGAGGAAAAAGCCAAAAAAGCCGCCGAGCTTGAAAAAGAAAAGGAGATGAGAAAGCAGACAGGGCAGACGGTGGGTTTGCCCGATTTGATAACAGTGAAGGACTTTGCCGCGCGGATGAATATGCCGGTAACAAAACTGATGTCGGTTTTGATGAAAAACGGCATTCTCGCCAATCAAAATCAAAATCTTGATTATGACACGGTCGCGATTGTGGCGGCGGATTTGGGATTTACGGTGCAAAAAGAAGACGGCGCGGGCGCGGGCAAAGAGATTGAGGAAGATAAAACAAAAGAATTGGAGAACGCGCTCGCCCGAGGCGGCCATAAATCCGGCCGGCCGCCGGTAGTCGTGGTTATGGGACATGTGGACCATGGCAAGACAAAATTGCTGGACAGTATTCGCCAGACAAATGTGGTGGATACCGAATCCGGCGGTATTACTCAACACATTGGCGCCTATCAAACCGTCTGGAAAGACCCCAAAACAAAAACGGAGAGAGCTTTGACTTTTATTGATACGCCCGGACACGAGGCCTTTACGGTGATGCGTTCGCGCGGCGCCAAAGTCGCTGATTTGGCGATATTGGTGGTAGCGGCCGACGATAGCGTCAAGCCGCAGACTGAAGAAGTAATTCAAATTATCAAAGCGGCCAAACTCCCATTTGTCGTGGCGATAAATAAAATTGATAAAGAAACGGCCGATGTCCAGCGCGTCAAGACCGAGCTGTCGCAAAGAGATATTGTGACCGAAGAATGGGGCGGCAATGTGCCGATGGTGGAGATTTCGGCCAAACAAAAACTCAATATAGACAAATTATTGGATGTGCTTTTGTTGGTGGCGGATTTAAACGCGGACAATATTCAAGCCGATGCCACGATTCCGGCGGTGGGCACGATTATTGAGTCCCATGTGGACCGCGGCACCGGACCGGTGGCGACCATTTTGGTTCAGGCCGGCACTCTCAAAAAGGGCGACCCGATAGTGGTTAATGGTGAAATATATGGCAAAGTCCGGGCGATGAAAGATTATACCGGCAATTTGATTGAGACGGCCGGGCCCAGCGTGCCCGCGGTTATTATCGGTTTCAAAGTCGCGCCTGAAGTGGGGGATATCCTGGATGTAGGCCGGGCGTCTGGAGCAAAAAAAATAGACGTTAGACAAAAGTATGTCCAGCAAACCGGAGCGCAAAGACAACTTTCAAGCCAGGCAAAAGCCGATGATAATGAGAGTGAAGAAAAGATAAAATTCTTGAATGTGGTCATAAAAGCCGATGTGCTGGGATCACTCGAGGCGATTATTGGCTCACTTGAAAATATCACGCACGCGGAAGTCGGAGTGAAGATTATCGGCAAAGGGCTGGGCAATGTTACGGAGAACGATATCAGTAAAGTGGAAGATTTAGGCGGCGCGATTTTGGGTTTTCATGTGAGTCCTACCCCAATGGCAACGGAGACCATTCGCGAAAAAAATATAAAGTTTTTACGCTTTGAAGTGATTTACGATTTGATTGATTGGGTTAAGCAGGAACTTGAAAAACTATTGGACAAAGAAAAAATCGTTACGGAATTAGGTAATTTGAAAGTTTTGGCGATTTTCCGCACCGACCGTGGCGCGCAGACGCTCGGCGGACGAGTGGAAAGCGGTAAAGTCGTCAAAGACGCGCGGGTCCGCGTGAAAAGAGACAAAGAAATCATCGGCGCGGGCATTGTGGTTAAACTGCAGACCGGCCAGTCGGAAATAAAAGAAGCGCCACAAGGCACGGAATGCGGTTTGCGAATTGAGAGCAAGACAAAAATGGCGGAAGGAGATATTTTGGAGTTTTATAAAGAAGAATTTTTGGTGAGGAAAATGAATCCTGGACGTAATTCGTGAATTATAATGGTTTAATTTACAAGTTGCGGATTACGATTTATCCACTCTTGTCAAAAATTATCAAAGATATTATAATAATGATTACCTAACAGGAATCATTATTTTTTATTAATAATATTTATGAGCGAAATAAATTTGACTGACGCGAGTTTTGAGGCGGAAGTGTTAAAATCGGCGCTGCCGGTTTTTGTGGATTTTTGGGCGCCGTGGTGCGGGCCGTGTCAGATGATGGGTCCGATTGTGGAAGAGCTGGCGCGAGAATATAATCAAGAGCAAGTAAAAATTGTCAAAGTGGATGTGGATATAAATCCGGAGACGGCCGGCCGGTACCAAGTGATGAGCATTCCCACTTTTTTGATTTTCAAGGGTGGGGTAGTCGTGGACAAATTGGTCGGCGGCGTGCAAAAAGAAAAATTAAAAGAAATGATTGACAAACATATTTAGAGCGATTAGCAAAATGATTATGATTGATAATCCGTTTGACAGCGCGATGAAGCAGTTGGATAAGGCGGCGGGAATAATGAATTTGCCTGCCGATATCCATACTATCTTGAAATCACCGGATCGGGTGATTTCTTTTTCTATTCCGGTAAAAATGGATAACGGAGAGCTAAAAGTTTTTCAAGGCGTCCGTTGCCAATACAATAATGCTTTGGGCGTATATAAGGGCGGGATTCGTTATCATCCCGATGTTAGCGTGGACGAGATGAAGGCCTTGGCTTTTTGGATGATGATAAAATGCGCGGTCGTCGGTATTCCGATGGGTGGTAGCAAGGGCGGCGTGGCCGTAAATCCCAAAGAAATGTCGGCGGCGGAACTGGAAAAACTGTCCCGCGGCTATGTCCGGAAAATTTGGCGTTTAATCGGTTCGGACAAGGATGTGCCGGCGCCGGATGTCTATACCACGCCGGTTATTATGGCTTATATGCGTTCGGAATATGAAAAAATAACCGGCCAGAGCGACCCGGGCGTTATCACCGGCAAACCGATTAGTGAGGGTGGCTCGGCCGCGCGCGATTACGCGACCGCGCAGGGCGGTGTTTATGTGGTGGAAGAATTATGCAAGAAATTGGGCTGGGGAGCGAGCCAAATAAAAATTGCCATTCAGGGATTTGGCAATGCCGGTTCGCACATAGCGCGGATTTTGCGCGGTTTGGGCTACAAGATTGTGGCCGTGAGCGATTCGGCCGGCGGGGTTTACGATGAGACCGGTCTGGACACGGTTAAAATTGAACAAATAAAAAAAACCGGCGGGCGAGTCAGTGATTATGGCGGCCGGCTGGTGTCTAATCAGGAAATTTTGGAATTGGACGCGGATATTATCATTCCGGCCGCGCTGGAGAATGTTATCACGGCCGACAACGCGGACCGGATAAAGGCGCGCGCGGTGGTGGAGCTGGCCAATGGGCCGACCACACCGGCGGCCGAGAAAATTTTAAGAGAAAAAGGGGTAATCGTGGCGCCGGATGTGCTGGCTAATGCCGGCGGTGTGACGGTCAGTTATTTTGAATGGGACCAGAATGTAAAGGGGGAGCGCTGGAGCGAGGCGGCAGTACTGGAAAAATTGGCCAAGACAATGAAAACTGCGTTTGACAAAGCTTGGGCGGTTAAAGAGAAGCAAAAAACCGATCTGCGGACAGCGGCGTTTATAACGGCGCTCGCGCGAATCGCGGAGAAAATAAAAATTATTTAATCAAATATAGTCAGGATATCAGGGTATATTCCCGCCGCCTCAAGCTTTGGCTTTAGCCTTCGTTTCATATTATCTAATCTTATTTTGGTTGCGTTTACGTTTAATCCGATTTGTTGGCTGATTTCTTTTGGGGGCATCCCTTTCAGCCAAAGAAATATGATTTTTTTATTTACCTCATTTTCCGCGCTGGCCGATATTAATTTAGTCAGTCTTTCGACAAGATTTTTTTTGTCAATCTTTTGGTCCAAGGTTTCCAAATTTCCTAAACCAGTTGCGATTTCATGCTTGGTTTCATCATATTCTTCTTTGCCGACTTTGCTTTCCTTTTTCCTTAGTCTTTGGCGGAAAACATTGAACGCGGTGCTAAATAAATAGCTTTTAAAATTAATTTTTATTTCTTTTAGTTTGGGCAGGATATTTTGCCAAGCGGTTTGGACTATTTCTTCGGTATCGGATTGGGAATGCGTTTTCCCCATAATAAAACTCTTTAAGTCCGGACTGTATTTTTGGTATAGTTCGGCAAAGGCCGCCTGGTCGCCCGTCGCGGCTTTGGTCAGCAATTCTTTATTAGTCAGACGGTCCGGTTTGGCCGGTGGTTTTATTTCTTCATTTGGGTAAGGTTTGGTTTCTCTCATAGGAGTGTAGGATGTGAACAAAATCATTATATATTTTAACAAGCTTCTTTCGTTTTGGCAACCGCTTGAAAGTTTAAGCGGGTTTTGTTAAAATAATAAAATGCAAGCATATTTACGCGCGACCATTAAAGAGGCGGGGAAGATATTATTAACCCAATCCAAATTTGCATCCGAAAATTTTAGAATTATTTAAATAATTTATGCGGGAGTATAATATAAAAAAAATAGAAAAAAAATGGCAGAGATATTGGGAAAAGAATGGCCTGTTTCGGACACCCAAAGACGCGACCGCGGAGAACAAAATGTATATTTTGCCCCAGCTGCCCTATCCATCGGCCAGTGGTCTGCATGTCGGCCATGCCGAGGTCTATACGGCTTGCGATATTTACGCGCGCTATCAGCGGATGCGGGGCCGAAAAGTCCTGCAAGTCATCGGCTGGGACAGCTTTGGCCTGCCGGCCGAGAATTACGCCATTAAGACCAATGTTCATCCGCGCGCGAGTACCGAGCGCGCGATAGATAATTTTCGTGAACAAATTAAGTCGCTGGGCATTTCTGTGGACTGGGAAAGAGAAGTGGGCGCGCACAATCCTGATTATTATAAATGGACGCAGTGGTTTTTCTTGCTTTTCTACAAACGGGGCTTGGCTTATCGCAAAAAACAAATGGTTAATTGGTGCCCGGGCTGTCAGACCGTGTTGGCCAACGAACAGGTGGCGGATGGACATTGTGAACGTTGCGACACGCAAGTGGAACAGCGTGAAATGGAACAGTGGTTTTTGAAAATTACTGATTATGCCGATAGATTATTGGCCGGACTGGACAAAATTGACTGGCCGGAGGAAACCAAGAAAAGACAAAGGGATTGGATCGGACGGAGTGAGGGAGCGGAAATAGAATTTAGAATTAAGAATGAAGAATTAAGAATTAAGGTGTTTACGACGCGGCCGGATACTTTGTTTGGCGCGACTTATTTGGCGCTGGCGCCGGAGCATGAGCTGGTCAAGAGCTTAAAATTAAAAACGCAAAATGAAAAAGAAATTGATGAATATGTCGGGGCGACCAAGAAAAAGACAGAATTAGAACGGCAAACGCAACAAACTAAAACTGGCGTTGAGTTGAAAGGAGTCAAAGCGATTAATCCGGCCAGCGGCGAGGAGATTCCGGTCTGGACGGCCGATTATGTGTTGGCGACTTATGGCACAGGCGCGATTATGGCCGTGCCGGCTCACGATGAGCGGGATTGGGAGTTTGTAAAAATGCAGAATGCAGAATGCAGAATGCAGAATGATAAATTAAAGATTAAAAATGTTATCCGACCATATCCGGTTTCGGCCAAAGTGGCGGCTATTAGGCCAGTCGGAGAGCCGCTTTGG
>Ga0209541_10010776_pt1 | contig 14477 bp, 12 predicted proteins | sample RifCSPlowO2_01_FD_184027 | JGI IMG/M metagenome (GOLD analysis project Ga0209541, IMG submission 184027) | Groundwater microbial communities from Rifle, Colorado - Rifle CSP2_plank lowO2_0.1 (SPAdes) (version 2) | ecosystem: Environmental > Aquatic > Deep subsurface > Groundwater | place... | reverse complement strand
GAACAGCTCTACACATTCGGGGAGATAGGCCGCGATCCTTTTGGGCGCGTGGTCTCTGTCGCCTACTTCGCGCTCATACCTAGCGACAATGTCAGACTCAAGACAACAAAAGAATATGGGAATGTTCAATGGTTTGGAATTGCTAATCTCCCCAAGCTTGCGTATGACCATAAAGAAATAATTGCGACGGCATACGAGAGGCTTCAAAAAAAGCTTGAATATTCAAACATCGCCTACAGCCTCCTGCCAAAAAAATTTCCTTTAAGCGAACTGCAAAAAACCTATGAGATTATCTTGAAAAGAAAACTTGACAAGCGTAATTTCAGAAAAAAGATACTTTCTTTGGATCTTGTGAAAAAAACAAATGCAACAGAGAGTGGCCGATCGAACAGGCCGGCGGCGCTCTATGAATTTGCCAACAAAACAGCCCAGATAATGTCCATTTTATAATATTGCTCTTTAAAAAATTTTTATCTTTACTTAGTGTATTATTTACACCAAGAAAGGATTTCTTTCCTAGAATCAATCGCCACATTGATCTTACAAAAGAAATCTTTTCAAGACTTTCGCGTTTAACCCTCCCCCTCGTAAGGGGGAGATTCCGCCCGAGGCGGATCAGCCTCGGGCTGAGGAGAGTGTATAGAAAAACGCCAACTATTATTACACGTTACCATGATCTCCCCTTCAGCCCAAGGCTCGCCTCGATTCAGCGAAGCGGGCTGATCCGCCTAGGGCGGAAACCCTTCCCTGCCTCGCCGGCCCACTTCGTCGAAGCCTTAGCGAGGCGAGCGGGCGGGCTCACGAGGAGGGGAGATGACTTAAGTGCATAAGCTCTACTTTTGAAAGATTTCTTGCCGTACAATTACTGGAAATGTCAAAAGTACACAAATTTTGCTAAACTATTGACATTTTTAAAAAAATTTGTTACGGTAAAGTGTCGCTAAAATTTTTTTTAGCTTCAAAAATATTGTGCTCTTTGAAAATTTGATTCTAGAAAAATATTAAAAATCTTGGCTCATCTTAGAAGAAAAATAAAGGAGGTACAATGCATCATCTATTTGAAGTTGCCTCGGGCTCTGTTATTGGACGCGACCACGCAAGAGATGGAAAAAATAATCAGGATTCATGCTATGTTTTCCAAGATGAAATTGTAACCATAGCGCTTGTCGGGGATGGATGTTCAAGCAGTGAGCTTAGCCACGTCGGATCTTATATTGGACTCAAGATCATTGGGAAAACATTCCGCGACCAAATAGGCGTGGTAAGGTACCATGATCATCTACTCCAAAATATTGATGTTCCAAAAATTCTCGAAAACGTAAGGCTGAGCGCCTTGGCTGACATGAGGGATTTGATAATCAATATTGGAGGAAACTCTAAAAAAAATGTGCTTGATGCTTTCCTCTTCACTGTTAGCGGCTGTGTTATCTCGAGGTTTCATACTTTTTTCTTTTCCATTGGCGATGGAATCATTGTTATCAATGGCGAGATTATGGAGCTTGGACCCTTTATAGATAACGCCCCTCCCTACTTTGGATATGCCCTGCTTGATCCTGTAAAAGTAAAAATGGATCCAGAAAGCTTTCACTTTGTCGTCAATAGAATTATTGAAACCGAAAAGCTTGAAACCGCAATCCTTGGATGCGACGGAGCAAGAGATTTTATCGCCTCTGAAGGAAAAAATATCCCGGGAAAACTAGAGAAGGTCGGATCCATATTTCAGTTTGTAGAAAATGACAAATATTTCTCAAACGAATTTGCCCTGCGAAGAAGGCTTGTTATGCTCAACCGCGAAGTGCAACACATTGACTGGGAAAAAAGAGAAGTAAGTAAAGAAGGAGGCCTTCTTCCCGATGATACGACCATTGTTGCCCTGCGAAGAAAAAAAAATCTTCCTGTTGAGGTGGCATAATGTATGCCTATATCAACGGCAAGAGAATACGAGTAGACGACACCGACTCTATCGGAAAAGGAGGCGAGGCGGACGTATTTCGCGTTGATGAAAATACGGTATTAAAAATTTTCAAGCCGCCAACCCACCCCGACCTGCAAGGATTCGCGCACGAGCAGAAGGCCGCGGAAGAAAGAATCCGCGTCCATCAAAAAAAACTCAAGGCTTTTCCCAAAGGCCTTCCGGCAACAGTCATCGCGCCTATGGATATTGCCACGGATCAAACCGGGCAAAAAATCATCGGCTATACGATGCGTTTTTTAAGAGGTTCGGAAGTGCTCATGAGGTACTCGGACAGAAAATTCCGAGAAGCCGGGGTGAGCAACGAAAAAGTATGCAAAATCTTTATGCATATGCATACAACCTATCGCGAAACGCATCTGTGTAAAGTGGTGTTCGGAGACAACAATGACCTTAATATACTTGTCAGAGGCGAAGAAGCCTACGTTATTGACGCCGACAGCTTCCAATTCGGAGGATTTTACTGCACGGTTTTTACGGAGAAATTCGTTGATCCCCTGCTCTGCAATCCGAGTGAATCCAGCCCGATGCTCGCGAAGCCGCATACCCAAGAGTCAGACTGGTACGCATACGAAATTATGCTTATGCAGTCTCTGTTATATGTCGGCCCGTATGGCGGAGTGTATATTCCGAAAAAAAATTCGGATAAAATTCCCCACAGCCAAAGGCCGCTGAAAAGAATCACTGTGTTTCATCCGGAAGTAAAATATCCAAAACCCGCGATTCATTACAAGGTTTTGCCCGACGATCTTCTTGATCGTTTTCACAAAACTTTTGTAAAGGACGCGAGAGGAGAATTTCCCTTGAGGATTATTGAGGCCATACGGTGGACATCGTGCACCGCGTGCGGAACTATTCATGCGCGAAACACCTGCCCCGAATGCAAGACACTCGCTCCGGCCGCGATTCAGGCGACAACGCAGGTGAGAGGAAAAGTCATCGCAACCAGGGTATTTAAAACCTCGGGGAAAATAATTTTTGCCACACTGCAAAATAACAAGCTTGCCTATATCTACCATGAAAATGGAAGATATCTTCGAGAAGGCGGAGTATATGTCACGGCGGGAGAACTTGATCCGCATATCCGCTTTAGGATCCAGGGCGAATCATCGCTTCTGGGAAAAAATGGACAGATAATAACTGTTACCTCCAAAGGAACCAAAGACAAGATTGCTACCGACAGCTTTGGCACACTTCCGGTATTTGATACCAATGAACACGCTCGTTTTTGGGCGAATAGCGGACAGCTCTTGCGAGATGGCTCTCTTGGACAAGAATATATCGGCGATATGCTACTAGGACAGACGCTTTTTTGGGTAGGGCCGACATTTGGATTTGGATTTTATCGAGCGGGAAATCTTAGCGTCTACTTTATCTTCGATACTAATAAAAAAGGAATAAATGACACGCTCAAGCTTCCCCCGCTTCGCGGACGAATGATTGACTCCACCTGTTTTTTCACTAAAGAGTATTGCTGGTTTTTCACCTCCACCCACAACGCGGGAAAAATCATCAACTCATGCACAGTTATGCGATCCGACGGAAGTGTTGTCGCGAGCATTTCTGTAAATCCAAGCGATGTACCGTGGCTTTCAGACATACGAGGCAAGTGCGCCGCCGGAAACTTTCTTTTATCAGCCACCGACGAAGGAATCGTCAGAGTCGAGCCTGCAAACGGCACGATTGCGGTGACAAGAGAATTTCCCGACACAGAACCTTTTGTGAATGTTGGCTCAAGCCTTTTTGCTTCTTCTCAAGGACTCTACGTTGTTGACGGACAAGAAATTCAACTGCTCAAAATTACTTAACGAAAGGAGTACATCATGAGCAAACAATTCCCAATCCCCCCTCATTTCAGCTCAAGTAAGGTAAGCGAGGTGTGGCGCGTTCCATATCAGAATAGGGCTACCGAGGCTCTTACTTGGGCAAAGCGCCACAAGCTTGAGCCGGCTGTCAATGACAAAACGCGAGTTGCGCTGATGATCATTGACTGCCAAAACACTTTCTGCCTTCCGGACTTCGAGCTTTATGTCGGAGGAAGGAGCGGAAAGGGCGCTGTTTCCGACAACATTCGTTTGTGCGAGTTCATCTACAGAAATATCGGCGCTATCACGCAGGTGTTTCCGACCATGGACACGCACACGGCAATGCAGGTATTCCACTCTATCTTTCTTGTTAACGACAAGGGAGAAAATCCACCTCCATTCTCGCTCATCTCGCTTGATGACGTTGAAAACGGGCAATGGAAGGTCAACCCTGCGATTGCCCACAGCGTCGCAAACGGAAATTATGTTGGTTTGCAAAAGCATATCCTGCATTACGCGCGAAAATTGTCTGACAACGGCAAGTACCAGCTCACCATCTGGCCATATCACGCGATGCTGGGAGGAATTGGCCACGCGCTGGTTTCGTCCGTGGAAGAAGCGTGCTTCTTCCATAACATCGCTCGGTCCAGCCAGACAGGGTTTGAAATTAAGGGAGGAAATCCCTTGACGGAAAACTACTCTGTGCTTCGGCCGGAAGTAGTGGATGGAGCGGACGGACCTCCCATCGCCCAAAGGAACACCCGCTTCATCGAAAAATTGCTCAAGTTTGACGCAGTCGTTATTGCCGGCCAGGCAAAGTCGCACTGCGTAGCTTGGACTATCGCTGATCTCTTAAGCGAGATCAATTCGCAAGATCCCGAGCTCGCCAAGAAGGTGTATCTTCTGGAAAACTGCACAAGCGCAGTCGTTGTCCCGGGAGTGATTGATTACACCGACCAGGCGGACGAGGCATTCAAGCGTTTTTCCGACGCCGGAATGCATGTGGTGAAGTCAACCGATCCCATTGATTCGTGGCTTGAAGTCACGGTCTAATTTCTGCAAGTCGCAAAAGCCGAGGATATGAACGTTTCATATCCTCGGCGCTATCTTTAACAACCAAAAAACTTTTGAAAGGAGTTTTTCATGGGAAGCAAAAGTTCCTCGGTTCAAGATCTTTTCAAAGATGCTCATGATCAGGGCAACCTCTCCATGGCATCTATGCAGGCGCTTCAAGTCATGGACATCGGAGCACAAATCCAAGACGCGCTTGGTGTTCCTGCTGACGATGTCGCCGCAAGCGAAGTATTCATCCTCACTATCAATGTGGATGATTCCGGATCTATTCGCTTCGTGCAAGGCAACACCGAAGCCGTGCGTGACGGGCACAATGGAGTGCTTGAGGCTTTGCAGAAGTCAAAGCAAAAGGATTCAATCCTCGCGCATACCCGCTATGTCAACGGGGCGCTTCTCTATCCCTACTGCCCTCTTGATCGCGCGGTAAAACTGGATTCGCACAACTACAATCCCAACGGCGGAACACCTCTGTATGACAGCATGGTGGAAACGCTGGGGACAGTCATTGCCAAATCCCAAGAATTCCAAACCAATGGCGTTCCAGTGCGGACAGGGACGCTCTTTATCACGGATGGCGCGGACCAAGGATCGCGAAAGGCCACGCCTGCATCGGTACGTCCAATTGTCAAAGATATGCTCAATGCCAAATGCCACATTATCGCTGGCATGGGAATCAATGATGGTGCAACGGATTTCGGCGCGATTTTTGAAGAGTGTGGCTTTCCCAGCGAATGGATTCTCACTCCCAAAAACACGCCGTCGGAAATCCGAAAAGCGTTCATCGTATTTTCGCAATCCGCGGTGCGCGCGAGCCAAAACGCGGCGTCGTTTTCAAAGACGGCGCTTGGCGGCTTCGGTTCACCGTAGTTCAAATTTCTAGAATCAAATAAATCATACTGGGAGGGAGATGGAACAATCCATTCTCCCTCCCCTTCTTACTACAAAAGAATCGAGATGAAATGTTTCATATCGCTTCCTTTGTTTCAAGAAGGTCTTGAAACATTGCACATTACAAATTATTGGACACTATAACCCTTCAAGGAGGTATTCCATGGATTCCTTTGCTGAATTTCATGTTCCCTCCTTATATATTCAAAATAAGGGGGAAAAATCCACAAATGTTGCTTTGCGTCTCACGCGGGCATCGCACCGATATATTATTCGATTCACCGGCGGCTGTGCCAATATGGAAGAGTGCGACGCGCAAGGGCTCTATGAGCTTTTTGAAGATTCCTTTGCGTATTTCTCCGGAGCAATGCTTTTTGGCGGGACGAGAATGCTTAAAATCTCAAACCCCAAAAAAGTTATTCCCGGAGTCACCGAGATTGTCGCACGCTTAAAAAAGATCTGCCCAAATTCCGTGTCGCTCGGAGTCATTCCGCGCACGCAGGAATTAAAGCTTACCGATTATGGCCTCTGTGTCGCTACAGAGCCGGATAAAGACTGTTTCACCGTAGTACACCCCGAACAGGATATATGCCTTGTAGTACAGATATCCCCTGACCATGTCGCATCCTGGGACGCGGAAGCCGAAGAGTGCGCCGAGATTATTAATAATCTTCGCGTATTTGCTCAGTGGCAGTCGCTTCTCATATCCTACAATGGCGGAGGCGTGACCGAAAGAGAGATAGTTAATACGGCAAAGAGAGGATGGCCGGTTCTTTTGATTGAGGGATCCGGAAGAAAAACCGATGAGTACGCAAGAAATAAAAAATTTCTTGAAGAAAATCCCTGCGTTCATGTAGCGCAAAAAAATCCGGATTCTATCAGAGACAAACTCTATGAGCTTGGCGCCATTGAAAGGCCGCGGATTAAAATAGTCGGTAAAAATGCATCAACTGCCTAGCAGAAAGAAGTTATAAAAAGTTAAGGTTCATAAATCGCGTTTGGTTTTTTCGTCGTTAACTATAGTTTTTTGAACGAAAGGAATGCCATGACAGATATCCTTGATCGTACCCAACCGTATCGTGTAAAGGCTCCTGACGGCAGAGTTCGCCTGCTTGTAAAGGACGCCAAAGAAGGCCTCCCTGCCTCGTTCGCCCTTATGGGAACTCTTGCAAAGCACAAGGTCGCTGTGCGGCTTGGAGGCGGATGCAAGGGCATGAGCGCAGAAGACAAAACGCAAATGATCAATTTCTTCCGCGAAGCGTTTCGCGGATTTCAGGGACTGATTTGGTCAGGCGCCACGCGCCAAGTAAAGGAAGGGCAGGTTGACCCCATGGTCACCGATGTTCCGGGTATCATCGCACAAGAAAATCCTGGATGCGTTGCTCTAGGCACACTGCCAAGGACATCTATGCTATCATTGCAGGATGACTCCCGTTTCGTTCTTGACAACTACGGAACAGTGGTGAATCCCGATACGTATGGCGTTCTCATCGTCCAAAACGGCGCTGACGGGAAATCAGACTGGGATGGAGATGTGAACGACTATTTCACTCTCATGCAAAATTGGAGAGACCACGCCGGATTCACGGCACTGGGAGTTTGCGCATGGAACGGCGGGGATATTACCAAGGCGGAGATCGTCCGCTCGGCAAATCTGGGATGGCCAACCTTTGTCGTACGTGGCAGCGGTCGCGCCTGCGACGAAATCATCGGCCTCATCGAGAACGGAAAAACCGACACCATTTCTGGACTCAAAGACTCAAAAACGCTTGTCATTGTGGACAAGAATAATCCGGCTGACCTAAAAAATCAGATGATGATGAGAGGATTTTTTCCACAGGTACTTCCAAGCTAATTAGTGTTTCAATAAAACAATCACATACAGTGGCTGTTATGCAACAGCATAACAGCCACTTTTTTTAAAGAATTGCCGCGAAGGATAATTTTCGCTTCAGTTCTTTTGCCTCAAAATGTTTTGAGGCATACGCTCTTTACAAAAGAAAGGAAAAACATGAAAAAGAAAATCGCGCTGTTTGGCGGAAGCTTTAATCCGCCGGGAATTCATCATCGAAAAATTGTTGAAAACTTGATTACGGATTTTGACGAGGTAATCATTGTCCCATGCGGACCTCGGCCAGATAAACTGACGACCAATGACATAGAGCCCATACACCGCGCCGTGATGTGCGATATGACCTTTCGCAATCTTCCAAAAGTAAGAGTGGAACTCTTTGATTTGGAAAACGGGACGTTTACCCGCACGCACGAGCTTGAACATATGTTTACTTCTGAAGGCGAAATCCATCATATTATTGGAACCGACCTAATCTCGGGCGGAGCCGATAAACAATCACTTATTCACCGCGCATGGCAGCACGGAGAATTTCTTTGGAATAATTCCAATTTTGTGGTTGTATGGCGCGATGACGGAACGCCCATCAATGAGGCATCCTACCCTCCACACAGCAAGCTTGTAAATTTTGGAATCAATGGACAAAGCTCGGAAATTCGTGAAAAAATTTTTTGCCGCGAGCCATTTGAGGATTATGTGGTTGAAGAAGTACAAAAATATATTGAACGATATAATCTCTATCGAGGGGTATATCCGACCAAAACAACGTTATGGAAAATGGATACTCCGCGGCCTCTCAAGGTATGGGACGAAAATAACCCTCAAGCAGTGCAAATCGCCTCGGAAATCCCGATATACGACAAAGGCCCGACCAATTGCGTTCTTGTTATTGGCGGGGATGGCACTATGCTTCGCGCCATTCGAAAATATTGGCGCCTGCGAGTTCCATTTATCGGAATAAACACGGGCCATCGGGGATTTCTTTTAAATGACCTGCCTATTTCTTTGACAAAAACATTCAATGTCCACCAGCTTCCCCTTCTCTTCGTGGAAACAAAGGGCAAAGATCCTGAATGGAAAAGCGCCCTTGCTTTCAACGATGCATGGATAGAGCGCTCAAGCGGACAGTCCGCGTGGATCAAGGTGTCAGTAAATGGCGAAGTCAAAATAGAAAAGCTCGTAGGCGATGGCATTCTCGTATCAACCGCCGCCGGGTCAACGGCGTATGCGCGCGCCATGGGAGCAAGTCCCCTTTTGATTGATACGCAAGGGCTTAATCTCGTCGGATCCAACGTATCTGAACCCCCGCAATGGAAATCAGCGCAACTTTCAGTTGATTCCCGTCTCGATTTTGAAGTGTTGGAATCTCACTGGCGGCAAGTCAAGGGTTTTGTGGATGGAGTAGGTCAAGGAGATCTCTTAACACACATGCGAATTCGTCTAAGCCGCATCGCGGCAGTGGAGCTCGCATTTTTGCCTGAACGCGACATGTCGGAAAAACTTTCAGAAATACAGTTTCCAAAAAAGTAAAAAAACTTCTTTCATAAAAAACTTGCGGGAGGAAAAAAACTATCCTCCCGCCTTTTACTAGAAATTTGCAGCGAAAATATATTCGCTTCAGTTTTCTCGCTTCAAAATATTTTGAAACGAAACGTGTTCTTTACAAAAAGTTAATATACAACCCCATACCGCAAGGAGGACTCGTGTCCAAAAATATCGCCTATCAAGGTTTTTTTACCATGGAAGTGCACGAAACAGCGCAAGGAAAGCGCGAGGTTGTATTCACGACAGATTCTGTTTGTGTGCTTGTTTTTGATAAGCCGCGCGATCGAATCATCTTGGTCCGCCAACCGCGACAAAGCATGGTAAATGATGACAACCCTCAAGGGCTTATTACCGAGAGTGTTGCCGGCCGCTTTGACACAAAAATCGGCGTAGAAGCGCTTGTAGTAAAAGAATTGCGAGAAGAAATCGGGGCTACCATAAGAGGAGACCAAGTTCGCCTCCTCAATTACGGGCACCCAATGGCGGTTTCCGCGGGAGCTATAACTGAAAAATGCTATCTCTCTTTTGTTGAACTGGAAAAAGGGCAGCTCGAAGAAACAGAACGAGAATTTACGGCAGACAAAGAAGATGAACGAATTAGTCGCGTCTATCTGCATATTTCGGAAATAGGAAAATATATTTGCGAAGACGTCCGAGTATTCACCCTTCTTCAATATTTTCAGCTTCTGTATATTGCAAAACTTGCTATGAGCATGTCACCAGATAAAGAAAGAAAGTAAAAGGAGGTTACATGGCGCATATCATCAATTCTCTTTTAGATCTGGACTTCTACAAGCTTACTATGGGACAGTTAGCCTTTCTGAAGTATCCAAGAATTCCCGTGCGCTATGGTTTTAAAAATCGCACCAAAAAAGTTGAGCTTGCCCGTCATGTGGACGAAAAAGATTTACGACGGGAGCTGGATTTCGCGCGCGAGCTACGCTTTACTCAAGAAGAAATTGAATTCCTGCGAGATATGCGAATCAACGGAAAAATTATTTTCTCCAATCCCTATCTTAACTTCTTGAAAGGATTTCGTCTTCCCGCGTATGAGCTTGAGTGCGATGGCAAAAATTATGTTTTGGAATTTCCCGGGCTCTGGAGCGAGGCAATACTGTGGGAAACTATAGCGCTCTCCATTGTGAATGAGCTCTACTACCGATCCCTCACCCAATCGCTTGGAAAGGTCCAGACATACATGGGAAGGGTCACTGGACTTGCCCACTTTCATGTGAAGATGTCGCGACTCAAAGAAACGCCAGGAGTGCGCTTTTCCGACTTTGGAACTCGCCGCAGGTTTAGCCGAGAATGGCAGGATACGATCGTTGGAATGTGCGCGAAAACCACGCCAACGCAATTCATGGGCACTTCAAACGTCGCGCTCGCAAAAAAGCACGGACTCGTTCTCATTGGAACACTCGCACATGAAATGTTCATGGTTATGTCCGGCGTCATGCACGACAATGACGAAATCCTACGTCGATCGCACAACCAAGTGCTCACTGACTGGTGGGATCTGTATGGAGATACGCTCTCTATCGCCCTCACGGATACCTATGGCACTGATTTTTTCTTTCGTGACATGACCAAAGATCAGGCGCAAGCGTGGAAAGGGCTTCGACAAGATTCGGGATGCCCGTTTGAGTTTGGCGATAAGGCCATTGGTTTTTATCAAGGACACGGTATTGATCCGCGGGAAAAAATCCTGGTATTCAGCGACGGATTAAATGTCGAGACCATACTTAAAATCCATGAACGATTTGCAGGAACCGTAAAAATGGCATTTGGCTGGGGAACAAATCTCACAAACGACTTGGGATTTGAACCGCTCTCGCTTGTTGTCAAAGTCATAGAAGCAAACGACCATGGCACGGTAAAATTGAGCGACAATCTCGCCAAGGCCACGGGAAAACCTGAAGACATTGAACGATTCAAACAAATATTCGGCCACACCGTAACACGAGACGAAACGTGTACTTATTAAAGGAAAATAATGAACACTCCTACACTTCACAAGCTTCTTAGCGCCATTGAACAGTTTAAAAAAGAAGGAATCGATGCCTATGAAGGAGTGCGTGCAAGGCTTGGCGACGGAGTTGCAGACGTTTTGGCAATAATCCTTGCCCAACACCTGCCCCGTCCGGATAAGCCGGGGCATTTCTTTCCGGGAGAAGATGGGGATGTATATGATTATCTTCGTGGAATGGAGATAATCAAAGATTGATCTTTTAAAAAACTCGGGCGAGAAGAAATACTTCTCGCCCCCTATCTTGAGGTGCCAATTGTTTAGCGTCTCAATTCTAGGAAAGTTCTTTACAATTACATTAAAAGGAGAATTGACATGACTATGCCGATAGATTTGGTATTGGTTCGACACGGAGAGTCTGAAGGAAATATCGCGAAAAAGCAATCGGAAAAAGGCGACCATAGCCTTTATAGCGATGAGTTTTTGAGCCGCCATAGTTCAAAATGGAGGCTGACTGACAGGGGCATTGGACAAGCGCAGCGCGCTGGAATATTTATCCGCGAACAAATACGCGGATATTTTGACCGATACTACACTTCCGACTATCTTCGGGCGAAAGAAACGGCTTTACACCTCGAACTTCCCGATGCTCGCTGGTATGTAGAGTTTTATCTTCGTGAACGCGACCGAGGAGATATTGACGTTGTTTCGCAGGAAGAGCTCCACACAAAATACGCCGAAGAGATGAAAAGACGCGAGATTGACCGCTTCTACTGGACTCCGCCTAATGGCGAGTCAATGGCCCAGCTCTGCTTAAGAGTTGACCGTGTTTTGGATACTTTGCATCGAGAATGCTCTGACAAACGGGTGATTATCGTATGCCACGGAGAAGTTATGTGGGCATTTCGCGTCCGTCTGGAACGCATGACGCAAAAGGGCTTCAGCGAACTTGATGTGTCAAAAAATCCCCATGACTCCATACACAATGGACAAATCCTCCACTATACAAGGAGAAATCCAATTGGCATAAAATGCCGGCTCGAAAAGCATCTTAACTGGATGCGTTCAATATGCCCAACCGACCTCGCACTTTCCTCAAATGATTGGAAAATAATCGTAAGGTCAAGTTTTTCAGATACAGATCTACTCTATGAAATCCGAGAATTTCCCAGAATCATTAACGCCTAAAGAAAGGAAAAAATGGAGACAGTAAAAACGAAAAAGTTTCTTGATATAAGAAACCATGGTTTTGTCCGAGTGGCAGTGGTGATTCCGAGAGTTGTCATTGGCAATCCCAAGGCAAACGCCCACGCGCATTTTGATAGCCTTAAAGAAGTATATGAAAAGGGCGCATACTACGCGCTCTGTCCCGAGCTTGGAATAACAGGATATACCTGTAGCGACCTTTTTCATTCGCAGGAACTGCTTTATGCCGCGCTCAAAAGCCTCGATAATCTCATTGGATGGACAAACGGATGGAATATGCTTATCACAATCGGAATTCCTCTCTTTGTTAAAGACAGCGTGTACAATTGCGCTGTGACTTTTCACAGGGGAAAAATTCTTTGTGTGGTGCCAAAGTCCTATTTGCCCGGGTATCGTGAATTTTATGAACCCCGCCATTTTGCCTGTGCCCATGATGCCAAGTTTGATACAATATATCTTCCAAAAAATGATGCCTTGCCATTTGGCACCGATATTCTTATATACTCAAAACAATATCCGTTTTTTGTGCTTCACAACGACATTTGCGAAGATATCTGGGTGCCTATTCCCCCGGGAACAAAGGCTGCACTGCACGGAGCAACAGTTCTCGCGAACCTTTCCGCCTCCAACATTACGGTTGGAAAAGCGGACTACCGCACCGAGCTTGTGATTGCCTCATCCGGCAGAAACAACGCTGTACAGATGTACAGCGCGGCCGGATTTGGAGAGTCAACCACCGATCACGCGTGGGATGGACAAGGAATTATTGCCGAGAGAGGAACACTTCTCAAAACAACTGAACGTTTTGCAATGCATGGCACGCATATCGTACAAGATGTAGATCTTGGATCTCTTATTGCCGATCGCATGCGACAAAACTCGTTTCGCGCGAATGCGAACGACAATGACGCAAAATTCCGCCCGATAACTTCTAATGATCCAGAAAGCTTGGAAATAAAAAGTGGCCTTGATCAAAGATCATTAGCCATATTTGAACGCGATATTGATCCCCTTCCATTCATTCCAAAAGACCCACGCAAATGCGATGAGCGATGCTACGAGGTCTTTAAGATTCAGGCAACGAGCCTTGCGCGAAGGCTTGAAGCCGTTAAGGACAAAAAAATAAAACTTGGAATTTCCGGAGGCCTTGATTCAACGCACGCGCTGCTTGTTGCGGTTCACGCGATTGATCTTTTGGCTCACCCAAGGACCGATATTACGGCTATTACTATGCCGGGATTTGGCACTACCAATGCAACAAGAAGTAACGCCTTAGAGCTTGCAAAAACTCTTGGAGTCACCGTTGAAGAGATTCCCATAAATGCTTTATGCGAAACTATGTTTTCAAGCATTGAATATAATCCGGAAACGCTTGAAAAAGGAATTCTCTTTGAAAATATTCAAGCGTGGTCTCGTACGTTTACCCTCTTGGCGAAATCCGCCCAAACCGGCGGAATCGTCCTTGGAACCGGAGATCTTTCCGAGCTCTTGCTTGGATGGTGCACCTATATGGGCGACCACGGTAGCCACTACGCTGTAAATGCCGGCGTGCCAAAAACGCTTATACAATTTGTCATTGATTGGTCTCGCACCAGTATTTTTAAGGAAGAAAAGGATGTTCAGGCTATTATTGGCAGAATCCTTGAAACCGATATTTCACCGGAACTGCTTCCGCATGTTGATGGAAAAATCGTACAAAAAACCGAGGAAATTATCGGGCCGTATGAGCTTCATGATTTCTTTGGCTATTACTTTGTGCGCTTTGGCTACACCGTAGAAAAGATAGCTCGCATGGCGCTACACGCATTTGGTGAAAAATACACAATTGCCGAAATCAAAAAATGGCTCAAAGTATTTGTGACAAGATTTTTTAGGAATCAATTCAAGCGCTCATTTCTGCCCGATGGTCCCAAAGTCGGACTTGCGTGCGTCTCACCCCGCGGCGACTGGCGCATGCCATCGGATATGCAACCGGATATGTGGCTTGAAGCAATGGATTCTATTCCTGATTCTCTAAAAGAATAATAGAGTGGCCCTGCGGACAAAAAACGCAGGGCCTTTTTTCACCAACCTAGATTCTAACTTGAAGTGCAACTGAAGAATACTTCTTTGGGGGTGAGATAATTCAGCCTTTTCCTTGGACGATTATTCAACAGTGAAACAGCCATA
>Ga0209541_10010775_pt1 | contig 14477 bp, 11 predicted proteins | sample RifCSPlowO2_01_FD_184027 | JGI IMG/M metagenome (GOLD analysis project Ga0209541, IMG submission 184027) | Groundwater microbial communities from Rifle, Colorado - Rifle CSP2_plank lowO2_0.1 (SPAdes) (version 2) | ecosystem: Environmental > Aquatic > Deep subsurface > Groundwater | place... | reverse complement strand
CAAAGGTTTTCGGAAACGCAAGCTTTTATAAAACTTCGCTATATGCTGGAAACTCCGAGTATCCTAAAATACTTCTATACTTCTAAGTATAGCAGTGAAAATTTTTAGGTGCGGACAATCAGCAGGCAACCTGCAATTTGCAGAGAGTCCTCAGAGACTATACGCGAAGCCCAAACTAAAATTAGTTTAGGGAAGATATAGTCCGAACTGCCCCGATACGATCGGGATCCCGATTTCATTGTTTATTTTTAAATAGTGCATCGGGACATAGCGATATGCAGAATGCAATAGAAATATTGCATCACGATACCAATTGACTTAATTGGTATTAGTAACAAAATTGAGCGTAATCCCTTGCCGGGTATAAAAAACGGAATTGCCCGGCGAAACAGGGTGCAGTATTGTGCCCTGCGAAAAAAAGTTGGCTCATAACGGTGGAGGGAGAAAATTCGGACAAATTTTTCTCTTAATACCGTGGGAAGTCGTCCGTCAACTGGCGGATTGACCCCGTAACGACTGAGTCCGTAAGGACGAGATAGGGGTAAAAAATCCTCTATAACACGCTAGCCAATAATGTGGTAAAATAGGGTAATGGAAAACAAATTAAATCCGTTTTATATTACCGGTTTTACCGAAGGAGAAGGAAGTTTCTACGTGGGAATTTTGTCAAGAAAAATGAATACCGGATGGGAAATCCGGCCATCTTTTTCACTTTCTCAAAACAAGAAAGACACAGAACTTATTTACTCCCTGATAGATTTTTTCGGGTGCGGATTTGTAAGGCCTTCAAAAGGCGACCAAACTGTCAAATATGAAGTGAGGTCATTGAAGGATTTGCAAGAAAAGATAATTCCACATTTTGAAAAATATCAATTACAGGGAAGAAAACAAAAAGATTTCATCGCTTTTAAAAAAGCGGTTGAAATTATGAAACCAAATAAGCATCTGGAAAAAGAAGGATTAAAAGAAATCATAATCTTGGCATTAACCATGACGAAAAATCCCCGGCGAATAACATCGCTGGAAAATATCCTGACATTATTGAAGGTATAGTCTGACTTCAAAATCGAAGTTCCGGCCCGCATGAATGGCCCAACGAGTTGAAAACTGTCTCAACGAGGCGCCTGGTGAAAATGCAATACCAGTGAAGATGCTGGTTACCTGCGGCTAGACGGAAAGACCCCGGAAGCTTTACTGTTCGTAGATATTGGATTATCGTTTTTAATGCGTAGCGTAGTGGGTAGGATTTGAAGCGACAATTTCGGTTGTCGTGGATCCGCCGATGAAACACCCATCTTTGAAAATGCTAATTCTAATCTCCGCTAAGCGGGGTGACAGTGTTTACTAGACAGTTTAAGTGGGGCACTTGCCTTAACTAATTACAAATCGTAAACGCGTTTGTAATGGGGCCGTGTTGGAGTAATCTAACACGTAAATTCGACTAATATGCTGGAACATCCGAGTATCCAAAAGTACTAAATTTTATGGTAAAATTAAGTAAGAATCTTTTGGTGCGGACAATCAGCAGGGAATTATTGCGCGTTGCAATAAACCCTCAACGACTACACGTCGAATTCCTGTAATTTACAGGAAAGTGATATAGTCTGAACTTTATGGCGACATAAAGATTTGGTAATGTTAATGTTTAAAAATCCTTTGGCGAGGTTTTTAATGGTGCCCATTAACTAATCCAAAACTTAAAACTCAAATTTATGAGAAGTGTTGTAATAGAAAATTACAAACAAATGCTTTCTTTAACTAAACGACAGGAAGAAATTTTAATTGGTATGATTTTAGGAGATGGACATTTGGAAAAATTGTACACTCCTGGATTAGGCCGGTTAAAGGTAGAACATAGCTTTAAACAAAAAGACTATGTGGACTGGCTTTACGCAGAATTCAAAAATTGGGTTCGAACGAAGCCAAAACCGAAAGTGAAGAAAGTATGGGGTAAAATCCACAAAAATTATGGGTTTTCAACATACGGTCATAAATTACTAGGGAATTTTCAGAGAGAATTTTATCAAGACAGAATAAAAGTTATACCAAATAATTTAATTAACAATATTACGCCGTTAGTGCTTACAGTTTGGTATATGGATGATGGATCTATTAAATCAAACAAGCACAAGGGAGTATTTCTTAATACATAAAGTTTCAGCGAAACAGGTGTTAAAGAATTACAGAATATTTTGAAGCAAAAATTTGGCGTACCAAGTTCTACTAGAAAAGATGAAACGGGACAGCAAATATATTTAGGAGGGGAATCGGGAGAAAAATTTATTAGAATCATTGAATCTTTCATAATTCCTTCTTTGAAATATAAAATTCCAAGAGTTTTAAGGTTAACAGAATTGCCTAAAGAGTAATGGAGGCGTTTAAAGGTTGGTTAGCTTCGGATGGAAATCGAAGCGATAGGGCAAAGCCATAAACCAGCTTTACTGCAAGACGGCTATGTCGCGCAGTTGCGAAAGCAGAACTTAGTGAACCGACGTGTATTTTATAGAAAACACGAAGATCATCAGCCAAAAGCTACTCCGGGGATAACAGGCTAGTAGAGCCCGAGAGTCCTTATCGACGGCTCTGTTCGGCACCTTAACACATCGGGGCGCCATAGTAGTAATACTATAATCCTTATGTCTGTTATTTATGAAAATTCATAGTCTTAATTAAAGGATAAAAAATTGGCTTATAACGGAGAACACCATATATTAAAGCTCAAAAATTTGTTATAATTACTAGGGAGGGAAGAATGTGAAAACGTAATTTTCACATTCTGACCGAGCGACGTAATTATATAGATGATAATATTATCATCTATATAATTAAGTAATAAATTTTAAATATATGGTCAACCCCGTGGGAAGTTTATAAAAGTTAAAAAATCAAAATTCAAAAATCAAAATGACAATGCAAAATTCAAAAATTTGGATAGCAGTATTAGCAATTTTAATTCTAATCAGTAGTTTTTACTGGTTTCAATTAAGACCTATTCAAATTAGAAAAGAATGCAATAAATATGCCTCTTCTGGGCAAATTGAAGATAAAAGTAAATCACTATCTCTAGACCAATATCAATCAATACAAATTATTTATAATAATTTCTATGCTAAATGTCTAAGAGAAAAAGGATTAGAAAAGTAATTTTCAATTTTAAACTGTCATTTTGTACTTTGATATTTACATTTTAAATTTTATATAACCCCGTAGAGACTCGTCCTAGGACGGAATTCTTCAGAAAAAGAATTAACACGCCAACTCCAAATATAAAAATTTATAATTGGGTGAAGATATAGTCCGATCCTCTTGGTAACAAGAGAAAATGCCGACTCGGCGATGTCGGCTCAACTTATCCTGGGGGTGGAGAAGCTCCCAAGGGTTTGGCTGTTCGCCAATTAAAAAGTTACGTGAGCTGGGTTCAAACCGTCGTGAGACAGGTTGGTCCCTATCTACCGCAGGCGTAGAGTTTTGAGGAGATTTGTTCCTAGTAACAGACCTGCTGTCAGATAGTCAAGTTAACTGCAATTTCCATATTTTGGTTGAAAATTTCCAAAAGTTTCGTGGCTTATCCATAGGATAAACCTTGTCGCTTTTGATAATTTTCATTCCAAAATCTGAAAATTTCGTTTTTAACTTTACTATCTGGCAGCAGATCAAATTGCTACTTTACAGAGTAATCTGTGATGACAATTCGGCTAATAACGGTGAAATCTTAATAAATACTTTTCTGTTGATAACTATTATTGAAACGGTCTTTCAATGATGGTACAATTTACTTGAGGATCAGTAACTAACTAAGACAATACCGTGGGAAGTCAGCGCATTTTGTTTCACAAAATGCTAAATTTAAAGGTAAAAGATAAAATATCAAAAATAATATCGCCGAAGGCGATACCTAAATTTTGATTTTTGCATTTTAATTTTTGATTTTAGTGAGTGAAACTAGCGCTTGACCCCGTAACGACTGAGGCCTTGTGCCAAGATGGTGGTATCTAAAACCATCATAATATGCCGATGCCCTAATTCAAAAGAATGGGCAAAGATATAGTCTACACCCATGGCGACATGGGATAACTAGATGTCAGAAATCAGATGTCAGATGTCGGAAAAATCCGATGTCTGAAATCCGAAATCTGAAATCTGAATGTGACGAGAGGACCGGAATGAACCAACCTCTGGTGTACCAGTTGTTCTGCCAAGAGCATCGCTGGGTAGCTAAGTTGGGAATAGATAAGCGCTGAAAGCATATAAGCGCGAAACTAACTCCAAGATGAGAACTCATAGATTCCCGGAAGATGACCGGGTTGATAGGCCACAGGTGTAAGTGTCGTAAGGCATTCAGCCGGGTGGTACTAATAAATCATTTTATCCTTCGATAAACTCAGTATTTGGGTTTATCAAAATTAGCGTAAGTAATCGTTCGTGTCTCACTGCGTTCAGCGCGAACTCAAATGCAAAATGCAAAAGTTAAAATGTCCCGATAAAATTTATCATAATAAATTTTATACGGGATCCCGTATTTCATCGGGACAAAATTAAGGTATCGCTAATTTTCAGTTGAAAATTAGCGATGATATAATCGTCCCGATAAAAATCGGGACTCCAAAATTTTGATTTTTAAATTTTAAATTTGAGTGAATGCCGAGCATAGCGAGGCATGAACGATTAATAGATACAGATTTTATATTTCTTTGCTTAAAAAGCCACGGATTGAATTCTGTGGTGAGGATTTACCCAGTTAAATAATTTCTCTTTAGAGAAATTAAAATCTAGAGAGATTTTATTTAACCGGGTGAACTGGAGTTGTCCTTCACCTGCCAAAGTTTTTACAGAGTAAAAATTTAGGCGGGCAAGCTTGTTCCCATTTTTCACCCCTACACCAAAATTAAACTTTTTGGTGGCGATTATACTGGAGTTGTCCCACCTGTTCCCATTCCGAACACAGCAGTGAAATACTCCAAGGCCGATGATAGTGTGATGAACGCGAAAGTAGGTAGTCGCCACCAAAGTGTTTAATTTCTATTTTGGTGTGGGGGTGAAGTAGTGTCCCGATGAATTTACTGATGTAAATTCATACGATTATCCCGTATTAAAATGCATCGTGATGCATTTTAATCGGGATGATGAACGCGAGAATAGGTAGTCCTCACCATAGAATTTAATTTTAAAAAAACAAAACTCTGCTATTTAGCAGAGTTTTGTTTTGTCATTTTTTATGTAATCAGTAATTTTTTTTCAAAATTGAACCCTCTTTAGTATCCTCTACTAAATATCCATATTTTTCAATTTCTAACCGCATTTCATCTGCCCTACTCCAGTCTTGGGATTTTCTATAGTTTTCCCTTTTCCCAAGTAGTTGTTCAACTTCGTTGGGAATATTTGATTTTTTTAACTTATCAAAATCAATAATGTCAAAGATTAAATTTATTTCTTTTAAAAAATCATAAATTTCATCTAATTCTTTTTTAGATACTTTATTTTTGTCTATTAGTGCATTGGTTTTTTTAATTAACTCAAAGATTACCGCAAAAGCTTTTGGTGTATTAAAATCATCATTTAAATTTTTATAAAAATCATCACGGTGTTTTTTAAGTAGATTATTTTTTGATTTTTCTACAAGACCCTTATTTTTTGTGATTTGCATCTTAATTCTTCGTAGTAATTCTTCAATTTTTTCCAAATTATATTTTATTTCAACCATAACCATTTCAGAATAATCAACTGGAGAACGCCATAAACTTTTGGCTATCCAAAATCTTAAATTTCTATACTGGTGATTTTTTAAAAAATCATTAATTGTTATAAAATTATTTAAAGATTTTGACATTTTTTGGCCATTGATAGTTAAAAAACCTGAATGCATCCAGTATTTTACTAAAGGTTTTTTTCCGGAGATTGATTCCATTTGAGTTATTTCTGCCTCGTGGTGGGGAAATATTAAATCAATACCGCCACCGTGAATATCGTATTGAGGTCCAAAAAACTTTTCAGTAATGGCGGTGTCTTCAATATGCCAACCAGGTCTGCCTTTACCAAATGGAGCGGGCCAACTTGGTTCGCCCTCAGCATGAAATTTCCATAAACAAAAATCTCCTCTATTTTTTTTATTTCTTGAGTAATCTATGCGGGAAACAGAATCTTCGGCCTGCAAGATGGTTCTATGAGATAGCTTGCCATAATTTTTGAATTTACTTATGTCAAAGTAAATACCGTCATTTAGTCTGTAAGCATAACCCTTTTTTTCTAATCTTATAACCTGATTTATGATTTCTTTAATATAATTTGTAGCTTTAGCGTATTTATTAACACTATTTATTCCAAGTAGTTTCATTTTTTTAAAATGCTCTACTGTAAATGCTTTAGCTAAATTTTTAGCCAATACTCCTTTTTCTTTGGCTCTTATAATTATTCTATCATCTATATCAGTTATATTTTGCAAATAAAAAACCTTAAAACCGCAAAATCTTAAATATTTTACGAAGCAATCAAAAAAGATAAAATTTATGGCATGACCAATATGAGAATGGTCATAAACAGTAGGACCACAAACAAAAATGTTGATATTTTTGCCCTTTAAGGGTTTGATTATCTCTTTTTTTCCAGAAAGAGTATTATATATTTTTACCCGGTTAAATAATTTCGCCTTTGGCGAAATTACCGCTTTGCGGTATTTAGCTGGGTGAATTTTACTTTGTTTCATATTTATGAATGTCATTATATCATAATTTTTAAAATTACTATACTTACAGTTAGCTGACAGGATTTGTGTTAATGGTATTTTTGTGATAAATTTAAGAAGTGAAGAAGTGAAAATTATAAAAATAAAATGGAAAATGTAGTTTTATATAGAAAATATAGGCCGCAAAATTTTTCTGAAATTATCGGACAAGCTCATATTGTTCAAACCTTAACTAATTCCTTAAATTCTGGATCAATCTCCCATGCTTATTTATTTTCTGGTCCTAAAGGTTCTGGTAAAACAACTATCGCTAGAATTTTTTCTAAGGCGTTAAATTGTGAAGCAAAGACCGGTGAAAAACCATGTAATAAATGTGATTCCTGCCTTGAAATTATAGGGTCTAATTCTTTAGATTTAATAGAAATTGATGCGGCCTCGCATACCGGTGTTGATGATATAAGAGATTTAATAAGCGGAATTAAATTTTCTCCAGTAAAATCTAAGTATAAAATTTTTATTATTGATGAGTGTCATCAATTATCTAAACCAGCTGCCAATGCCCTACTTAAAACCTTAGAGGAACCACCAGCTCATGCTATATTTATGTTAGCTACAACAGAGGCCCATAAAATGATTCCTACTATTATATCAAGATGCCAAAGATTTGACTTAAAGAGGTTGCAGACTACAGAAATTATAAAAAAACTGGAGTTTATTTTAAAAAAAGAAAAAATAAATTTTGAAGAACCAGTTTTGAGTTTAATAGCTATAAATGCTCGGGGATCTTTTAGGGACGCCGAATCGCTGCTTGATAAATGCCTAAGTTTTATTGGTCAGGATGGAATGATTACTTTGAAAGAAGTTAAAGATTTATTGGGAATTGTGGAAGTTTCTCAAATTTCAAATTTTGTTGATTTTATTATTGAGAGAAAAACTAAAGAATCAATTTTATATATAAATAAAATGGCAGACTTAGGAGTTGATTTGCAAGAATTTGTTAAAACCTTAGTTTTTTATTCAAGACAAATGTTGATGCTCAAAATAAATCCAGAATTTTTAAATTCAGAAAGCTCTGGTTTTTCCAAAGAAGAAATTGAAAGGTTAAAGCAACAAACTGAAAAGTTGAGAGATATAGATATTCAAAAAATGTTAGAGTTATTTATTGAAGCAGAAAACAAAATGAAATACGCTACAATTTTACAGTTGCCATTAGAGTTAGCTATTTTAGATATATGTTCACCATTTTAATAAAAATATTTTTTATCACATTTTTTATAAATCTTTTGTACGAGCTGTTGCATAGTTTATTATATAAAACTTGTGAGGAAGCTTCTTTAAAAAAGTATATTTACCTAATAATAAAAGGAGCGGTTTTTGACGGAATTTCTATAGTTTTAATTTATTTTTTATCGTTTTTGATTTTCAAAGCTCAAAATATTTTTGAAAATTATTTTCAACTTTTTTTCTTTTTCATAATTTCAATTATTTTTGCTTACCTCTGGGAAATTTATTCACTAAAATCAGGGAAGTGGCAATATACCGAAAGTATGCCTAAACTTTTTGGTTCAGGAATAACTCCTTTAATCCAACTGGCTTTAACTGGTATTTTAACTTTTTTTGTGTTATTATTGTAACCAATTGCGGGGTCGTCTAACGGTAGGACCGATGCCTTTGGAGCATTGTATTTTGGTTCGAATCCAACCCCCGCAGCAATTCGGCAAGCTCAGTGCAAGCCATAATAAAATAACATAAATAAGATGAAAAATTTAACATTCGCATATTTTGCCAAAAATATATCAGTTGTTATTGGGTTGGTTTTAATTTGGCGTGGTATTTGGTATATATTAGATAATTTAGATGTTTTATTTTTTGGTGGTAATCACATTTGGACAGCCATAGGGGGTTTTGTTGTTGGATTGTTGATTCTTTATTTACCAGACAAGGATTTAAAGGAAATTGAGAAATTGTAGATGATTGAATTACTTAGGCTAAGGAGACGGAATACAACTCTCCAAGTTTAGAAGCCAAAAAATGAGATGAGTTCATAGGATTTTGGAGGAGGCATTCTGCGGAAGGCTATTCTGCGGAAGGCTAAGCCTTCCGCAGAACTAAAACTTATTGCGTAATTGCGGAAGGCTTAGCCTTCCGCAGAAATCAGCCATTTTTTGGCTTCCCATGGGGGGCAATTTGGCCGAGCTTCTGCGTTGTCCCGATGTCCCGATTTTTATCAGGACATACGGGATCCCTGACAGCTTCGCTGTCGGGACTCGTCGCTCACAATACCTACGACATTAACCTCGCTCCTCGCGCCTTGAAAAACCGCCAAATCAACTCCGCTAAATTGACGAGAGTTCGTATCCCGTCCCCTTAAAGCCTTGGATGATTAAAAAGAAAGTAAATGAAAAATTAAAATGGATAAAAACGAATATACAATAATACTTTTTTATAAATTCGGCATTATTAAAAATCCGGAAAAATTTAAAGATACGCAAAGAAAAATTGCTGAGAGTTTTAATTTAAAAGGTAGAATAATTATTGCAGAGGAGGGGATTAACGCCACTCTTGAAGGTAAAACAAAAGATATAAAAAGTTATATCAAAAAACTGAAATCAATTAAATTTTTCAAAGATGTGGTTTTTAAAGATAGTGAAGGCATAGGATCAGGATTTACTAAACTTAAAGTAAAAGTAAGGCCAGAAATTGTTACTTTAGGAGTGGGTAAATTGAATATAAAAAAAGATACTGCGTCAGTTGTTACTGCAAAAAAATTAGAAAAAATGTATGAAAAAAATGAAGATTTTGTGGTGCTTGATTTAAGAAATGATTTTGAAATTGAGGTAGGCTATTTTGAAAAAACTATTAACCCCCAAACTTATAAATTTTAGGGATTTGCCTAAAAAGGTTAAAGAATTAACATCTTAAAAATAAAAAAACTATAGCAGTGTGTACTGGTGGTATTAGATGTGAAAAAGCCACAGTATTGTTTAAAAAAGAAGGTTTTAAAAATTTATACCAACTAAAAGACGGAATTCATACATATATAAAAAAGTTTCCGCGCAAAGAATCGTTCTTGGGCAAAGTAATCCGCACGATGTCTTTAAGGAGACGTAAGATGGATGCCAATTACAAACTTTCTTACGCTTTGCTGGACCTTGGTTTTTTTTCGGCCCTCGGTACCTCCGAACATATCGATGGTGGAAAAGAAGAGTCGCACGTTAAAAGGAGTATACACCCTTTACCTACGATTCTAACAACGGGACAGTCGTCATTTATGACGAAGAGGGTCGGCCATGGATAACTAGGGGCAGTACGGAGATCAGGAATATATGCGATAATCTTCGCAGATCATTTCCTCTCGTTTATGGGGCATATGTACCCCATTCGAACGATGGTGAGAATTTTATTCGTAATATTCTTCCCAATCTTCGATAACTGTAAATAGAATCAATGACCCCAATGGACAATTGTCTGTTGGGGTTCTTTTTTTTGAAAAAAAATGTATTATGTTAAATATGAAGTTATTTAATTTACAATCCAAATTTAAACCAGCTGGGGATCAGCCACAAGCAATAGAAAAATTGTTTAGTGGTCTTGAAATGGGTTTAGATCATCAAACGCTTTTGGGGGTGACAGGTTCGGGAAAAACTTTTACCATAGCTAATGTGATTGAAAAAGCCAATCGCCCAGCCTTGGTTATAGCTCACAATAAAACTTTGGCCGCCCAACTTTGCAATGAATTAAGAGAGCTTTTTCCGGAAAATTCAGTTCATTACTTTGTGTCCTATTATGATTATTATCAGCCCGAGGCCTATATGCCAACATCTGACACTTATATTGCCAAAGAAGCAATGATTAATGATGAAATTGATAAACTCCGTCACTCGGCGACCGTTTCTTTACTTACCAGATCCGATGTTATTGTGGTAGCATCAGTCTCATGTATTTATGGATTAGGTGCTCCCAAAGTGTATGCTCAAAATATTCTTAAGTTTGTGATTGACGATCAATTAAATAGAAAAGAACTTTCCAAAAAATTGATCTCCTTACAATTTTCCAGAACCTCGGCTGATTTAAAAAGAGGTTCTTTTAGGTTGATTGGAGACCAATGGGAGATAATGCCACCAGACAAAGAAATTATTTATAAGATTGAAGTTGAAAAAAACATAATTAAAAAAATCTACGAAATAAATCCAGTAGAAGGGTTTATGTCAGATAAAACTAAGGAAAAAGAGGAAATTGTTATCGCTCCGGCAAAACATTATATTACAACTCCCCCCGATAGAGAAAGAGCGATAAAAGAAATAAAAAGAGAATTAAAAGAACAGTTAGCTTTTTTTGAAAAAGAGAAAAAATTTTTAGAAGTTGAGAGATTAGAGCGCCGAACTAATTTTGATATAGCGATGATTAGGGAAATTGGTTATTGTAATGGGATTGAAAATTATTCCAGAATTTTTTCTGGTCGGGCTCCTGGATCTCCGCCCGAGGTTTTACTTGATTATTTTCCACAAGACTTCATTACCATAATTGATGAATCTCATGTAACCGTGCCTCAAATTTCGGGTATGTATGCTGGGGATCAAGCCCGGAAAAAAACGTTAATTGAATATGGATTTCGTTTGCCATCAGCTAAAGACAATCGACCACTTTCATTTAGTGAATTTAATAGTCGAGTAGGGCAAATGATATATGTTTCGGCCACTCCTTCAGATTATGAAAAAAATATAAGTAAGCAAGTGGTAGAACAAATTATTAGACCAACTGGACTCATTGATCCTAAAACAACGGTGATGCCTGCCTTAGGTCAAATTAAAGATGTCATCACAAGAATTGAAGCAAGAGTATTAAAAAAAGAGCGAGTACTTGTTACAACTTTAACTAAAAAAATGGCTGAAGATTTAAGTGTTTATTTAACTGAAAAAAAGATAAAAGCTGAATATTTACATAGCGATATTAAAACAATGGATAGGATTATAATTTTAACATCTTTAAGGAAAGGAGAATTTGATGTTTTGGTTGGAGTTAATTTGTTGAGAGAAGGTCTTGATTTACCCGAGGTTTCGCTAGTTGCTATTTTGGATGCTGATAAAGAAGGATTTTTGCGTAGTGAAACATCATTAATCCAAACAATTGGAAGAGCAGCAAGACATATTAATGGAGAAGTTATACTTTATGCAGATAATATGACAGGCTCTTTAAAAAGAGCGCTAGATGAAACTAATAGGCGTCGTAAATTACAAATTGAATATAATAAGCGTCATAAAATTACGCCTAGGTCAATTATAAAAGAAATTAAAGATATTATTCCCGAAGAAGTGGCAAAAATGGAACTTACTCCAATTATTGGTTCTAAATCAAGGTTAGAAAAGTTTATTAAAGAAAAAGAAAAAGAAATGCGAGAAGCGGCGGGGGAGTTGAACTTTGAGCTGGCGGCACTTTTACGCGACGAGATAAAAATAGCCAAAAAAGAATTACAAGGTAAATAAATTCCACTTTTTAAAAATCATGAAAAATGAAATAACAATCAAAGGGGCAAGAGAGCATAATTTAAAAAATGTTTCTCTTTCTATTCCTCGCAACAAATTGGTGGTTTTTACCGGGCCATCCGGTTCGGGTAAATCTAGTTTGGCTTATGACACTATTTTTGCCGAGGGGCAGAGGCGCTATATTGAATCATTGTCAGCTTATGCTAGGCAGTTTTTGGGTCGCCTTGATAAACCAGATGTTGATGAAATAGAAGGTTTATCGCCAGCAATTTCTATTGACCAAAAAAGGAAATCCCCGCTCAACTGTGGCTACTATTACGGAAATTTATGATTATTTACGAGTACTTTTTGCCAGAGTTGGTCAACCGTTTTGTCCAAAATGCGGTCATAAAATAAAAAAAATGACCAACGAACAAATAGTAGATTATGTAATTGATATTGCTAAAAAATCAAAAAAAGAAAAAGAAATTATTATTTTAGCTCCAGTGGTGCGGGGCAGAAAAGGGGAATACTTTCAGCTACTTTATAACTTTTTGAATGCCGGATACAAAGAAGTAAGAATTGATAATCATTTTCATTCTTTGCATGAAAGGGTTGAATTGTCTAAATTTAAAAACCACTCTATTGATTTGGTAGTTGATAAAATTCCAATCAGTTTTGATTTTAAGGATAAAGATAATCGTTTGCGCTTATCTGAGGCGATTAGTTCAGCCCTAAAATATGGTAATGATGTAGTGACAATCATTGTGGGCCCAACCACTACCAATTCACCAAAGGTCAGTGGTGTGGGGGTAAGTAAAGAAATTTCACTTTCGGCTAAATTTACTTGTCCGGTTGACGGATTTTCTTTTCCAGAAATTGAACCAAGAATTTTTTCATTTAATAGTCCTTACGGCGCCTGTCCCGAATGTCATGGATTAGGGGTTAAAGATTTCTTTTCTGATGATCCTTGTTTGGTGTGCCACGGTAAAAGGTTAAAAGAAGAATCTTTAAATGTATTAATTGAAGGAAAAAATATTAGTAATGTTGTTGAACTTTCTATTAAAAATGCTAGAAAATTTTTTGTTGACTTAGAAGAAAATTTGTTTAAAACATCAGAAAAAGGGGAGAACACCTTGTTTGAGGTAGCCGAATTACCAATTAAAGAGATACTCAATCGTTTAAAATTTATGAATGATGTGGGATTAGATTATTTAACGCTCAACAGAAAATCAGGCACTCTATCTGGTGGAGAGTCTCAAAGAATTAGATTAGCTTCACAAATCGGTTCGCGCTTAGTGGGAACACTTTATATTTTAGATGAACCAACTATTGGTTTGCATCAGCGTGATAATGAGAGATTGATTAAAACCTTAAAAGATTTACGCGATTTAGGAAATACTATTTTAGTGATAGAGCACGATGAAGACACAATCAGGGTTGCCGATTATCTGGTTGATATTGGTCCGGCCGCCGGAATTCACGGCGGTAAAATTGTTGCACAGGGCCCAGTGCCACAAATTTTAAAAGACAAGCGTCAAAATTCATTAACCTTAGATTACTTGCGTGGCAAAGAAAAAATTGAAATACCAGAAAAAAGGCGTCCTTTTGACAAAAGTAGGTCAAAACTAACAGTCAAAAACGCCACCGCCAATAACCTAAAAAATATTACGGTAGAAATTCCTTTGGGTAGATTTACTGCTATAACAGGTGTTTCTGGTTCTGGAAAAAGCTCACTAGTATATGATGTGATTTACAAAACTATATCTAGAAAGTTTTACGGAGCTTATCGCCAAATGCCCCCCGAATATAATATTTTTGGTACAGAATATTTAGCCAGAGTTATTAATATTGACCAATCGCCAATTGGCAGAACTTCAAGGTCTAATCCAGCAACCTATGTTGGAGCTTGGACCTTTATTAGAGAATTATTTGCCGCTACGCCAGAAGCTAGGATAAGAGGTTATAAACCCGGCCGATTTAGTTTTAATGTTAAAGGTGGAAGGTGTGAAAATTGTGAAGGGCACGGCGAAATTGCTATTGAAATGCATTTTTTACCTACTATTTATGTAGAATGCGAAGTTTGCAGGGGTAAAAGATTTGACAGAGAAACTTTAGAAGTTAAATATCAAGGAAAAAATATCTATGAAGTTTTAAAAACTACAGTGGAGGAGGCAGAAAAAATGTTTCATGAGATTCCTTGGTTACATGATCAGTTAAAAATTTTATGTGATGTGGGACTTGGTTATTTGGAGTTGGGACAGTCGGCTACTACTTTGTCTGGTGGAGAAGCGCAAAGAATTAAATTAGCTAGCGAATTAGGTAAAAGAGATACG
>Ga0209541_10010773_pt1 | contig 14477 bp, 17 predicted proteins | sample RifCSPlowO2_01_FD_184027 | JGI IMG/M metagenome (GOLD analysis project Ga0209541, IMG submission 184027) | Groundwater microbial communities from Rifle, Colorado - Rifle CSP2_plank lowO2_0.1 (SPAdes) (version 2) | ecosystem: Environmental > Aquatic > Deep subsurface > Groundwater | place... | reverse complement strand
CTCCAGATTTTTTGAAGATTCAGGGTTATTCGATCTATAGTGATGATAAACCAGGTGAATATTATGTCATACACATTAATGACCGCACCCACTATTATTTTTTTAAAAAACTAAGAGATGGGAATGATTTAATCATTCATGATTGGGAAGGAGATTTAGTTAGTGATAGAGTCATCGTACTCTCTCGAGAGGTAATTATCACGGGTATTGACACCAAACACCTTGAATCAGAAGTAGTACTAAAATTAGACGAAATGCTATTGAAAGCAGAAAGGAAAGTTATAGGTAAAAAATTATAATTTCTTAAGTTCCTCTAAGCTTTTAGAAAAATATTCTTTTTTCTCCGAAAGAGCAATTGGGCTTCCCCCGCCATGCCAGGTAAAACGCGGCCTTAATTGTACTGGAAATATTCGTTCATTGGCATCGTCAAAGATAACTGCAGCGCCTTTTACTCGAGGCAGATGATCTATCTCCTGTTCCAATCCCTGGCGCATGTAACTCTGGGTCAACTGACTTAAGGCTTCGACATCTAATCGGGCAGTAAGCCGATGCGCGATGACGATATCAGCTTGAGTCATAACATCTGTGTGAATTTTTCCTGGCTGCTGTGAAGCTAAAATTAAAGAGATTCCAGGCTGGCGTCCTTCACGCAGGATAGTAATCAACGCGTCGGTAGCGGCAGTTTTTCCTTCTTTAGGAAGTAATTCATGGGCTTCATCCAGAGCAATCCACACTAAGGGCTCTTCCATTTTTGCTTCGGTTTGTTTGGTAAAATAGTGCATCGCAGCATCCACACTTTTGAACTCTTCCGTCTTTCGAGCCAACATTCTCTGGTTAAACAGGCTTCGACAAATTAAACCGACCACTAACGCTTTAATTTCCCAACCTGAAGCCATGGTTGCATAAGGACTTACATCTAAGACGGTAACTTGTCCGGGAGCAATAATATCTTTCAACGGCGTCCCTTCTTTAGAAAAGATTTCCCAGCCTTTGGCTTTTTCAAATTGATTAATGACTACACTTTTTACAACTTTATCACTTTCGGCGTCCTGCTGTATTAATTCTATCAAGGCATTAAGATCGTAGCTCTCTTCTTTTCTGACAAGTTCTTGGATGATTTTAGTAATGAGAACCCCTCCTGCAGAGTTAGGATCAATATTGAACGCCGTACACCAATCATGAGGGCCTACGTCTAATGGCCGGATTGAGAAAGGAAAATCAGTAGGAATTCCTTCGTTTTTGTATTCGTAATAAAATCCAGTGGGGGTGTAGATCTTAACATCTAATCCCCTTGATTCAATATTCCAGTCACGCAATAATTCAGCATCCTGATAATTTGGATATTTCATAGTCCAGTAGATGCCCATAGTATCAAGAAGAACAATGGAGAGGTTTTGTTTGATTTCTAATGGAAGATCGGCCATGCCTTCAGCGATAGAACCGACGGAATAAGATTTTCCCGAACCCCTTTTTCCCACCACAAACGCGACATGCGCTCCAGCAACATCCATGTATACTGGATTAGAAAGGGAAGTAGTTTGTCCCATCTGGACATATTGTTTTCCAAGAAAAACAGTTCCTCTTTTGCCGTATTTTTCCACATCTTTTTTAGAACGGCCTATAATGACATCAAACACCATTCTAGAATAAAAAGAAAAGAAAGATAAAAAGGTTGTGGTTGGATTTTTATATCCTTCCAGTTCAGTAATTATCTTTTTCCTCTATTGTAATTCTGGTAACAATTCCTAGGTATTACAAAGGAACTTGACTTCGGGTAATATCCTCTTTCGTAGAATGGCTTTGGGATCATTTCTCTGATTATATCTTCTTTCTCCCACTTACTCAAAGCAAAAGATTTTCTTATTTTATCTATAAATTCTTGATCATCACGAGATCTCATTTTTTCTCCCCTTACAATTCCGCCTCAACCAAGACACTTACTTTATGCGCTTCAGTCGCTTTGGAAGCAGTTCCTACTACGTGAGTTATGCCGTAGCGCTCAGCTAATCTAACTAACTCCATGTCAACTTCCCCGTCGAGAGCGATAGCGTAAATGCCGCCGTTGAGACTTTTAACAGTTGAGCTTAATTCACTTAAAGGAACTTTTCCTAGCACATTCAATTTCTGGTCAAAGATGCAAGCTCCTTTGGTGCCGAAAAGGTTTTCCAAGGTTTCTTTAAAGATTTTCTTTTCCGCAGGAGTTAAGCGTTTTTCTCTGGAAACTGGAGCGGATGGAAGTGGTGCTGCTGATCTTGAAGGGAATCTGCTGCGAGAATCATTTCGAGAGTCTCGAGAATCACTGCGAGGTTCGCTTCGTCTGTAACTGCTTTGCTCTCTGCCGTTGTCTGATCGATTAGCATTGAAGGATTTTCGTTCGACCATGCGATCAGAAGGTTCTTTCAAAGTACCATCGTTGTTAACGCCTAAGTCAAGCTTAGCTTGTTCTGCAGTAATTCTGCCCCTCAAGGCCTGGTGAATTTCCTTCTTAGCTAGTTCTTCTACTTCTTTTCCATCAGGCGCTTTGGTCACGAAATCAACATCAGCAACTCCTAAGAGTTCGCGGACAATCAAATCCCCGCCACGATCACCATCAACAAATACAGTAACTGATTTTACTTTACTGAGATCCTTGATAGTTTGAGGACAGGAAGTTCCGTTCATGGAAATAGTATTCTTGAAGCCATGCTTTAGCAAGGTCAAGACATCAGCTCGGCCTTCGACAACTATAAGCTCATCACTAGAATCCACATCTGGACCAGCAGGAAGCCGTTCTGTTCCATATTCTGCAACTTCCATCATGCGTACAGACTGAGCTACTTCGTCTGACAGTTCCTGTGAATCTGGCAAGGTTTCCTGAGTTAATTGTTTCAGCAAAACCTTTGCTCTTTCAATCACGAACTGTCGTTTGCTGATCCTGATGTCTTCAATCTTTTGAACTTCGATCTTAGCGTTACAAGGACCGATACGCTGAATGATTTCCATAGCTGCGGCAATGATTGCTGTCTCAGTCTTGTCCAAAGAACTAGGGATGATGATTTCTCCTTTGGTTTTACCAGCACTGATATTGACATTTACTTCAATTCGGCCTATTTTACCGCTGCGTTGAAGTTCCCGTAGTTCAAGATCATTACCTAGTAATCCTTCGGTTTGTCCGAAGATTGCTCCAATGACGTCTGGTTTGTCTACCACCCCGTCAATGAAAATTGTTGAATGTACGATGTATTTAGCCGCTACTGGGCTTATCTTTGCCATTTTTATTCCTCCAGTTGTATGTAGAAAGAGTCTGACTACGCTTTACGTAAAGTGCCTCTAAAGGTACTGTACATGTGAAATGTGATTGTGATAGTCAACTCCCCTATTGTTTATTGTTATTATATTGTATAGAAATAGAACACTATTAACTCATCCTAATTTACTCGTAATATGGTGATGGTTGATGATAGTGAATGCTATTTCTATAGTTGATAATGAAGCCCGCGTCACTAACGCCTGAGTTCACAGCTTGGCGTAAGCCGTGTGCTCCCACAGGTACTCTCTGTGGCGGGCTATGATTTTATTTATAGGGTAGAGTATATAAATTCTTTGGTGTAGAATTCTGGAATAGGGAGTTAAAGCCTAAGGAAGATATTTTAAGGTTGAGATAGGATCTTCAGAGCATTTCTTTTCTGCTTCTGCTCTTACCTTTCTTCCCTGATCAACAATGGGGAGAAGATATTCTCTTGAAGAAGGATAAGGATCTACTGAAACGTAACCACTTATAAAGGCGTTTCTGACGGAACCCCATAAGCTCATTTCTGGATCACTTGGATAGCACTCGGTTTGTACATCATAATCACGATTAGCCTTTCCACAGGCTTCATACCCTGGATATTTACTACGCAGAAAATGTGAGGCCTCATTTTCAACAACAGATTCAACACAACCCTTAACTACTTTAGAACGCCAAGTTTCTAATTTTTCAATGTGGTTGTTTGCTTTTCGAGAATTATAAGTACTCATAGCAAAATTAAGGGAAGCAAGAACTGCTAATCCACCCATTCCTAATGCCCATTTCGATTTTTTATCCATTTTTGGTAATTTTAATCTTTTACTTTTTAATTTTTCTTAAACCCAATTATAAAAAAACCCCAGCAAACCTAAAACCGAAGTCTTAAGTCTGCTGAGGAAAGAGGTGGTTTAGAGGTGTTAATGTAACTGTTTAGGGGTGCTCCTATATAAAGGTTTCGTGGTGAAACTACTTGTGAGTGATTACTTGGCAAGATTTATAACCTGCCCCAAAAGGAGAAAGGTATGTCAACAGATTTAGCTAAACAGGTAAGAGAATCATGTGTAGGTCTTTTTATACGTGATACTTCTAGAAGTAGAAGTCCTTGTTTTGGCGAAAATGAAGTGAATAAAGATTATAATTGGCTTTGTAATCCCACCGATAACTACTCAAGATGGAGCCCAAGTTATTGGTTTTTACCCAAACCATTTAGAGAGGTTATCGGAGCACCTAATAATCCGCATCCGCAAAAAATAGACCTTTTTCACTATCCCGTGAACAGGAGCAGATTAGAGCATAATACCTGGAAAAGAGCTGACACTCGAAAATTTTTAAATTGGCCGCATGTTGGACCTGCAGTCTTTTTAGAGTGGTTTGATGATCAATACCAAAAACCGAGTTGTCTTTATTCTCATACTGTTGGAGAATTCCTGGTTATTGGAGATAATGATGTCACTCAAGAGGTTATGGACGCCCTTAAAAGTAAACCACAGAGAGTTATCGAATTCAATGAACCTCTCCCCGCAGCAAGCTGTGGGGAATTATCTAGTTAAAGGACTATCGGGTTGGTCGCCTTTGGGTAAAAAACCGAGCTCCATCTATCTCTGTGACGCAATAAACAAACCCCAAGAAATTTTTTACTTACTGTAAATTTCACAAACCCTTATAAAACAAAAATCCATTCTCACACCCATGACCCAATTCACCTACCAAGAACGCTTCAAGACCCTGCGAGGAGTCTTTGATGAGTTCACCAATCGAACTCTTTTCGAGTTGCAGAGCAGAGATTATTTTGATGAATTAGTAAGCCCGCTGCTGATAGGCAAAGAAAGTAATGTTTTTCTGGCCAGTAAAGGTAAGGGCATTGTTATTGTGAAAATCTATCGCATCCAAAATTGTGATTTTAACCGTATGTTTGAGTATATCAAAAAAGACCCGCGCTATGAGTTCCTGCAGAAGCATCGCCGGCAGATCATTTTGGCATGGACCCAGCGCGAATACAAGAATCTGATACGCGCCAAGAAAGCAAAAATCCGGGTACCTGAAGCAATCACCTTCATGAACCATATTTTGATCGAAGAGATGATCGGCGATAAAGAACCGGCCCCCATGTTGAAAGATACCAAACCAAAAGATCCTCAGAGATTTTTTGCTCTGATCTTAGAAGATATGAAAAAATTGTATGATGAAGGACTGATCCATGGCGATTTGTCTCCTTTTAATATTCTGAACCATGATGAAAAGCCTTACTTTATTGATTTTTCCCAGGCAACTTTGGTAAAGACGCCCAATTCTGAAGAATTGCTACAAAGAGATGTTAAGAATATTGTCCGGTTCTTTGCCAAATTAGGAATAAAGGAAAATGAAGCGGAAACCTTAAATAAAATCCTTAAAAAATAACTCTTATGACTGACGACCACGGAGAATTCTCCTACGAACTGAAAATCCCTGAAGAACGAGTTGCAGTATTGATTGGTTCAGCAGGAGAAACGAAGAAGGAAGTTGAACGTGAAACCAAATGTAAGCTAGATATTTCTAAAGAAGGAGATGTTACTATCATTGGCGACGATGGAATAATGCTGTTTACAGCCAGAGAAATTGTCAGAGCTATTGCCAGAGGATTTAATCCCAAGATTGCTATGTTTTTACTAAAACCAGATTATGCACTGGAAATAATCGACATGAAGGATATTGCCGGAAAGAACAAAAGTACCATGGAGCGATTGAAAGGCAGAGTCATCGGCACTGGCGGAAAATCTCGTGCGGAAATTGAGCGCTTGACTGATACCCACATCTCTGTCTATGGAAAAACCATCGGGATTCTGGGCGAGGCAGGAAGTGTTTCTTTAGCCAGAGAAGCAGTCGCAATGTTATTGCAGGGTTCTATGCATAAAACAGTATACCAATTCTTAGAGAAGAAAAGAAAGGAAATTTTGTTTGGGTAGATAATGGAAATAGCTCTTGAGGGAATTCTTTCTGCCGAACTTGTTGAAAAAGCAAAGGGACAGAATATGAATTATCTTGTTTGCGGCGTGGATGTTTATAGGAGACCGGAAATTGCTGCTGAAGATAACGTATCGATAGATCAATCAAGAAGATTACCATTTGAATTTCTCGGAACATTACACTTTGTTCGCAATAGGCCAGAAATGTTCTTTTCCGGTCGACATTATAGAATCATCTCTCTTGATGGCCTTAATGAATATGATCCTTATACTACTATTGCCGATGCTAAGGGTAGATTGAACGAACTACAAGTAGATGGGTTTGGATTTCTAATAGAGGAGTATCTAGAAATAGAAGATGGCGAGGTTGCCTATGTTCTAACTCCTTTAACTGATCAAGAAATGGATAAATTGATTAGAGAAGATTAGCCGGATGCTTACAAATACGCCGGCCTTTGAAATAAAAAATATTATTTCCAAATAGGAAACTTTTAAAAATAATTTGCTCTATTGCAAGGTAATGACCCAGAAGAGCGCAGAAGAACTGGCAAAAAAGCAACGAGAGATTTCTATTGCTGAATTCTTCGAAAAAAACCGGCATTTACTAGGATTTGACAATCCTAGAAGAGCTTTACTCACCGCAGTAAAGGAAGCAGTAGACAACGCTCTGGATGCCTGTGAGGAAGCAAGAATTTTACCGGAAGTTACCGTAGAACTTATTTCGCTTAGCGAGACTAGATTCCGCATGATCGTCGAAGATAATGGCCCGGGGATTGTGAAGAAGCAAATTCCTAATATTTTTGCACGCTTATTGTATGGTTCTAAATTTCATAAATTAGCAGCCACGCGTGGACAGCAAGGGATTGGTATTTCTGCTACAGTGTTGTATGGTCAATTGACGACCGGGAAGCCCGCGACTATTATTTCGAAGACTGCAGCAAATGCGAAAGCGCAGATGGTGAAGCTTAAGATTGATACGCAAACTAATTTGCCGCAGATCATCGAAGAAAAAGAAACAACCTGGGAAGGAAAAGAACACGGCACCAAAATTGAAGTTGATCTCGACGGCAGTTACATGAAAGGACGTCAATCGGTAGATGAATATCTCAAGGAGACCGCTATTGTCAACCCTCATTGTACTATCATTTACGTTACCCCGGAAGCACAGCAGATTATTTTTGCGAGATCGACCAATGAACTCCCTCCTGAGCCGAAGGAAATCAAACCCCACCCTTACGGGGTTGAGCTGGGAAGGCTCATCAAAATGCTGGAGCTAACTCAAACTAAAACTTTACAACAGTTTCTTACCGAAGAATTTGTCCGGGTAGGTCCTGGTACGGCAAAAGAAATCTGTGAAAATTCCTCTTTATTACCGAGAACTAAACCAGAGCAAGTTAGCCGAGAGATGGCAGAAAAGTTGTATGAAGGAATTCAGAAAACTAAAATTATTGCTCCCCCGACGGATTGTATTTCTCCCATTGGCGCAGAAGAGTTAGAAAGAGGTTTGCGAAAAGAGATCAATGCTGAGTTTTATTGTTCAACTACTCGGCCGGCGTCAGTATACAGAGGAAACCCATTTGTGATCGAAGCTGCTCTTGCTTTTGGCGGAGAGCAGGATGGAGAGTCTGCGGTGCGCATTATGCGGTTTGCAAACCGAGTTCCTTTGTTATATCAACAGGGAGCATGTGCAATTACCAATGCTATCCAAAACACCAGCTGGAAAACCTATGGTTTACAACAAAGCAGAAATTCGCTGCCAGTAGGGCCATGCTCGGTAGTAGTACACATGACTTCAGTATGGGTTCCTTTCACTTCAGAATCGAAAGAAGCTCTTGCACATTATGAGGAAATTATTAAAGAAATAAAGTTAGCTCTGCAGGACTGCGGCAGAAAGTTAGCTTCTTTCGTCAATAAGAAACGACGTATCGGAGATGAAGCCAAGAAGCGAAGTTACATTCAGAAATACATCCCGCATGTAGCAGATGCATTGAAAGAAATTGTGGGCTTTGATGAGCACAAAAAGAAAGAAATTGAGGATAATTTATATACCATGCTCGAACAAGTTCGTGGGGAATTAGAAGAGATAGGGGTTGATAATCCTGATTACGATCCGGAACTGGCCAAGATTGGCCAGGATGAAGAACAGCCAGAAGAAGAAACTGAAGAGGAGCCGAAGAAAATGAAGAAGACAAAAGGTAAGGAAGCATTTGGCGGTGATGATGATGAAGACAATGACCCAGATACGGAGGAAGAGCAGGAAACATTATTTTGAAGATGAAAATTTCAACAATACCTAGTGAAAGTAGATGGAAGAAATATATTTCGGCAGGCTCTAAAAAAATAGTTTCAGTAACTGCCTTAAATGGTCCCGGAGAACGTCCGCACCATGATATTGAATGGCAGACAGAAATAAATCTAGAAAGAGCAGTAGAGCTTATCAGAAAGGTGTCTCGAGAAGCTCAGACTTACCAACCTTTGGAAAAGAAGCCTGCTTGGGCGGTATATGTTGGAAAAACAATAGTTGTTGATGATTTGGAATTTCTTACGGTAGAAAATTTTTTGGAAGCTGAAAATCCTTCTTCGATCGTCGCGGACGATGATGTCTGCATAGGTTTGCTTACTCCATATTATGCCTTAAATTTTTATAATAAGCCGCTTTCAACTAAAATTCGTACTGGTATAAGCCAGATAAAGATATCCGTGTATGCCAATGTTAGTGGCCTTGCTGCCGATCTTATTGCAAAAACATCACCGGTTTTCGCAGGAACAGCAGGAGATTTTGCTAAAGTGGCGTTGACTTATCATTTACATAGATTTTTAGCAGGTTATCAACCACAGGTCAAACTAAACTAACATGGTCAAGAAGAAGGAAGGAACAGGAAAAGAAGTTGTACAGAAGATCGTTGATGTAGCTGAAGGTATGCAGCAAGATATCAAAAAATTAAAACAGCCACAGATTAAAATCCCTTTACGAGCTTTAAGCAACGTCGAGTATAGTGATAAAGAAGGATATTTTAAATTGCTTCCCGGAGTGAAAGAAAGAACTTTAACCGCTTCTACCATAAAGACTTTTGCGCAAACTTTGCGTATGATGGCTCTCTCAAAACAGTTGTTAGAAACAGATGATATAGCTACCAAAAGGGAGGCCTATTATGTCAGTAAGAACTGGGGCGAGGCGCGATTCTTAGAACAGCCCGAATCTGACAACGTCATGGATGATATCGAAGCGATGATGACAGTAAACAGAGAAAAGATAGGATTTATCCCGGAAGAGAAAGGCGGAGATGTAGCTGGAGAACTAATAGTTATTGATATCGACCAGGAAACCGGAAAAGACTTAGAGATTGATTGCACTAAATTCGGCTCAGGAGCTTATTCTGTTCCCAGCTCTGGAGAGCATCTACGATTCAAGACCAAGGCAAAATTTATTTTAGCGATCGAGACCAGCGGTATGTTTGAGCGCTTGAACAAACATAAATACTGGAAGAAAGCTAACTGCATCTTGATTTCCATGGGAGGCGTCCCGACGCGGGCATGCCGAAGGTTTATCAGGAAGCTGGCTGATGATCAGAAGATTCCAGTCTATGTTTTTACTGATGGTGATCCTTACGGATTTGGAAATATTTATCGGACGCTAAAAGTTGGAAGTGGGAACGCTGCGCATATCAATGAATATTTTTGTGTACCACAGGCGCAGTTTATTGGCATAACTCCCCAGGACATTATTGATTACAAATTACCAACTCATCCACTGAAAGAGATAGACATCAAGAAAATCAGAGATTTAATCAAAAATGATCCTTTCGTTATCCATCACAAATCCTGGCAGAAAGCGCTGGAACAGATGGCCAAGATGAAACAGAGGGCGGAGCAGCAGGCGCTGGCTGCGCACGGATTGAATTTTGTCATCGATAAGTATTTACCTGATAAATTAAAGAATAATAAGACTTGGTTGCCATAATAATAGAATTATTTTGACATTGCTACTCTTCTTGCTTTTGTTTCTTCTGAAGCCGGACGTATCCAAATGAGAATGAACGCGATGCTGCCAAGAGCTAAGGGAAGCATTAGACTAATCTGAGTAAAAAGATAAAATACTGCTAGAGCATGAAATAAAGTATCTGAGCCCAGCATGAAAGTTTTTAGTCCTACAAATTTACCATCGCTAAAAATTGTTTCTCTTTTGTAATTGTGCATTCTACGGTACCAGAAGTCGCTAGAAAATAAGACACTATAAGCCAGATGCGTAACTAGGCCTAATAGGAAAAATGGCCAATACCAAGGAGCCGGTCCAGCGGAAAGTGCAACGTAAAGAACAACAAAAGTGTAGGTCGCGACATCAAAAAAGAGTGCCAGTCCGAAACCAGCCCTAGTGCGCTGTTGAGGCGGCTGCATCTTGCGGATAAACGAACTAAAGTGAGATAATGCATTATAACTAGAACAGCTTAATGCTACTATCGCCAGTAATTGAATAAAGAAAGCTGATTCCATTTTGGCTAGTAGGATAGACCGAGTTATAAAGATTATGTAGTAGAGAATGAAGAAAGATTTAAAATAAGTAGCTTATTTTTCCTTTTTTATGAAAAAAGGAATGATCATTTTAAGTTTCCTTTTATTGGGGTTACTTTTAGCGTCATGCGGAGGATCAACCATGAAAAACAGGACAGCAGTATTTGAAACCAGTATGGGAACATTCAAACTAGAGTTGTTTGAAAGCCAAATGCCGATTACGACCAAGAATTTTATTGATTTGGCAGAGAAGGGATTTTATGATAATACTAAATTTCATCGAGTTATTGAAGGTTTTATGATCCAAGGCGGGGACCCTTTATCTAAAGACGATTCTAAGAAAGCACGTTGGGGAACCGGCGACCCGGGATATAAGATCAAAGATGAGTTTGCGAAAGGGTTGAGTAATGTTCGTGGAACGATCGCTATGGCCAATGCTGGGCCAAACACCGGTGGAAGCCAGTTTTTTATCAACGTGGTAGATAATACTTTTCTTGACGGCAAGCATCCGGTCTTTGGTAAAGTGGTAGAAGGGATGGAAGTAGTCGATGAAATTGTTTCCGTTGAAACAGATGGGCAGGATAAACCAGTAGAAGATGTTGTTGTGAAGAGGGTAATCATCAAATAATTATTTTTTAATTCCAACGATCATTTCTTTATACGCACTTAATTCCTGAGAAACAGGTAGTTTTTCTAAAGGCATATGCTGGAAGCCGGAATCGCTGATGAAAATTCCTTTCGGATTTAATTGTTGATAGATTTGATTTTCGTAATCCGGATAATCATCTTTCATGATGCGGAAAGCTCGTTCAAAATAGATATCGAAAGCAGGTAAATCCTTAAGTGTAAATACATTTTCATGCAGGAATTGTAAATCGACTAAGATGCCATTCCAATAAAATTGCAGAGAATTCCTATTTAATTCGAAGGAAATCCCTACATCATCTAAGACCGTTTTAATTAAACCAAAGGTATTGTCTATATCATTAAAGATAAAGGTAACGTTACGTAGTCTCGGAAAAAGTATTTCAATGTACTTCAAAGGCATGAGAATATCTGCCCCACAGCCGGGATAAAACAGGATCGGATTTTCTGGAAGTCCTAGTTTTGGTAAATTTAGCAGCAGAGATAAATTTTGATACTCATCTGGAAAAAGATATTGTTGAATCTTTTCCTGGTCAGGCTTGGCTAGCTTATTCAGGCCTTTGGCTTTGACCGCTCTTTCTTCATAGCTGATTAGGAAACCCATACTGTGCTGCTTTTAAAGAAATATTTAAAAGTTGTCTCCAGTTTTGTAGCTTTACGGGCCTGTAGCCTAGACTGGATAGGGCGACAGCCTTCTAAGCTGAGGTTATTCGGGAAACTAAATAACCGCTGAATAGGTCGGGGGTTCAAATCCCCTCAGGCCCGCTTTTTACTTATTGTGATATTATGAAAATTGGAATTGATATTGATGAAGTTTTAGCAAAACAGTTAGAGAAACTTGTGCCTTTTTACCATCTAAAAACCGGTAAGCTAATTCTCGCAGAAAAATTTCACACCTATTACTGGCCAGGGGTATGGGGCATTACGTTGGAGGAAGGCATCCAAATAGATCAAGAGTTTAAACAATCAGCCTATTTTGATAGTATTGAACCTGTAGAAAATGCTGTGGAAGCCGTAAATCATCTAGGGAAAGGTAATCAATTGTTCGTCATCACTGCTCGGCCTGTTTTCTTTAAGGAAAAAACAGAACAATGGCTAAAGAAACATCTTCAAGAAATTCCTTTTGAGCTTATCCATTCAGGAGATTTCCATATCGCCAACAAAACTAAAAATAAAGGAGAGATCTGTGAGGAGCTCTCTATAGATGTTATGATCGAGGATCAAGACGAATATGCCCTTCAATGTGCTGAGAAAGGAGTAAAAGTAATACTATTGAACAAGCCTTGGAACATGAAAGCAGAACACTCAAATATTATCCGGGTAAATAACTGGATTGAGGTCTTACAAGAAATTGATAAAATTAGCACAAACGTGCCTAAGATGTCTTAATAACCAAAATATCATTATTTTCCACCGTAGATATCTTTAAATATATCCTATTCCTAAAAATGCAAAGGGTGAGATGATGGACATTCGTAAGACCAGGACCTGCGAACGCTGTAAGACTGTAGTTCTTCTTGATCAAGTAAGATTATATCCAAAAAGTGATAATAAGAATTTCTTAGTTTGCGTGGGTTGTTGCGAAGAACTAAAAAAGGCCAGTGCTGGACAGATTCCCAGCGATTTGAAGACTAAAGGTCCAGCTCCAATTTTAATGAAATACAACTGTACTCGCTGCAACTACAATTTCAAGGCCGATAATTCCAGGGCAGGATTAACTTACAATTTACATTGCCCTTACTGTGGGAAAACTGATCGATTACAAAAGGTTAGAGCAAAGGAAACTCCCACACCTGGTTTGGCAGCAAAAAAAGAATTTTCTAGTCCTTTTTATGCCAGAGGGTGAAATCATCATGTTATACATCCATCAACTAACTCATCTTTCGCCTAAAATGGCAGATTTAGAAAGCGTCTATATGGTGCGGGATTTACGCGAGAAGGTAAAGTTTCCCCTACAAGAAGAAGTGATGGAGGAAGCTTTCTGCGAGTTTTTTGTGTCTTCCAGTGAACTACAGCTTATTGAAGAAACTGCTGCTTTGGTAGAACCAACTATCGAGATGATTAAATCCTTAGCGCTCCTAGAATCAGATTTATATGAAGCAGTAAGTCTTCAGAGAGCAATCCAGGCCTTAAGCCCGGTTACTGCAGCTTTGGAAAGTAACCTTGCTTATTTGCAACAAGTGCAAGTCTGGCAGGCAACCTCATCCTCAGCACTTACGGCTATGTTAAATCAAATCCCAAAGCTCCGAACCCAGGAAGAAAAGCTACGGGTCAATGACGAAGTTAAGGGATTATTTCAGTTTTTGCTGAGGAATCAAGGTTTTGTTTTCCATGCTCCTGACCTGGTGCATGAAGGGCCTGTCGCTCAGGTTAACGGCTTAGTAGAAAGTATGCAAAAAGGGTTCTTTTTTCACCGTTCCCTAGAAGAGGAATATAATAAAGTTGATTTTAGTACTATTAAACGGCGCGTTCCTAGTGAAGAGTTAAAGCGAGTTGAAGAAATCGAGCAGAATATCCTGAAGATCAAGAAAGCGGCGGATACAGCCTATAATGCCAATATGCGCATGGTCAATCTTTCAGTGATATTATATTCTTATGTAAAGTGGCTGAGCAATAGGTAGTTGGAGGATTGACATGACTAAACACATCGAATTGTTTCCAGGCTCTAAAGCTGATTTAGAAAATATGACAGGAGAAACTTATCAAGCTATGAAATATAGAGATGGTAGATTAATGCAGGTAGAAACAAGAATATTCGCATTTGGGGTTTGCCATCCTACGGATACAAAAGACAAAATAGATCAACAATTAAGAGAACTTGTTAGAAATCAAGATGCTCATGCTTTGGTACATTTAAACTATTTTTATGCTTCTGGAATCAAACCAGAACAAGAAAAGATAAATATTGTTGGTGGATCTGGGTATTTAGTCAAACGAGTATAGTTAAGTAGTTCTAGGGAAATTTTAAGCATAAATACCAGAAAATTATATAAATGAACTAAATGCCTCAATAAATCACATGCGTCCGTGGCTAAGCGGCTAAAGCGGTTCCCTGCAGAGGAACAGATCGAGGGTTCGAGTCCCTCCGGGCGCTTATTTTTAATATACTATAA
>Ga0209541_10010772_pt1 | contig 14478 bp, 15 predicted proteins | sample RifCSPlowO2_01_FD_184027 | JGI IMG/M metagenome (GOLD analysis project Ga0209541, IMG submission 184027) | Groundwater microbial communities from Rifle, Colorado - Rifle CSP2_plank lowO2_0.1 (SPAdes) (version 2) | ecosystem: Environmental > Aquatic > Deep subsurface > Groundwater | place... | reverse complement strand
TGTAAGCGAAACCGAACAGGCTGGATATACTTCAACAATTACGGGCGATTGCGCTTCAGATGGCACTATTAACTTAGTAGCTGGTGATGTTAAAACTTGTACTATCACCAATGATGATTTTATACCGAATGTTTCTGGAGGTGGTGGAGGCGGTGGTGGAAGTATAATTTTACCAGTAGAACCAATTTTAAAGATAGAACCAGTTTTAACAATTTCTGAAGAATCAATCCGAGTTTCTTTTTTAAATGAAAATGGAGCTATTATTACATGGACTACAAATTATCCAGGAAGTAGTTATATTATTTATTCATCAGAAGATGAATCTCGTATTTTAGATTATTCTGATAATTCTGGAAATCCTCCAAAATACGGGTACGCTAATGCAAGCGATGAAAAAGATTTTAATCAAAAAGTTTTATTTCATTCAGTTGTAATTTTTGGCTTAAATCCAAATACAAACTATTATTTTAGGACTGTTTCGCGAGGTTCTTTATCAATCAGTGAAGAGTATAAAATTACAATTTCTCAAATTCTTATAACTGATCCATTAACAGAAAAAAAAATAACATCAACAAAAGAACTAGCTTCAATTTCAGTATTAGAAAAAGATAAGGAAATTTTAAATTTAGAAAATATTCCTTTAGAAAATGGTAAAGCAAATCAAAAAGAAGAGATACCAATAGCTCTTTTTGATGTTTCTAGTTCTTTTGATATTAATTCTAAGAAGTTAGATAATGTTTTTATTTTTATTTTTGTTATAATTTTCTTTATATTGATAATTCATATAATTTATAAAATTTATAAAAAAATCTAATATTATTTATTTCACAAAAATATATTTTAACTTAAAGTTATCCACTGTTGACGAGGTTTTTTGTATTGATATAATGGGCTAATAATTAATTAAAAAATATCTAAACTATGAAATCACCATTACCAAAAGAAGCATACGATAATAATGCAAATATATATAAAATCTTGGCAAATTCAAAACGTCTGGAAGTGCTTAATTTGTTGAAAGTTAAAGAAATGGCAGTAGAAGAAATTTTGAAAATAACAAAATTTTCAAAAGCTAATCTTTCTCAGCATTTAGCTTTATTAACCTTGAATTACGAAATGCCTCGCGCTAAGGTGCTTTTCAGGTCTTTTCCCTCAATTCTGGCTACGAATTTGCTATCGTTCGTCGGATTATCCTACGGATAGTCCTCCTCACGCTATCAAATTCTCGCACACAGAATTGAGAGAAAATCCCAAGAAAGCATTTCATAATTCAAGGTTATTAAGATATAACGGATTAGTTAAAACAAGAAGAGAGGGACTAAATATATATTACAAAATTGTTGATGAGAGGATAGTTTCTCCCTGTAAAATATTGCACGAACTAAGGCATAAGAATTTAGTAAGATAATTAGGGCGTTTTTTGGCGCTTTTTTGACCGACATATAGTTGCATAGTTAATTAACATATTAACTATCATTAATATTCTATGAAGAATATATATTTAGATAATGCTTCTTGTACAGAGATGGACAGACAAGTTCGTTCTGAAATCAATAGGTTTTATGATATTTTTGGAAATCCTTCATCTATGCATTTTTTGGGTAGACAGGCTAAAGAAGTTATGGATAAATCAAGAAATAGAGTTGCAAAAGTGATAGGATGTAAGGTTAATGAAATTATTTTTACAGGATCGGGTACCGAGTCAGACAATTTAGCTATTTTAGGTGTAGCTGAATCATATCAAAAATATGGAAAACACATTATTGTATCAAAAATAGAACACAAGGCTGTTTTAGAGTCAGTTAAAAAACTAAAAACAAAGGGATTTAAAATAACTTATATTGATGTTAATTCTAAGGGAATAGTCAATTTAAATCAACTTAAAAAAAGTTTAAGAAATGATACGATTTTAGTTTCAGTAATGTACGCAAATAATGAGATTGGAATAATAGAGCCAATTTCTAAAATATCAAAGATCATTTTCAATTTTAAAAAAGATAGAAATATCCCATTATTTCATACAGACGCCTGCCAAGCAGTAGGATTAGTTAATGTGAGCGTGAAAGAGCTTGGAGTTGATTTATTGACCTGTAGCGGTTCTAAAATATATGGACCAAAAGGGATAGGATGTCTTTATAAAAATTCTAAAACATCTCTTGAACATCAGATTTTAGGTGGCGGGCAAGAAGGTGATTTAAGATCTGGCACAGAAAACATTCCTCTTATTTCAGGATTTGCCAAAGCTATGGAGATTGCAGAAAAAAACAGAAAAAAAGAAAATAAGCATCTACAAAACTTAAAAAGATATTTTGTAAAACAGATTAAAAAAAAGATACCAAAAATAAGAATTAATTCAGATTTAAAAAATGGTCTACCAAATAATATTAATATGTCTATTTTTGGTGTTGAGGGCGAGGCAATGGTTTTAATGTTAGACAAGTTTGGTATTTATTGTTCAACTGGTTCTGCTTGCGCTTCATTAGATTTGGTTCCTTCGCATGTTCTTTTGGCAATTGGATTGAGTCCTGAGTTAGCTCATGGAAGTATTAGACTAAGTATGGGTAGAAAAACAATAAAAAAAGATTTAGATTATGTTTTAAAAGTGTTACCAGAAGTAATAAAAAAATTAAGAAAAATATCATCAATTAAATCATGAAAACAAAAAAGGAGGCAGATGTTATATCATGTAAAACAAACCAGTCATGGATTTATTCGGATATTGTTAAAGATCATTTTTTTAATCCTCGAAATTTAATGTTGGATGATTTGGACTATAGGGCAGATGGCGTGGGATTAGTTGGAAGCCCAGCCTGTGGAGATATGATGCTTGTCTGGATAAAGGTCGATAAAAAAATAAATAAAATAAAAGATTGTAAATGGAAGACATTTGGTTGCGCTTCTGCTATCGCTTCAACTTCTATGATGTCTGTTATGGCAACTGAAAAAGGTGGAGCTACCTTGGATTGGGCAATAAATTTAAAACCACAAAATATATTAGAACGACTTGGCGGATTGCCGGATAGGAAATTCCATTGCTCAGTTTTGGGTCAAGAGGCATTAAGAGAAGCAGTTGAGGACTACAAAAAAAAGTATGCTAAAAAACCAAGAAAGAAATGATATATTTGTACTTCAAGAAAAGATTCAAAATGCAAAAGACACAAAGATATTTAAATTTAAGCCTATAAATAAAAAGATTTTACATTTTATACCTGGTCAATATGTGACATTATATTTTTTGGAAGATGAATTTGGTTGGCAAGGAAAATCATATAGCATAATGTCATCGCCTTCAGATGATTTTTGGGAAATTACGGTTAAAAAAAATGGCCAGTTTTCTGAAAAAATACATAATTTAAAAATAGGGGATAAGGTAAAAATTATGGGTCCTGAAGGGTACTTTTATCCTAATAGTAAAATAGAGAAATTAGTATTTTTGGCTGGAGGAGTAGGAATAACTCCTTTCTATAGTATAATAAAAAACGAAATTTCAAATAAATTAGATAAAAAAGTAATTACATTATTTTATGGAAACAAGACAAAGAAAGATATAGTATTTTTAGACGAATTAAAAAAAATGTCTAAAAATAATAAAAAATTAAAGATTATACACTGTATTTCTAGAGAACTTAAAAATTATGGAAGAGAATATGAAAGGGGACGTATTAGTATAAAAATAATTAAAAAATATATAAAAAACTTTTCTGAAAATCAATATTTTATATGTGGTTCAATAAGCTTTGTGAATGAATTGTGGCATACGCTTAAGAGAGACGGGATACAAGAGAAAAATATTTTTACAGAAGCATTCTATTAAAAAAATATGTTTAAAAAAATAAAAAAAAGAAACGGAAATATAGTAAAGTTTAACTCCTGGAAAATATCTAATGCATTATCCATAGCAGGAGAATCAACAGCTGAATTTGATAAAATAATTGCTGAAAATCTTACCTCACAGATTATCAAGCTAGCTGAAAAAAGGATTAAAAATAAAATCCCTTCGGTAGAAGAAATTCAAGATATGGTTGAAGAAGTTTTAATATCTTCAAAATATCATAAAACAGCCAAGGCTTACATTATATATAGAGAGGAGCATGCTAAAATAAGGGAAATAACTAATAAGTTTAATATTAACCTAGTAGATGGTTATTTGAAAAATTTAGATTGGCAAGTCAATGAAAATAGTAATATGACATTCTCTTTACAGGGTCTTAATAATTACATTGCCTCCGAGGTTAGCAAAACCTACTGGTTAAATAATATTTATCCTTCAGAAATAAAGGATGCCCATTTGAAGGGGGACTTTCATATTCATGACCTTAATATGCTTTCTGTGTATTGCGTTGGCTGGGATCTTTATGATCTTTTAATGAGAGGATTTAGAGGGGTATCTGGAAAAGTTGAAAGTAAGCCGGCAAAACACTTTAAAAGTGCTTTGGGGCAAGTAGTAAATTTTTTTTACACACTACAAGGAGAGGCAGCGGGAGCTCAAGCATTTTCCAATTTTGACACACTTTTGGCTCCATTTATAAGATATGACAAATTAGAATATAAAGAGGTAAAACAAGCTCTTCAAGAGTTTATATTTAATGTAAATGTTCCAACAAGAGTCGGATTTCAAACACCATTTACAAATATTACTTTAGATTTAAATGTACCAAGTAATTTAGCAAGTATGTCGGTTATTATTGGGGGAGAATTACAAAAAGAAATTTATAATGATTTTCAAGAAGAAATGGACATATTTAATAAGGCACTTTTTGAGGTTATGATTGAAGGAGATGCTAAAGGCCGGGTTTTTACATTTCCAATTCCAACATACAACATAACTAAAGACTTCAACTGGGATAATCCTAATTTAGAACTTTTGTGGCATATGACTGCAAAATACGGAATTCCTTATTTTAGCAATTTTATAAACTCTGATATGAAGCCAGAGGATTCAAGATCTATGTGTTGCCGACTTCGTCTTAATACAAAAATACTAGAAAAAAGAGGAGGAGGATTGTTTGGCTCAAATCCTTTAACTGGTTCAATTGGTGTGGTGACAATAAATTTACCACGTCTTGGATATTTATCATCAAGCGAGGAGGAATTTACGAATAATCTTGGCAAATTAATGAATTTAGCAAAAGAAAGCTTAGAAATTAAAAGAAAGATACTTGAAAAATTTACCGAAGAAAATCTTTATCCATATGCCAAGTTTTATCTAGAAAAGATAAAAAGTCAAAATGGCAGGTACTGGGAAAATCATTTTTCAACAATAGGATTGATTGGGATGAATGAAGCTTGTCAAAACTTTTTGGGTAAAGATTTATCATCAGAAACAGCAAGAAGATTTGCTGAAAGAATAATGGATTTTATGAGAGATAGACTTATTAAATATCAAGAAGAAACAAAAAATAACTATAACCTTGAAGCTACTCCGGCAGAAGGAACAACTTATAGATTGGCAAAAATTGATACAGAAAAGTTTCAGGGAATTATTGTTGCTAACCAAAAAGAATTTAAAAAAGGCGCAGCTCCCTTTTACACAAATTCAACTCATCTGCCCGTAAACTTTTCTGATGATATTTTTGAAACATTAGATTTACAGGATAATTTACAGAAAAAGTATACAGGAGGCACAGTTATCCATCTATTTATAAAAGAGAAAATATCAGACAGTCAGGTTATTAAAAATACAGTAAAAACAATATGTGAAAACTATCATTTGCCTTATTTTACTTTTACACCAAGCTTTAGTGTTTGCCAAAGCCATGGATATTTGTCTGGCGAAAAACCAATTTGTCCAAACTGTGGATCTATAACAGAAATATATTCAAGAGTTGTAGGATATTTGCGTCCTGTTGCCCAATGGAATAAAGGCAAAAAAGAAGAATTTAAAATGAGAAAAACCTATATTATAGAAAAAGAAGTCTCAAAAGTTTTAACTTTAAAGTAATAATGAATATAGGCGGAATAGAAAAATTTTCTTTAATAGATTATCCTGGTAAAATTTCAGCTATTGTTTTTACTCAAGGGTGTAATTTTAGATGCGGGTATTGTCATAATCCAGAACTTGTTTTTCCATCTTTATTTAGAAGTTCAATTTCAGAAGAAAATGTTTTTTCTTTCCTTAAAAAAAGAATTGGTAAAATTCAGGCATTAGTAATAACTGGAGGAGAGCCAACAATACAAGAAGATTTGATTGATTTTATAAAAAAGGTAAAACAGCTTGGATTTTTAGTTAAACTTGATACAAATGGAAGCAATCCTAAGGTTATTAAAGAAATTATAAAAGCAAAATTAGTTGATTATATTGCAATGGATATAAAGTCGTCACTGAATAAATATCAAAAAGTGGTTTGTGTTTTAAATAATCTTGAAAATGTTAAAAAAAGTATAAAATTAATAATGAATTCAGGAATTGATTATGAATTTCGCACAACTGTCATCAAGTCACAAATAAGCAAAAAAGACTTTATTTCAATTGGCAAACTTATAAAAGGTGCTAAATTATACGCTTTACAAAAGTTTATTATTCCTCCAGAATATAAAATAAATAACATTTCCTTTTTGCGTGAGAAAACTTACTCCGACGAAGAATTTGAAGAAATAAAGAAAACTCTTTTACCGTATGTTAAAAAATGTATTTTAAGAATTTAGTGTTTAATTATAACTATATGATTTTTTTTGGTAATTTAAAAAAAATCTAATATCATTTATTTCACAAAAATATATGTTCTTTAACTTAAAGTTATCCACAACTCGACGTGGTTTTTTTTATGTTATATTATAATTAATAAATGAAAACTAGAGAAAAAACTATTGTTTTTAATATATTTTGAATAATAACAGGCCAGTTCTAACTGGTATCTAGCTAAATAATCCTCCAATTCAAGAAAATCCTTCAGAAATTAGTGATGGGAAAAAATAAAAATTAAAAATCACAAATATCTAGGCTATAAATCCCCACCTTTTAAATTGTGGGGGTTTATCTTTAGCTTTGTGATATGTATAAATTTTTTATGGAAACGATTAGTTTTGATAATTTTAAAAAAATAGATATAAGGATTGGCAAGATATTATCGGCTGAAAAAATAGAAAATTCAAATAAGCTTTTGAAATTAGAAATTGATTTTGGTATTGAAAAACGCCAAATTTTAGCAGGAATTGCTAAATTTTATGAGCCAGAAACTTTAATTGGTAAATTGTGTCCTTTTGTTTTTAATTTGGAAGTAAAAAAAATGGGAGAATTAGAAAGTGAGGGAATGATTTTGTGTGCCGATCAAGACGGTCCAGTTTTACTTAATCCAGATAAAGAGATAGAGCCAGGTAGTATAATTAAATAAAAAATTGTGGACATAGAAAAAATAAAAACCAAGATGCTTTTGGTTTCGGTCTTTGTGACTGGTGCTGCCTTTTTAGTTATAGAAATTATAGCCATAAGAATTTTATCTCCATATTATGGTAATACAATTTATACAACTTCTTCGGTAATAGGAATTATGCTTGCCATGCTTTCAGTGGGATATTATTTGGGAGGAATTTTATCAGACAAATATCCAAATCACGAATTTTTTTATAGTATTATTTTTTTATCAGGATTACTAATTATTTCTATGCATTTTTTAGGAATAGTTATATTACCCTATTTATCATTATTTTTTTCTATTGCCTTAGGTCCTTTTATATCTTCCTTACTTCTTTTTTCTATACCAGCTTTTTTTCTGGGAACACTTTCTCCTTTTGCGGTAAAACTTAATAAAAAAGGTCCAGATGATGTTGGTAAACAATCGGGTGAAGTGTTTTTTTGGTCTACATTGGGCAGTATCACCGGAAGTTTTTTAACCGGTTTTTTTCTTATTACTTATTTTGGTATTAACACCATTGTCATTAGTACGGGAATTAGCCTAATTCTTTGGTCTCTTTTTTGTTTTTTATTATTTTATAAAATAGATAAAAAGATTTTATCATTTGTTTTATTATTTTTGTTATTAGGATTATTTTTAGTATGGATGTATTTTCCAGAAAAACAAAAAAATATTATATATGAACGCGATGGTACCTATGAAAAAATAAAAATAGTAGATGGAACCTGGAATAATAGACCAACTAGGTTTGTTTTTTTAGATAGAAGCCATTCTTCAGCTATGTATTTAGACTCTAGGGAATTAGTTTTTGACTATACAAAATATTATGAATTATATAAATTATTCAAACCACAAGTAAAAAATGCTTTTGTAATTGGCGGTGGCGCCTACTCAATACCTAAAGCTATTTTAAATGAATCTCCAAATATTATAGTTGATGTTTCAGAAATTGAACCAACGCTTTTTTCTTTGGCTCAGAAGTATTTTGATTTAGAGGAAGATATACGTTTAAATAATTTTATAGAGGACGGCCGAAGATTTTTATCTAAAAATGAAAATGAGTATGACTTGATTGTGGGAGATGTTTATTATTCATTTTTTTCTATGCCAGTACATTTTACAACAAAAGAATTTTTCAGTTTAGTGAAAAATAGGCTTTCAGATGATGGAATTTTTGTTGGTAATTTTTCGGGTACTTTAGAAAACAAATCACCATCTTTAATTTTGTCAGAAATAAAAACTTTTAAAGCGGTTTTCCCTAATAGTTATTTTTTTGCCGTTGATTCTAAGGAGTCATTGAAACCACAAAATATTATCTTTCTGGGAATAAATGGTTCTAAAAAAATAGATTTTGATAGTAATTTAATTACTAAAAGCGATAATCCAATATTAAAAAATCTTAAAGAGAAGAAAATTGAATTAGATAATTTTGATTTTTCTAAACATAAAGAGTTAACCGATAATTTTTCACCTATTGAGTATTTAGTTAGTAAATCTATAGGCGCGTGGTATTAAATTTAATATCTTTTTTTATAGATTTCTTTATTAATCTGTTGTACAATACTGGTTACCCTATCTATTTATCTAGGAGTGTAGGATTCGAACACAAATCAACTTGAGAAGTTCAGAAATAAAAGATTTCAAGACGCGACGAACGAAAGGTAGTCTTGCGCTACCTTGAGGAGGAGCAACGAAGAAATCTTTTATTTCTGAACTTCCCTTCGGGCGGGCGAATTTAGGCAAGCTTCATCGTTGTCCCGATTCCTTCGGGAATCGAGGATCCCTGACAGCTTCGCTGTCGGGACTCGTCGAGAATGTGTCACAAAGGGCACATCTCTCTTCCTCGTGCCTTGAATCTTGCCTCAATTCGCTCCGCTCAATTGATTTTGTTCGAATCCTACACACTCCTTAGTTAGAATAAAAATATGATGTCTCATGCCCTAATATTTACTCTTTCCTGTTTAGGAATTAGCGAAACAGTATATCTTATTAAAAAACGATTACTTTTGCAAAAACCAATTTGTCCTATTGGAGATAACTGTTTGGTAGTTTTAGAGAGTAAATATAATAAAATATTTAACATACCAAATGATCTGTTAGGTTTGGTTTTTTATATAACTTGTTCAATTATAGCTTCTTTTTTAGTAATAGAAGTGGCTCCAATTTATTTATGGATAAATATTATAAAAGTGATGGTAATATTTGCTTCTTTGATGTCGGGTTATTTAACTTACATTCAATTTAAAGTAATTAAGGCTTGGTGTTTTTGGTGCTTGATGTCGGCTTTCACCAATTGGTTAATGCTTATAATAATATTATTTGTTTTATAAAAATATGCCAGGATATTCGTATCATATTTTAAGAGTTTGTTTGGCAATAACTTTTATTTGGATTGGAGTTTTGATTATTAAATCGCCAGAAAGTTGGGGAGGTTATGTAGAGCCATGGGTTGTAAATTTGTTACCATTTTCATTAAAAACTATACTTTTGGCCACAGCTTTACTAGATATTACTTTGGGTATATTATTTCTAATTGATTGGAAGGTATGGGTGGCAGGACTCATAGCCTCAATACATCTTGTTGTGATTTTAACAGTAAGTGGAATTACAGATATTACGGTACGCGATATTGGGCTTTTAGGGGCTACTATTGTAGTTATAGCAGAATCTTTGCCAATTTATATAAAAGAACTAATTCAAAATTCAAAAATCAAAAGTAGAAATGACTAAGGCATTAAAAATTTATAATATAAATTTTTAATGAATTTTAAATTTTACACTGTCATTTTGTCCCGACTATGCCGAGGACTCTCGATAAAATCGGAACATTTTGAAATTTGTATTTTGAATTCTATATATAATATGAAAAAAATCATAATTGCTGTTATTGTCATTTTAGTTTTGGTCTTTTTAGGGTATTTTCTTTTTAAAGGAAATACGCAAGCACCAATATTAGAGAAAGTTGTTGATCAAGAGTCAAATTTACTTACTAAAGAAGAAGTAGCAGAGCCAAGTTTCAATATAGAAATAGAGCCTGTTTCTGGTGATCCATCTGGCCAACTTATAATTACTCAAATTTACGAAGTAATCTATACCGATTCTGGTTATTCTCCCAAAGAAATAAAAATAAAGGTAGGAGATACGGTTACTTGGGAAAACCAAAGTTCTGGCGGATCTTGGGTGGGGTCTGCAATGCATCCAACACATATAGTTTATAGTGGTACTTCATTACAGGAACATTGCCCTGATTTAGAAAATATTACTTTTGATGAGTGCAAATCTTCTCAGCCGGGAGAATCTTGGTCTTTTACTTTTAATAAAAAAGGAAATTGGAGATACCATAACCATGTTAAGGCAACTCATTCCGGTGTTGTCATGGTTGAGTAATCTCCAAACAAAAATCCAAGGGCTTTTCTTGGATTGAAGGATACGACAAAATATGGTCAAAAATGAGTAAGAAAATAAAAAAGCTCTCTGAAGGAACACCTACGAGGTGTATTAACAGAGAGCCTGGGGCTGATTTTTCATCTAGTGTCTATTTTGGAGCAAAAATAGACACGCCCATACACAGAAGATGGTAGGGGAATTACCATCCCAATTATATTATTATATAAATTAAAAATTGTCAATAAAAAAATATGGAACTTTGGATATTATATTCTTTACTATCGGCAATCTTTGCGGCACTCGTCGCAATATTTGGTAAAATAGGACTTCAAGATATTGATTCTACTTTGGCAACTACAATTAGATCTGTTGTGATGGCCTTGTTTTTACTTTTTGTGGCACTAGCGCTTGGTAAATTTAATCTTATTGGAACTATTAAAAATAAAACACTTTTGTTTATTATCCTTTCTGGAGTATCTGGAGCTTTGTCGTGGCTTTTTTATTTCTTTGCTTTAAAAATAGGCATTGTATCAGGAGTTGCCGCCATAGATCGTCTTAGTGTGGTATTCGTAGTGATATTTGCCTTATTATTTTTGGGAGAAAAATTTAATTTTTATACTGCCTCTGGCACATTACTTATTACTATAGGAGCAATACTCATGGTAATAAAAAAATAGACTACTATTATTTTACTTGTCACTCTTGACAAAAGACTGCTAATGGCTATAATTAACTTACGAAATTTATATGATTACTGACAGGCAAAGAAAAATTTTAGATTATTTGATTAAGGAATATATTGAAATTGCTGAACCGGTAAGTTCAGATCTTTTAAAGAAAAAGTGCGGTTTGTCTATTTCTGGCGCTACTATTAGAAATGAGTTGCAAGAATTAATGGAGCAGGGGTATATAGCCCAACCACACACATCAGCCGGTAGGGTGCCAACCAATAAAGGTTATAAATTTTTTATTGAAATTACTTTTACTAAAGAAGAACAATTTCCCGATTTTATTTTAAATAAGATTGAAGATACAAAGAAAAAAATAGACCGAGAATTAAGATTAATTGAAAATTTAACAAAATCACTTTCTAATATGTCATCTACTCTAAGTTTTAATAGAATAGAAGAAGACCAACTGTTTAATGTTTTAAAAATTATAGAACAATCCGGAACTAGTTATGATAAGCACTTTAATGTAATGAGGGAATTATTAAAAGAGTTAGAAAATTTTTAAAAAAAGGGGAAGTAGGTGTTTGTTTGGGACAATACCTACTTTCATGAGTTACAGGGTGCACGAATCCCTGCAACATTATCTAGATAATATCAAATTATAAAATTTTGTAAATAATAAATATTATGATTAAGTATTACGATTATGGAAGAAGATATAAAAAATAACAAAAGTTTATACCAGTGCCAAGAGTGTGGTTTTCATTATAAAGATAAAGAAATGGCTGAAAAATGCGAGGCGTGGTGCAAAAAACATAAAACTTGCAATGTGGAAATTACGAAACAATCAGAAGAAAATAAAAACGACGACTGTAGTTCAATCACTAGTAAACACATCTCTAATTCGCTCGAATTAGAGATGTGTAAGGGAAAGTGCGAGGAATATTTAAATAACTGGAAGCGGAGCGTCGCGGATTTTATAAACTACAAAAAAGAAGAAATGGAAAGAATGGCAAAATTGATGCAATATGGAAAAGAAGATATGATTTTAAATATTTTACCAATCATAGACAGCATTTACCTACTAAAACCACATACCAACAAACTTGAGTTTGTCAGTTTGTCGGAAGGTGTTTTGCAAATTGAAAAGCAAATACAGGAATTTTTGAAAAAAGAGGGGATTGAGGAAATTGAAATTAATGGTAACCCTCCTTCGCCAGAGGCTTTGGAAGGGCAAAGAAAATTTGACCCGATTTTAATGGAAGTTGTTGAGGAGGTGGAAATAGAAGGTGTAGAATCAGGTATTGTGGTGAAAGAACTCCAAAAAGGATATATAATTAACGGGAAAGTGTTGAGACCGTCAAAAGTGAGGATTACAAAGTAATTCCTTATTCTAATGTTTTTAAGAATATTAGAATAAGAAAAATAGACACTCATATAACACTCCCGTGCACCAGTGCATAGGAGTGTTATATGCAAGTTATTAAATAAAGCTGAATACGAATAAATTTTCAATACGCCAGACTGGTGGCGTATTGAAAAAAATGGTAAATAATATATTCGCTAATCAGCCTCTGCCCTGTGGGGCTACGGGATGCCCTGCGGGTCCAGCGCGCGAATAAGCGAATAGTAAAAAAATATAGAAATTACTTTGTAATTTATATATCAAAAATATATTTGGTCGCTCGTTCAGAATAATAAATTGTTCGGTCCAAAGATAAAATAAATTTTATCTTTTCTCTCGCACTTTCTTATTCCTTCCTACGTTTAGCCAAATATAATTAATCGCTCGGTCGATATGTAAAAATAAATTTTTATATATCTCCCTCGCTCATAATTATGGATAAAAAAGAAATTATTAAAAAAATAGAGAAGTTAAGGGGGTCAAAAGTTATTACTTATATAACCAGCGACAGACCAGGGCCGGTAAACGCTCGGATTGCTGGAGATGTTATTCCCATTATTAGTCATCAGTTGCGACAAATAGGCAAAGTGGAAAGTATTGATTTATTTTTATACAGCACGGGAGGAGATACGATGGTTCCATGGCGGCTGGTTTCAATGATTAGGGAATATTGTGACAAGTTTTCGGTGTTAATTCCGTATAAAGCCCATTCGGCCGCCACTATGATTTCACTTGGAGCTGATGAAATAGTGATGACAGATTTATCAGAAATTTCGCCCATTGATCCGTCAACCGCCAATGTTTTTAACCCCGAAGACCCTAATAATCCCAAAAATAAAATTCCAATTTCGGTGGAAGATGTGATGGCCTATTTTGACCTGGCAAAAACCAAATTTGGAATTACCAACGAGGCGGAATTGACAAAAATTTTTAATAAATTTGTTGAATCAAATCCGCAAATTCATCCCTTGGCTTTAGGCAACATTAACCGAACGCATAACTTAATCAGAAAACTGGCAGAGCGATTATTAAAAAGCCACAAAGAAAAATTAAGCGATGTTGAAGTTAAAAACATCGTTGATGATTTTACCGAAAAATTATACTCCCACCAATACTTTGTAGGTAGAAAAGAAGCCAAAGAGGATTTGGGAGTTAAAACAGTTGTTGAAGCTCCTCAAGATTTAGCAGATGCAATTACGGAATTATACGAAGAATACAAAAAAGAAATGGGACTTGGATTTAATACTTGGAATCCAGAAATGGAACTGGGAAACAATTTCCAAACCAAAAAAGATTACAAAATAGCCTCCATAGACAGCGAAAAGTTAGAAAATCACTTTGAACTGTCGTTAGAATTTAAAAAAGGTCAAGTAAACACCCCCCAAGGCACACAGGAACAAGTTTCGTGGCGAGTTGTGGAGCAGGGGTGGAAATAGAATATTATTTTTGATTTAAGATTTACGATTTAAGATTTATGAATAATCATCAATTATCAATTATCAATCAATGTTTAAAAATAATTAAATAAATTAAATATACCATAATTATGACGGCCGTCAAGATGTTAGTATTGTATAATACAGAAGGACCCTCAAATGACTTACTGTTTCTAACACAGAAGGACCCTGAAATTGGGTGTTGAAAAGCTGAGAAAAGGTGGCAG
>Ga0209541_10010769_pt1 | contig 14479 bp, 11 predicted proteins | sample RifCSPlowO2_01_FD_184027 | JGI IMG/M metagenome (GOLD analysis project Ga0209541, IMG submission 184027) | Groundwater microbial communities from Rifle, Colorado - Rifle CSP2_plank lowO2_0.1 (SPAdes) (version 2) | ecosystem: Environmental > Aquatic > Deep subsurface > Groundwater | place... | reverse complement strand
GATGATTGCAAGGCATTAATCCTAGCTTATGGCAAAGTGCCAAGGAGCCTCGGCATTGAAGGAGAAGACAAATTCCTGGGAAGGGGCGTTTCTACCTGCGTGACATGCGATGCGCCTTTATACAAGAACAGGGATGCCTGCGTGATAGGCGGCGGGAATTCCGCAATCGAAGGGGCTTTGGAGCTTGCCACAATAGCCAAAAAGGTTTATTTAATCCACAGAAGGGACACTTTCAGGGCAGATGAGATAACGGTTGAAAAATTAAAGAAAAACCCCAACATAGAGATTGTCCTTAACAGCGTCCCGTTAAGGGTTATAGGAAACAAGAATGTTGAAGGCATTGAAGTTGAGAATGTTGCAACAAAAGAAAAAAAGGAGCTTAAGGTTGAAGGCATCTTCATAGAGATTGGGTATGTTGTTGACACCTCATTTGTCCAGCACCTTGTGAAAGTCAACGAAAAGAAGGAGATAATAGTCGATGAAAGGGGGAACACCTCATGCCCGGGGATATTCGCATGCGGCGACATCACGCCTGTTCCTTTCAAGCAGACGGTTATTGCCGCAGGAGAAGGGGCAAAAGCCGCATTGGAATGCTACAGGTGGATGACCGGCGGGAAAGGCGCTGCGCTGGACTGGACGCATTAATCCCCGTGACATTTTACTCGAAACCGTGCCATAAAAGGAGAATGATGATAAGCTTAAAAATTGGTGAAAAGGCTCCGGACTTTGAGCTTTTGGACGATAAAGGGAATAAAACAAGATTGTCGGGCTTCAAAGGAAAAAAAGTGGTTCTTTATTTTTACCCGAGAGATGACACCCCTGGATGCACAAAAGAAGCATGCAATTTCAGGGACAATATCCCAAAACTCAGAAAGATGAATGTCGAAATTCTCGGAGTGAGCAATGACGACCAAACTTCGCACAAAAAATTCAAAGAAAAGTTTGATTTGCCTTTCCCGCTCCTATGCGATGTTGACAAGAAGGTTTCCAAGGAGTATGGTGTTTATGAGCTGAAAAATTTCATGGGAAAATCCTTTTACGGGATCGTGAGGTCGACATTCATAATTGATGAAAAAGGGAACATAGAAAAAATATTTTACAAAGTAAATCCCGAAGAGCATGTAGGAGAAGTGATGAGTTCCATAAATGTTGGGATAGGTAATAATAGTTAAAATATGCCAATTACCGAATGTAGTTATAGATGATTTACTGTTTGGAAAAATTGACTTAAATCATTCACTCGGAATATTTCTTATTTATGCGTGGGCTCTTGCCGGCTGAGCTTGAGTAGGCGTCAATGCTTTGGCAGTTTTAGTGCCAATTTCATTAAACAATTTCCTGACTGCGGTTCCTAAGTCATAAGCTACTGATGTGGCATTTCGGTAGGCATTTGCTGCAAATGTTCCCGCTCCACTGGCCAGATAATATGGATTGACAAAATTTGGAATATAAGTCATCGGGTTCAATAACTTCCCGTAACTCAGCTTTTCTTTTGACAATACGACCCTGTATGCGACTTCAAAGCCTGCAAGAAGCGGAAATAGGACTGGATAGAATGTCGGCAATGCAACTGATGCTGCAACTGTAGCGGCCCATGGCAATCCTAAAGTGTATATTGAACGTTTTGTGCCCTTCCAATAGTGTTCCTTGAAGTCCTGCCCCATCCCTTTAAATGACTTGTTGTCAGCCAGATATTTGAGAGGGTAATAAAATAAATTAAGCAAAGGAGTTGCGGCGACACCTAATGCACCGACAGCAAGCGCGTTTTTAATTCCCGCCATGCCAAATGCGCCCGGCAAACCCCTTAAGTAATTTACTACATACCAAAGCGGAACTGTGAATGCTGCTCCTGCAAATGACTCGTCCCTGAAATTTTCACTTTTGAATTGTTTTTTTGATTCATCGGTATCTTTCATTAATTTTTTCTCTATCATTCCTCCGACGGGAAATGACAAGACACTAACCAGCCCATCTAATCCAAAATATCTTGTTGTCAATCCTATTGCACCAGCGCCTAGTACAGTGTTCATTATACCCTTTCCTGCTTGGTTTATTTCAGAGCTTAAGCTGCTTCCGAGAGAAGGCTTTTTCTCTTCCTTTTTTTCCGGTGAATTAACCATTTGCTCAAGATTTTCAGCCATTTTCCACCTCAAGCAGTTTCTTTACGGCGTACTCGACAACATGGGATTTGTTGCGGAATTTTCCGGTCCTTATAGTATCCAGAATATCAAGAACTGTTTTCTCGTCAATTGTGATGCTTATTTTTTGCTTCATTTTAGTGGGCTGGAGCTTCCGCTGGTTTTGCAGCAGTTGCTGGTTTTGATTCGGCTTTTTGAGAAGGCTGGTACAGAAGATTTCTGATGCCGCTGCCTATTGCATAAGCAGATTCATAGAGTTCCTTGGCAGTGTTTCTGACGAGCTTGTAGGTTACACTAGCCCCTGCTCCGATGTAAGGCAAAGGATTCATTGCAGAAACAAGATTGCCAAGTTTTGCTCCTTCTGTCTTTGGGCCAACCAGCCTAAATAAAAAGGACATCAAAGAGCCGTAAGCCATCTGTGCAACAACACCAAACTTGTAAATGTATAGAACGTTCCACATGCTCAATGGGAGTACATACTTCCATGTTCTTTTCACAGCAGGCCAGTATTCTGTCTTGAGTTTGTTGTATAAACCCTTAAAACTCATGTTTTGGATTATATGGTTTAATCCTGTGTAAACTCCAATAAAAACTCCCTGGGCCGCTGCCAATGAAGCTACTGCTGTTGCTGCACCAGGCAAATATCCAGCATAATTAGTTACATAATCTTTTGCGACATTAATATACTGGAATATGCCGGCAAGAGGCGCTGCCATTATTGTTCCAACAAGAGATTCTTTTGCAGATTTCACCCAGTTGACTGGCTTTTTTTCCATAATGTCTTGAACAGTTGCGCCAGCTGCTAACGGCAGCGCATTAACTGCATTTACAGCTTTGTCACCCGGCCACACAAATGGAAGGGTGCTTCCTATTGTGAAAGCAGAAATGTTTTTTGCTGCCTTTGCAATTTCTTCAAGGGGTGTTTGTTTTTTCTCTTCCTTTTTGTCATGATTATTTTCTTTACCATGAGACTCTTCTTCTTTGGCTTTAGGAGCATTATGTGCCATTTCCTCGAGTTTTGAAGGCTCAGCCATCTTTCTCCTCCAGAAGTTTCTTCAAGGCGAATTCTACTAGGTGGCTTTTGTTCCTGAACTTGCCGTTAGAAAGAGCTTCAGCTATTCCGATTACTAATTCCTCGTCGAGACTAACGCTAAGTTTATGCTTCATATCGAACACAAGCGCGCAAATACCTTGCACGCATCTGCCTCCCAACGTTGTAAGTACTACTGAGTAGTATTTTATACTACCAATATATAAATTTATCTGTCTTTAGTATTTAGAAGTAGTTACAATCAGGTTTAATCAAATCATTAGGCGTTTGGTTTAATATTATACCAAAAGATATATATACCAATTAGTATAAATTACAGAAACACAATCTTTAAATACTAATTCTATACAGAATGGAATATTAATTTAAAAAATATATACCAAAAGGTATAATAATATAAATAGAAATATTTTTATATTATAGGTATATATTCCAATTGGTATAAATTTATATATCATAAATTGAATAAAAAAGAAGTGTTTGTGGAGAGAAAGTACTATAGGGGCCTCTTAGATAGCAATACCAATTCTTTCAGGAAAGGTGCAGGAAAAAACATTGCTTTGCTCGGCCCGAGAAAGTGCGGCAAGACAGCAATTGTAAAAGAGCACTTAAAAAGTGCCAGGGATCTGAATACTGTTTACATTGATTTTGAAAAAATAAGCCTTAACCCTGAAAATTTTTCTGTGGAATTCATTGGAAATGTTGCCTTCCATTTCCTGAAAAAGCCGTTAAGTGAGTACAGGAAGTTCTTGGCAATAGAGCACTTGGCAAAGATAAGCAATGAGCTGAAAAGCAAAGACGCTTCTTCTGTTATAAAAATAGTCGAGAGTGAATTATTAAAAATAAAGCCGGACCAAAGGCTGCTTGTTGAAAGCGCTTTCAGGTTTGTTGATGCATTAAGCAAAGAGGTAAACAAAAAATTCCTTATTGCCCTTGACAATTTTGAAAATATTCTTGACCTGAACAATTTCTCCAAGATTAAAGATGTTTTGTCAATAATCAATCTTGAATCTGAAAACGTCAGTTATATTGCTGCCAGCTCTGCAGTTAAAGAGTCACTGGCTTCATTGAAGAAGTTTGAATGCTATGAGATAAAGAACCTTGAGAAAACTGAAGCCTTTAAGCTGATAGAAGAAATAATAGGAAACAATGAAAAAATCGCTGAAGAAATTTTCTCCATCAGCAACGGCCACCCATTGGCAACAATATCCATTTCTAAGAGATTCAATGAGGTCAAAAACGTAAAAAAAGCGTTCTTGATTGAGCTGCTTCAAAAAAACAATTCGCTTTACAATTATTGCAGTGATTCATTGAACTTCTACTATAACCGGGCAAGAGGCCAGACGCTTCTTATGGCAATCCTCAAGATTGTTGCAAATGAAGAGCTAAGATTGAGCGACATCGCAAAAAGAGTGTACAGGAGCGCTCCTGTGGCAAAAAGCATCCTCGAAAGGCTGATGGATGTTGATGTAATCTGCAGGAAAGGCAACAAGTTCTGCTTTTCAGACAAAACGCTTGGGCTTTGGCTGAAACTTACTTCTCACGGTTATGAGTTTGATGATGTTCCTGATGACAAAATTTTGGAAGAGGCCATGAAAGAGCTATGAGCAAAAACAGATTAAGCTGGATTTTTGCAATGGTTTCAGCAGCTGTGCTTAGCCTGCCGATTGCTCACGCGCAGTCATTCACCGGAACAAGGTGGGTTTACATATTAATCAATGCAGCGGTAATAGGTGTTGCGCTGTTCATACTTCAGGCATTTCTAGTTCCAAATAAAGGAGACAAAGAAAAAACCTCAATGTGGGGGATAGTATTATTGATTTCCCTGCTGGTTGCATTCCTGTACGGGCAAAACGGGTTCATATGGAGGACCGGGCCGCTTTCAGCGATATTCAATATTTACCTGATTGTGAATGCGGCAATCATAGCCGCAGCCCTGTATTTCACATTAGGGCTAATACCGAAATTCGATATGAAGTCATTTGAAGGAAAAACGGGATTTGGCCTGCTGCTGTTCATAATCTCGGCTGTCATCGCCTATAACTTGTCTCCTAACCAATGGATATGGTCGCAGGACACTATAAGGGGCATTGTTGGATATTTATTCTCCGGCGAATCTGTTCCAGGCAGGCCCGGGCTGGCAAGAGGAGTATTGCATTACAAAGGCGGCCTAATGGTTTTGATAAGCAGTTTCCTGCTGATATCTTTCTTCTTCAACAAATGGCTGTTGAAGGACAAGGAAGGCCTATTGAACTACGCATTAGCCTTGCTGTTTGCATTTAACATGGCAACCCCGCCAGCCAGTCCAATGAGATTTGTTGTTTACTTGGGTGAGTTTTTCTTCGTGCTGATATTGTGGGATTCTCTTAAGAATTCACTTAAAGGAAAAGAAGATCACAACTTCCTCGCATTGCTGCTTGCGATTTTCCTGGTTGGATGGGCGTCCACAGCCCTGACAGTAAGCACCCCGGACGCCCGCGGCTTCCTGGGCTCTATTGGCTGCTACATTGCAAGCTGCAAGGAGATGGCAGCAGGGGCAGCAGGCTCGGGTATTCTTGGCTGGCTTGCAAAAGCCGGCCTTTGGGGGATAGGCCTGGTGGCATTAGGCATAGTAGTATGGATGATGGTTTACAAGAGAAGCGGGAAAACCGGAAAGAAGTACATGGGCTGGGGATTGGTGATTGGGCTGTTGCTGCTGCTGCTCCTATTAAGCGGAGTTCTTGGATGGAGTGTGCTGGGAATAATCGGGTTGGTTATATTGCTCCCGTTAGCTTTGGTTGGAGGCGGCATATTTGTAATAAGCAGGTCAGAAAAAAAAGGGAAGTTTAAAGACATAAAAGACAGGTATATCAGATTATTCAGAAACCTAGGATGGAGAAAAGCCAATGAGGTTGCTGCGCAGGCCGGCTTCAACAGATATGCATGGACAAAAAGAAGGATTATTCCTGACAGGCTTCCGGAAATAATGAAGGAAAACATAGTGATACTGTTTTCATTAAATAATTATCTCAAGAGGCTTTACATATGGAATGTAAAATTTGACCAGGTTAAAAATGCTGCAGCTGTCTGTGAAACAATGGAAGTATGGATAAACATACATGACAATTATGACAAGCTTATAGATGATATATACGAGTGCAGGAATGGGGTAATTGTTGACCTAAAAGAAGAACCAGACCAGTCCCCTGATGCAGAGTATACCTGCCGTTTTTGCGGACAGACCTTCAATGGAAGAGGAAGTAATTTAAGATTAGAAGAGCACATAAATGACTCGCACAAGCCCAAAGAAGAAAAATTGGGAGTGGGCTGGTTTGATGCAACAAGGAAATACTGTGAAACGCTAAATGAAATTTCAGTTTTCTTGCAGAAATACGTTGCAGCAATTGTTGGCGGCATGAAGATTGACGACAAGGAATACCCCAATTTTATAGCCACAGCACAAAGATTAAAGGTAAAATTAGACAGGATTGTTGAAAATATAGAGCAATCAAGAAGGTACCTTAAGGAACGACGAGAGGCTTTTGGAAATTATCAGCCCCTAAAAATACAAAGGTATCTTGTGCTTGACCAATGCAATCCCTGCGGATTCCATGAGCATTATTATAGTGTCGCCCCAAAGGGTACCTTGCTGACTAATGGAAAGAGGACTAAACGTGAAATGGAAGTGAACCTTTATGGTGAAATTTTAGAGGATAAATACAAAAATCAGGATAGATTTTATGATCTTCAAAAAGCGCCTATCAGGGTTCACCAGACAGAAGTTAAAAAAATACAGCATATCTGGCCGAGAGGTAAAGGTAACGAGCCGCATCACGTCATGGAAGCCATAGGGAATGATTGGCTTGGGTTCATAAGAAATATGAGGTATGGCTATTTTAGGCCAAACAGCAAGAAAGCAATGGATTATATAAAAAGGCTCTCTACAAAACCAGAAGATACCGATAGGTTGGGCAATTGGCTGTTCTTTGAGGAGCAGGAGATTACATCAGAATTCAAGTTTGCAAGCGAAAAGGACCCCGGATTTGACAGAAGAGCATTGGTTGATACTGGCATTTTGACATATGTTGGCAGGAAAAACCTCCATGACAGCTGGAAAGCCGTCTCGAATAATAAAAAAACAGACCCATTGCCTGGCGTATCATCTTATGGGATGTCATTATACTTGCCGCGGCTCATATTCAGGGACACAGAGGATATTGCTGCCATAAACGAGGTTCTCAACAGATTCATAGCAGATACCGGTGCTACTGTAGAAGGCAAGGCGCAGGCGCATCTTGCAGGCGGCGTCATGAAGGCACAAGAATCTGAGGGAGGGGCAAAACACCAAGATGGACACGGATAATAATCCAAGAGGGCCGGGTAAGCTGATTAAACTAGTGAAACGTGTGTTAGGCACATCAACCCCGGAGATTGATGAAGTTCATGAATTCCATAATAAACTGTCCATGCTGGTAAGAGAACGCCAGCAGGTTTCAGAAAGCTTGCGGATTATAAGCAATTGGGAAAGGGTCCTTTCAAACCAGGAGACTGGAGAAAACGCCCCGAGCCTGATAACAAATGGAAAGAGGGCTGGCGTGTTTGAATCTTACAATAAAAAGTGGATTGCATTAAGGCTGGCTTTTAATTTGTACAGGGCATTGCTGCAGAGCAGGCAAAAATTTGAGGGGATGAGAAAACAAAGCATAACGCAAATTTTTGCGCTTGACCCGGAACTTGCAAAAAAAATTGTTTCGCTAAAAATGCCTCAAGGCCGTTATTTGGAAAATTTGCATCAATTAAGGGAGGTAATGGAAAGAAATCCGGATATCGCTGCCAACTACATAAAAACACACTATGACGAAATAATGAAGCAGCTGGATAGCATACAAGACCCATCAAAGAGGGAAGAATTAAGGAAACTTATCATTGCTGCAAGCAATGAAGAGCTCAAAGCGCTTGAAAAATGTGTTGCAGATATTAGAAGCTGGCCGTACAGGGTGTCTTATGGGATAGACCTATTCATAGAAAGGCCTAAATTATTCTTGATTGGAGGCAAATCAAAATTTGACAATGAAGCCTTCCTGGGGTTACGAGTTTATTTCAGGGACTTGGATTTGGCCAGGCAGGTATATGGAAATGCAGAAAATAAGAGACTTATCACTTATAAAGAAGAACTTAGATTCTTTAGCGAAGCAAGGTACGCAATCAAAAAATCAGTTGAAACTCAAGGCAGATGGGAAGGGTTCTATGATTTTTACAACAATCTGGATAAGCGCAAAAACTATATCGGCACAGTAAGGGACAGATTTGGCAATGAAGAATTTGCCAGATTATTGGAGATATTCAAAGAGAAAAAACATGAGGCTCCAGTTGACTGGGAACATGAGCTGGGCGAATTAACTGAAAGACTTATTAAAAGGGCTTATCCGCTTGTTGTCGAGCCTGCCGGGCAAGCACTGATGAGGATATTTAATGCCAGGATTGCGTCATTATCCGGGAAACGAGAAACTGCCATAGAAGAATTAAAGGCAAAACTTGCAGAGGGCGATTCTGATTCGAAGTTCAAAAAACAATTTCTGGGCATAGTCGAAACAAGAAGGGGGCAATTAAAAAAAGAGCTTGAAAATGAAAGACGGGAATTTGAATCAATGAACGTGAATCTTGCCTTGGCAGCAAACGAATTCAGCATCAGGTTTGAAAAGCTTATTGCCCAAGTGGACTCCAGGCGTGAAATTGGGGCGGAAAAACAGATTATTGAATCATCATTGGGATGGAGGAGGTTCATAATAGGGCATATCAGGCAGCTTGATTCAAACCCAGAGGCTATTTCAACCCAATATCTTGAACGCTCAACGTATGGAATGATTAACACTCTCAGGGCCGCCATAAGTGAATTAAAGTATACAAGAATCTTAAGAAAAAGATATATAGGTGGCCTTAGGGAGCTAGATGAGCTGGTTGCAATATTCACAAATACCTTGGTTCCAGATGCCAATGAATCTAAAGAATACATTAAAATAAAGCTCAAAGACCATATAGATGAAGCAAAAATTTTATTAAATGAAAGCCCAGAGCCAGAACAGGGGAATGCAGCATATTTACAACCAAGGCGAACTGAAGAAGTCAAAACCAGGGAAAATCAGGACATGAGAGAAGCTGCATAAAAAGGTGATGAAAAATGCCAGAATCAAACCAGGGGTCCAATCCAGATAATAAAAGCGGGCTGCCATGGTGGCACCATATTGTATATAACCGAATAATGGACCTTTGGAACATGACGCCTTTTGGCAAGAGGCAGCTGATGAGCCAGATAACGAAAGAGGGCAAGCCTGCTCCAAGCGAAATAATGAAAAGGGTCCAGGATTTAGTCACAATGAATGATAGTCTGATAGGGCAGCTTGAAAAGATAGAATCATCCTGGGAGTTTATTGAAGAACATTTGTATGGCAAAAAGTTCAAATTCCAAAAAGATTCATTTAATGAGCATGTCTACAGCGATGTTTTCAGAAAAATAAGCTATTTCAAAGACCCGGAATTCACTAATCAAGAAGCAAAAATCTTTCAAACAGTTGGAACTGTGAGAGTATCCTCAATGCCCGGCGCCAAAATTGACAACCTGCGGCTCAAACAAAAGGCTGAAGAGTCAAAAAAAGAGTTCCAAAATAAAATAAAAGTCCTGGAATCCAAGCCACAGCTTACAGAAGATGAGGAAAATTCATTAAACAGTTCAAGAGAAGGCCTGCAACATACCGAAGCATTCCTGGCTAATACTGATTTTTATGTAAGTAACATTTCAATATTGCCAAAAATTGAAGTTGATGACCACATCTCACCTTTCCTTGACGGAAGGAAAGAAAAGGTAGTAGCAATAGGGCCCAGCAATTTCAAGTCCATTTCCGCAACTTTTAATTCATTGCAGACTACAGTTGACCATTTTGCTTCTTCGAGCGGCTTTGGCGCGAATGTCAGAACCCCAGTCAACCAGCTTTTCACCTCCATACAAAGCAGCCTTAAGAAAATTTCTGAAGAGATTGAGCCTAAGCACGGTCTTGAGGTCGGGGCCATTCAGAAACTCCTAATACAGATGGAAAGCGTAGCAAGCGACACCGGGCCGGTAGGTGAAAAAAGGCCGTGGCAGGACTTCATAAGGTTTTTGCACACGTACAAGATAATCAAGCCATTCAAGGTTAAAAAAATTCCAGACCCTGCAACAGGCAAAGAAAAAATTGAGATTATAAAATTCAAAGAGGTATACCCGAAGTTTAAGAAAGATGACGAAGCTGAAGCTGGAGAAGATGAGAATGGAATGCCTCTTGAGGTATTTGAATATCCTGCCCACAGCCATAATTACTATGTGCTTCTTGATAAGTGGTGGGCTGAGCTAAGCGATAATAAGTGGCATGAAAACACCATAAAAGACAAACCTGGCGGAAAAGAGATGTGGGAATCCAAGATAACCAAAGGGGTGGATAAAAAAGGCGGCTATGGTGTACCTTACAATAAAGTTAGCGATGTTAGTCTAAGAAGAGTGTGTTATGTCAGAAAAGTACCTGACCCGGAATTTGTTGATGATTTGGATCCGTTGGAGAGAGTAAGCTTCATCTCCAATGAGTGGGATGTGTTTAGGGATGATTTCAGGGATGGAAGGTACCACCCTAACTCAAAAAGCAGCATGGATTACATCCTTGCAGAAGTGGATGGGATAACCCCTGCCAAGCCGATAAACTTCAAAATAAGGACAACCGATCTCAAAACAAGAATAAGGTTTATTCCCGTATATTATACTAAAGCAAATAGAGTAGCTAAAGAACTTTTGGGAACTGTCAACCCAAAAGGAGGCCTTGGAGTTATAACTACTGATGATATACCTGAAGATGAAAGATTAGTCTCAAGAAGATATGAGATGAAAATCAATGTGCCTGATGCAAAGCCAGATAATGAAGGCAAAGTAAAAGAAAAGAAGCTGGAAAACAGGGTAAGAAAACCAAGGCACCTTAATCCGGCATTCGACAGGGCTGCACTCGGGCATGAGTTTATACACTGGGGAAGGATGCTTTATTATGAGACTCCGGATGGCATTGAAAGATGGTCGGAAAATCCGTTCCCGCATATAGCAACGAGGGGATTCAGCAAATATTTAATAAATCTGGTGCTGAACAACACATACAGCTTTGAGGAAGCCAGAAACCAGCTTAGAGGCCACAAGTGGGACTATGGGGTCAGGCATTACGGCAAGCCGTATACACTTGACCCGCTTGGCCCGGCAGACAGTCCAGAAGGTTCATTGTCCCATTCTATTGCCAATATTCCCAAAGAAGACAATGGCTAGATTAGCTTTCATCGGAACCGGAAAGATGGCAACAGCCCTGATTAGCTCCATCTATAAGAATAATTTGGCTAAAGAAATAACCGCAAGCGACCATAACGAGGATAACCTGAGAAAGATTAAATCAAAATTCAAAGTAAAAACAACAAATGACAATAAAGAAGCTGTAAGGAACTCCGATATAGTCTTCATCTGCGTCAAGCCCCAGAACATTGACGAAGTCTTGAATGAAATAAAGAAGGAAACAAAGAATCAGCTGGTAGTTTCAATAGCCGCAGGAATAAAGATAAGGCATATTGAATCACTCCTGAAAAAGACAAGAGTCATAAGGGTAATGCCGAACATAAACTGCCTTGTGGGCGAGATGGCTGCAGGGTTTTCAAAGGGGAAATACGCAACGAAAGATGATGTTTACGAAGTTTCAAAGCTTCTGAAAGCTTCAGGAATAGCTTTTGAAATACATGAAGAGTGGATAGATGCCCTTTCAGTCGTAAGCGGGTGCGGGCCTGCATTCTTTGCTTATTTCATGAAGGCCATTGCAGACTCCGGAATAAAAAATGGATTAAAGAAAGATGTAGCTTACACTCTTGCAGCCAAAACAATGCTCGGAACAGGAAAGTTATTAATCGAAATGAATTTGTCCCCAGATGAGCTAATAGATATGGTCGCGTCAAAAAAAGGGGTTACAGTAGAAGGATTAAAGGTATTAGACAAGAAAAAAGTAAAGAATATCCTGAAAGAAATGTTCGATGCTGCCTTAAAGAGAAGCAAGGAACTCGGAAAATGAGCGTAATAAAACAAGCACAATCAGCGAAAGAGGCTTCAATCAAGCTAGCCGTGCTTCCGACGAAAATAAAGGACAAGGCGCTCATTGAGATAGCCAATGCAATAAAAAAAAATTCAAAATCAGTAATCAATGAGAACAAGAAGGATGTTGAAGCTGCTGAAAAAGCGAATCTCAACCAGGCATTGATAAAGAGATTAAAAATTGACGAAATCAAAATCAATGAGATTGTTGAAGAGATAAGAAGCGTTGCAAAGCTTGAAGACCCTGTTGGTAAGATATTATCACAGGTTGAACTGGACAGCGGGCTTATGCTTTACCAGGTTACCTGCCCAATAGGGGCGATAGGGGCAATATTCGAATCCAGGCCTGATGCCCTGACACAGATAAGCGCGTTGTGCTTAAAATCAGGAAACGCCGTCCTGCTTAAAGGAGGCTCTGAGGCAATCAACTCCAACAGGGCCCTGGTCAGCATAATATCCAAAACAGCAGAGAAGAATGGAATTCCAAAAGGGACTTTCCAATTGTTGGAAACCAGGGAACAGGCGGCAGAAATGCTCAGATTGAATGAGTACATCAACTTAATCATACCAAGGGGCAGCAGCTCATTCGTAAAATATGTGCAGGAGCATACAAAAATCCCTGTTTTGGGGCATTCTGAAGGAGTATGCCACGTATATGTTGACAGATTTGCGGATATTAAAAAAGCAATCGACATCTGCTACGATGCCAAGTGCCAGTATCCTGCTGTCTGCAATGCGATGGAAACTTTGATTGTCCATAGGGATATCGCAGGAATTTTCCTTCCAAAAATGATAAAGAAATTCAAAGATGTAAGTGTGGATGTAAGAGGAGACGAAAAGACAAGAAGCTTCGTAAAAGGGATCAGCAAAGCAAATGAAAAAGACTGGTTAACGGAATATAACGATTTGGTATTGTCAGTCAAAGTAGTTAATGATTTAAGTGAAGCCATAAACCATGTAAACAAATACGGCTCAAAGCATACTGATGCCATTGTTACTGAAAACAAAAAGAACGCAGAAGAGTTCATGAACCTTGTCGATTCCGCATCTGTAATGTGGAACGCCTCAACCAGGTTTGCCGATGGCTTTAGATATGGAAAAGGCGCAGAGGTAGGGATAAGCACGTCAAAAATACACGCAAGAGGCCCTGTCGGCCTTGAAGGGTTGGTGATCTACAAGTACAAGCTGATTGGCAAGGGCCATGTTGTCAGGGATTATGCCGGAAGGAATGCAAAGAAGTTCAAGCACAGAATCATAAGGAAGGTTTTTTAATAGAAAATTATTTAAGACTGATTAGGAATCCAGCGCTTGGCAAAAGATCCTCTTTCAATCATTTTTGCCCCGCCTGGTTATGGCACTAAGAAACAACTAAAATGAGAAAAATAAAATCAAACAGGACAGTAATAAAGATTGGAACAAATACGATAACTGACAGCAACGGGCTGCTGGACCTGAATTTTATGCAGGGAATAACGGCACAGATTGCAGAGATAAAACATAGAAAAAAGGAAGTCATGCTCATAACAAGCGGGGCTATTGGCGCCGGAATGAAAGAGCTTGGATTAAAGGAAAAGCCAAAGGATGTTGTTATGAAGCAGGTCTGCGCAGGAGTAGGGCAGAATATATTAATGTCAAACTATTATTCTTTTTTTGCCAGGCACGGCATCAAGATTGCCCAGATACTTTTGACTTACGGGGATTTCAGGAACAAAAAAACATTCGCAAACCTGAAAAACAGCATCAACAAAATGCTTGAGTTGGGCGCAGTGCCAATATTGAATGAGAATGATCCAATTTCCATTGACGAGATAGGCCCTTCTTTTGGAGATAATGATAATTTATCAGCGCTGATAGCTGCAAAGCTGAAAGCGGACCTCTTGATTATCTTGACCAATGTAGATGGATTGTACAACAAAAACCCGGAAGACAGGGAAGCTGTGATGTTAAAGGAAGTAAAAAACGTGACAAAAGAGATTGAGCGCATGGGCGGAAAGCCAAGCAAGCTGGGAATAGGGGGCATGCAGTCAAAAATCAAAGCTGCAAAAATAGCGACAAGGAATGGGGCAGCTGTGGTTATAGCAAACGGCAAGCTTCAGGACATTCTGCTGAAGGTCATCAATGGCGATGAAGTGGGAACTATCTTTTATCCAAAAAGTTAAATAGTACTTGTTGAATTAA
>Ga0209541_10010768_pt1 | contig 14479 bp, 13 predicted proteins | sample RifCSPlowO2_01_FD_184027 | JGI IMG/M metagenome (GOLD analysis project Ga0209541, IMG submission 184027) | Groundwater microbial communities from Rifle, Colorado - Rifle CSP2_plank lowO2_0.1 (SPAdes) (version 2) | ecosystem: Environmental > Aquatic > Deep subsurface > Groundwater | place... | reverse complement strand
TGAAGATTATTATAAAATTAAAACAGTTTTTATTGAATAAGGTGATAATATGAATAGAAATAAATGTGATGAATGTGGTGGAAAGATTGTTAAGAAATTAGTTGATTTTGGTTTGTATGGCGTAAGTTTGGGTAAATTTAATGCTGAAGTTTGCACAAAATGTGGTGAAGAATGTTTTGATGAAGAAACAAGTGATATGATAGATGAAGTTGCTAAAGCAAAAAACTTATGGGGTTTGGGCGCTAAAAGCAAAGTAGGCATTGCAGGAGATAGCTTCATAATTAGAGTAAATAAAAAACTTGCAAAATTTCTTGACTTGAAAAAAGGAGAAGAAGTGTCTTTGCGTCCTGAAAGTAAGAATAAGCTAATTATTGAATTGTAAATAATATTATAATGATTCACTAATAATTTTAATAATATCTTTTGCTATTTCTTTTTTTGATTCTGGCTCGCTTATGACTCCATTTTTGCCAACAATGTATGCCTTATGTTTTTCATTTATATCTTCATCTCTATTTGCAACAATTATTTGATATCCTTGTTTTATTCTTTTCTGTGCTATTTCTAAGAGTGCTTCTTTAGTTAGATTCGCTTCATGTTTGAATGTAATCATGAAAAGTGAAGGATATTTCGTTCTTATTTCTTCTATTACTTTTTTTGTTTGTTTTAATGAAATATTTATCAATTTTCCTGAAGGTATTTTTCCAGGAGTGTACTCTGGTAAATAATCTGCAACTGCTGCTGTTAATATTGCTGCATCAGTTATATTGGGATTTGAGTATTTTATTACGTTTTGATAATATTCATCATAATCTTTATGATATGCTACGTCGAGATATGGTGGTATTTCTATTCCTGTTTTATTTATTAATAATTTAACAAATGCTCCTTTATGATATGCTTCTTTTGCAATTTCAACTGCTAGTGTGCCTTTAAATTTATTTGTAATAAATCTAACATCATCTATTTTTCCGGGAGTTGAACCACCAGTTATAAGGATCTTTTTGTCTTTTATAGAATTATTTGATAGTTCTCTTGATGCTTCTGCAATAATAATGTCAACTTTAGGTATTTTTGCTTTTCCTTCCTCAAATCTTGGTTTTATTATTTTAATTTTATATTTTAAGTATAAATCAGAATTTAAATTATCTTTTAAGAACGGGTTATTATATAGTGACATGTGCATTGTTGGAGCAATAATTATTGGAATGTTTTTCCCCAATGCACTGGCCACAAGTGTTGTAACTGGATTGTCTGCTATTCCGGAAAAAATCTTATTTATTGTATTGATTGTTGCTGGTGCTATAATAATTAAATCTTCTGAACAAATATGTTCAGCTAAGCCGCTTAGCTCAGTAATAACTTTATTTCCAGAGCCCCATTCAAGAGCAGATTTACTGATAAATTCCAGTGCAGAACTTGTTGCATAAATGGTTACATCTGCGCCATAACGTCTAAGATGTCGCGCTATTTTAGGAGTTTCTATGACTGCAATACCTCCAGTTATGCATAAAGCTATTTTTTTGTTTTCCAAATAATTCTCTAGTTTTTGAACTTGTGTATCTTCATTCATCTTTTTGCTCTAGCTTTTCTTCTAATAAACTTAATTCATCATCTTCAAATTTATAATAATCTTCCAAATCATGAATTTGGCATTTTTCATAAAAACATTCTTCTTCATAATTTTGTTTGTACATTTTTATCAGTCCCAACAATCGCGATATTCATAATCGTCATCAGGATCATAGTTTCTGTAAATTTCTTTACGTCTTTCACTTTCTTGTAGTCCATTAAGTATGCCGTATGCATTGAAATAATATACTTCTTTTTTATCTTGATTTGAGTAGCCTTGCATTGCTTGCCTAATCATTAATATAGAATCCTCATGTGTTTGTACTGGAAAATCGGTTCCAAACAATAATCTTTGTGGTCCGCATTCTCCTAAAAATCGCTTTATTAAATCTATTGCTTCAGAAATTTCATGTTTTTCATGATAAGAATCAATTAGACCACTCATATCTGAATAAATAGTTGGATTTCTTTTAACAACCTCGATAAGTTCATCAGTAAATGGTTTTGCCAGATGACTGATTATGACTACTTGTCCATCTTGAGCAATAAACTCAAGATCTTTTGGCTTAACTTCTCCGGCAACAAAGTGATTCTTTTGTATTCCTGTATGAGTGTATCCTACGTGAAACATTAATGGTAATTTATGTTGTCTTGCTAGTTCTATTGCTTGTCTAAAATTATCAGATCCTAAATCTATATGTTGATAGCTTGTGTATATTTTGATTCCATCAAGAAGATTTCTTTCTGCCATTTCTTCTAGTTCACTGTATCCTTGATTGAAAAAATGCTCAAAATCAAGGCTTCCGAAAAGAAGTAAATTATCTCGTTTTAAGTAAGTGCTGTATCCTCCGTTGAATTCATGTTCTTGAATCCAATCTAGTAATCTAAAATTAGAAACTCCAGTTCCTCTATGAGAAAAATAAGTTGCTAACAAAACTATTTTATTTATGTTATATTTTCTTGCCTCTTCTTGAATAGTTCTAATAGTTGCATCTTTAGGGACAATATTTCTAATTTTTCTTTTTGTGGTATGACAATGTATGTCTAATTTTTCAATAACTACTCTTGGTTTGTCTATTTTATTCATATAATAATCAAAAGAAATTAATAATATAAATATTTTCTATAAATCTTTAAAGATCTTTAAATTTAAGAAAAGTTTAAATATAGTATTATATTGTGTACGTCTATGAATGTAATAGAGAGAAATTTGCAAGAGATAGGAAAATCATTATTAGTGACTTTGCCAAAGTCTTGGACTAATTCTTTAAAACTTAAGAAAGGATCTAAGATTAAAATAATGATTTCAGAACAAGGTAATTTATTAATAGCTCCTGAATTTGTAAAAAAACAATCTTTAAACCAAGAAACAACAATAATTTTTGATGAGTTCTTTTCAAAAAGATTTTTTAAAGCATATTTTCATGGTTATGATAAAATAATAATTAATTTTAAAGATAGGCATGATGGTTTGTATGAATTCTTGAAGAAATTTATGAATGTTCAGATAATAGAAGAGTCTAGTTCTAGGGTTGTTGTTAAAGTTTTCAAAATAGATGAGTTATCCATTCAAGAGTGTTTAAAGAGAATGTTCTTTCTATCTATTAATATGTTTGACGAAGTAGGCAACAAAAGTAAGTTACAAGAATTAAGAATTTCCTTGATTAAATTTTATTATATGCTTGTTATGCAGATTAGGCGATTTTTGTCTGAGGGTAAGTATACTGAAGAAAACCAAATTTCTTTAATTAAAGCAATGGATTATCGTATGATTGCTGAAAAAATCGAGAGAATAAGTGGAGTTTTATTAAACTTGAAAAAAGACAGTTATTTAGTTCAAATAAAAGAGTTTTATTCAGATTCATTTAATTATTTTATAAATGAAGAATTTGATAAATCATTAGGCTTACTAAAACAAGAGAAAATTCTTTTAAATAAAATAAAAAATAAAGATTTGTTGGAAATATTAAAATATGCTAAGAATATTGGAATGTTGATTAAATAATTACTTTACTAACTTGACTTTTTTTGCTGCGTCTCTTTGAAGTTTTTGTGTTATTTCTTCAACTGCTTTTAGTTCTTGTTTTGTTTTTTCGTCTGGCTCTTTTCTTTTTGTTTCTGTAACCTTTTGTTCAGTTTTTGGTTGTGTTATTGTTTTCTTTTCAGCTGGTTTTTCAGGCTCTTTTTTTAGCTCTTCAGTCTTTTCATCAAGCTTTTTAAGTTCTTTCTTGATCTCTTTTTCTCCTTGTTTTACCTTTTGCTTTACTTCTTCAGCTGTTTCGTCTTTTTTCTCATCTTTCTTTATGCCAACTGTTTCAAGAACCTTTTCCTTTAATCCTTTTTCTTTCTTTTCTTCTTTTACGTCAAAAGGAACTCCAAATAATTGTGCTTTAACAATACCTTTGTCATCTTTTTGAACATTAACCTTTATTTTTGAAGGTGGATTCTTAATTCCGTGCTTCCATATCTCGAGATTAACTGCTTTTTGTACTTTGATATTTTCAAGCTCTGCCTTCATGTGCTTGGCTAAGAATGATTTAACACTATTAACTGCCTTTTTAGCTCGTTTATACCTTGGTATTTTGAGCCATTCACTTCTTAGTGGAATAATATAAGTTCTTTCAATCATTTTATACGCTCTTTATCTTTGTTCTTCTCCAAGATCTTTTAACTCTTGTATGCCTTCCTGGATGAACCTTTCTACCTTTGCCATATTTTTTTGGCACTGTCCAAAAAGGAGCCCATCTAGTTTGTCTTCCTTTTTTTGCTAATCTTCTCTTTCGAGCAGGATGTTTGAATGTTGCCATTTTATTTAATATTTATTTTTGTTTCTCTTTTCTTGCCGTCCATTTGGACAAGTAATTCTTTAAGCTGATAATCATCAATCTTCATAACCCCTCTTGATTCGGTAAGTTGGGCAATGACTGCAAGCAATTGTATTGCTTTTTCTGGATGTGCAATCTTTAAATTGCTATATCTTGATAATGCATCTTTTGTAAATAATTGTTTAATTGCATTCTCCAATTGTGCAATCTGCATTTGAAGCTTTTGTTGTGATGCAATTTCTTGTTGAAATTGATTCTGCATTTGTTGTTGTCTTAATGATTCTAGCTTTTGTGTTCTTATTTGTTCAAGCTCATCCATTTTTTATTCAGCCTCAACAACAACTTCTTTCTTTTTTCTTCCTCTTTTTTTCTCAACTTGAGCTTCATTTGTTTCAGATCTAACTTCTTGAACATCTGACTTTTTAGGAAGTACAATTCCCTTTTCTTTCATAATCTCAGCGCTTGCCTTTTCAAGCAATGAAGCTCCCTGAGGAGTAATAACTCTTCCTTTATTAATGCCTTTTGTAATATTCTTTGCAAGGCCTGCTTTTTCTAATTGCTGTAATATCTTTCTAATATTGTTTCCACCTGATTTTCTAACGCTTTCAGGTCTAAATCCAGAATTCTTTTTTCCACCAAATTTTGTTCTAAGTTTAGAAACGCCAATAGGGCCAATAGTAAATATCTTTGTTAAAACAGCAGCTGCTCTAATATACCACCAATCTTGCCTTAAAGGAGGCCTTTCTTTATGAGACCCTGTTTTTGCATAGCTTGCCCACAAAGGTGGACTTATTTGAGATACGTCCTTAAGTTTTTGAGCTGTTTTTTCAATCAATTCTGTTTTTGGAACATCAAATATTCCCATGAGTATTCCTCCTAAATAATTTTTTACTTAGAATCCCTAACCCTATTGATCAAGAATAATCGCTTATTTAAAAAGCTTACTGTTTTTTAGAAAATGACATTAATTATTATTTGAAAGTGTCGTTTTCTAAATTTAAAAAGACAAACAATCTAAGTTATAACTTTTGTCTTTTTATATTTAATAATCTAGTTTTTTTGTTTAACTGTTAATTTTTCATCTCTATCTAGTCTGTTTAGTATTATTTGATACTCTTTTGCAACATCTTTTTTCTCACATACCTTTTGATCTAAACCTTGAATCCCAATACAGCTATAGTCTTCTTCGCAATCATCTGATGATGTGCAATATTTTTCTGTTTCAGTATCTATCTGTATTCTTGGCTTTACAGGAATCTTTGGGCTTGTAAAATAATCTTTTGTTAATAAAAATAACAAAAGCAATAAAACAAGTATTGCAAATGATACACTTATTATTGTTATTGTTTTCTTTTTCATATTAAATCAATAGTTATATCAAAGTTTTTCATGAATTTTTTAAAGCTCTCTTCTGTCACTTTATCAAGGCAAACGCCTTTTTGGCCTTTGATTGTTTTGCATTTAAGATTAATACTGCAACCAATTGTGATTTCACAAGGATCTAGTCTTCCTGGCAATTGTTGTTGTGCCGGTAATGTTGCGATTGGAGGAGTTGAAACACTTGGCATGCTAGATGTTTTTTTGGGTGATGTATATCTTGTTGATGTTTGTCTTGGTGATGCTGTTCTTGGCTGCGTGTATGATACACTTGGAGCAGTGTAAGCTGGAGATGTAGGTGCCACTCCTGATTGAGGTTGTGTTTGTACTGGCGCTGGTGCAGTGCCAGTTGGTTGAGTAGATGTGGTTCCTGTAGATGTTTGTGGTGTTGGGGTTGTTTGAGTTCCTGTTGTAGTTGTTCCAGTGCTTGCTTGCTGTCCTTGAGATGCTGGAAGTGCTGGTTGTTGAGACACAACTGTAAATGGCACTTGCAATACATTATTGTTTTCATTACTTTCAGCAATATTGTTTGATGGATCAAGAACCAGTATTAATGTGTGTTGTCCTGGGCTTGGATTTGATGGAAATGAAAATGTCTGTGTTGTTGGATCTCCTGAACGATATGTAAATGCTCCTGAACTGCCAGAAGGTGCTTTATCAATATCAAAATTTATTCCTATTGAAACAGGAGGATCAATTGATGAGCTTGGCTTGCCAATAAAATTATAATTTAGTGTGCCTCCTACTTGGGTGTTTTCAGGTATATTATTTGCAGACAGAGTTTTACTAGGCTGTTGCCAGTCATATAGTGCAACAGATACTGGTTGTAAGTCAAGACCTACACAGACTCCATTATCACATATGCTTCCTGAAGAGCATGGAATGTCTTTTCCAGAAGGTCCATATGTTGGATGACAATATGCTTCGTTTACAGTATTACGATTCATACAATAATCAGTTATTGTTGTAGGACCATTGGCAGTGTTTCCACTTGCTGTACCTTTAATTGTTGGATTGTCTGCAGCATCAGAATCAGTGCATGATATTTGAGGTGCTGCTGTTGGATCTGGACCATTACAAGGATGCTTGTTCTGAGGAGTCTTGCAGTAATATCTTAATATGCAAGGATTACTTCCTCCGCAATTTGGATCTGTGTATGTTGCAGCCATATCATTATTTGCACACCAGCAATTTGGTCCTTGGCTGCAGCATTGCTGAAATGTCATTCCATCATTGTACTCGTGAGTGTAATCACATGAATAAGGTTGATATTGTGCTGGTAAAAACGATTGATGAAGCGGATCTGTTCCAAACAAGCAATTGCCAGTGGATGAAACTGCCTTTCCTGTAATTGCTGTAAGTTGTCCTGTGATTTCTGGTTCAGAAAAAACAATTTCGTTTTGTCTAGAAATGCTTTCATTCAATGCATTTAGAAAAATAAATGACATTAAAACAATTGATAGTATAGAAACAACCGGAACAATAAGAATGTGCAATGACTTCTTTTTCACTTTACACCTTTTTTAAAACAGTTTAGTGATGCTAGTATTTAAGATTTTTGTTTATTTTTTCTCGTCTAGTTTGAACGATACATTTATATATTAATTATATAATACTTTATTCTTTTAAAAGGTGTTTAATTTGAGGGGAAAAAAAGAGTGGTTACTAGCTATATTTATTTCTATAAGCCTACTGCTCTCCAATGTTTCATTTGCTCAAAACAATCCTTCTTTTGAAGATATATTTGGTATTATTTTTCTTGGTAAATTAATTATTACGCCTGAATGTGAAAAAGCCAAAGTAGAACCCGGACCAGTACAAAAATTAGAATGCCCTTCTGGTTATCAATTATTATCTAATGGACTTTGTGGATTAATACAAATCGGAGGTCCGATTAAAAAATGTTTAGATGGAACATATCCTGCAAAGAATGATATAAATATTTGTTGTCCTAGTCAGAATATGTTGAAGTCTGGATCTAATTGTGTTTGTGAAACAGGAGTTTGGAATTCTGAAACTAAGAGATGTGAGCAAAGAACAGAACCTGGATCTGGAGGAACTGTTGTAATCCCTGGAGGAACAGTACAGCAATGTCCTTCTGGTCAAGTAAGAGATCCTGCAACAGGAGAATGTATACGTACAGAGCCAGCTCCAAAACCTCAAATAAGTTGTCAGGAATTTGCCAGCTACAATCAAGGAACTGATTTTGGCAATAAAGCTTCTATTTATGAGTGTAGAGATACTGTTAAAGCATCAATGTCTTTGCAATCTTCAGGATTGTGTGGCAGAGAAGTACAGCCACAATTATTTGCATATTTTGATCCAAATATTGGTTGTTGTTCAGGTACTTGGTCTCCATCATATAATCCAATTCAGTATCCAGAAACATTTTGCGGATATTATCGTAATACAGATTGGACTTCTGTAAATACATATCCTGTAATTATTCATACTAGAACTTGGTTTGCAAAAAATAGAGATGAATATGAAACCTGTGCTGAGATTAATAGCAAAAGATCTTTGCCATTAGAGACTTGTTAAAAGAGATGAAAAACAAAATTTTGTTTTTAATTGTTGTATTTGTTTTGGTTTCTTTAGTTAGTTCTTCTGCTCAAGATTTTGTTGAGAATCCAAATGGAGTTACTTTAACTGGACAGACTTATACTGGAGAAAAAGAGGTTGATGCTGGTGCTACAAAAGAACATCAAGAAGGCTGTGTTAAGATAGTTGATGCTGCTAGATGTATAACTGGACAATATGCTTATTCTGGTTCTAACTGGCTAGGTCTTGGTAAAAAATCAGATAAATCAGAATGTATTTCAGCAGCGACTCAGTCAGCAAATTCAATTGCAAGTCAAGGAAATGAAGTTACTGTTGATTATTTGTTCTCTGAAAGGTTTGGTTGTTGTAGTGTAAAATTAATTTCGAAAAAATATTGTGAATCAGATGAGCAAGTAGTTGATTATTTTGTTAGCAGTTCTGATGATCAAAAAATAAGTGATGCAAAATGTGATCAAAAATCAGATGGTTCTGTTGTTGTGAAAGTTGCTGGTTTTATGCAGCAGGAATTCAAGGCAACAAAGGATGTAAAATATTCCTGCAGGGGCAATCAGGTTATAGAAACTCCTTGCAAGGGATCTATTGTAATTGAAAAAAGAAAATTACCAGATGGTACTGTTGTTATTGAGAAGAAAAAAGATCAGCCAACAGAATCCAGAAAGGGTTGTTGCATTGTTGAATCTGGTGGAGATGTCAAGCTAGTTCCTAATAAGTTAGAGATAGAATGTGTTGTTGCAAAAGGAAAGTTTACAGGAGGAAATTGTCCAACAAGCGTTCCTAAAGAATGTCCTGAATGTCCAAGCTGTGATAATTATAATAAACAAAAAGATGCTGACTCAACACCTATGGATGCAGTATTTTCTCTGCCATATCCAATTCCTGTTGGCCAAGATTCTGAGAATAAAAAGCCAAAATGCGGAAATAAGGTTCAGGAAAAAGGAGAAGACTTTGATGTTGGTGATGATCCGGCTTCAGCAGATCAAGTATGCAAGCAAAACAGAAGGGCAGGAGCTAGTGGCAGTGTAAAAGCAAATGTAAAGGCATGCAAGTGTATTGATACTCAACAAAGACCAAGCGCAGAAAAAGAATGCTTGATATTTAAGAAAAATGGTCCTTGGCCGGAAAAGGCAGATGTTGGTTTGTTAGGCATTGCAAAAGAAGATAAATTAGAGAAACAGGAATCAGAATCAATAGAGCAAAAAAGCTTTGGATTTACAGGGGCAGTAATTACAGGAATGCCAATAAAGATTAGTAAAGATGCAGATATTATTGAAAACAAGGATGGCTCTTTTACAGTAGCTAATGAGGATGGCAGCAGTTATGCATTTGTTTGCCTTGATGACGAGTGCAAAGAAAGATTTGAAACTAGCTACACGACAAAAGAAGGTTATACAGAAACTTATTCAGAATCAGAGGATGGCCAGATAATTGCAAAAAACAACCAAGATGATTCTTTTTACACATTTATTAATGACAAGAACAAGCAAAGGTTTGTAACAAGCTCTACGTCAGTAATAGATCAGGGGTTTTTGAAAGCAAAAAAATATGTAACTGAATTTTATGAAAAAACAAACAAAGGAATAATGGTTACAAACAGCGAGGATGACACTTATTACATTTACAAAGAAGATAAAATAAAATCAGCTGATGGAACTTCCAGAAAGATAAAGAACATCATAGAATCTCGAAGGGAGGATGGAGTTGTTGAGAATTATGAAAAACAAGATGATAAGACATTTATCAAAAGAAGCGATGGAACAAATGCAGTAAAAGAAAAATATAATACAGGAGAGATTGATCAAGAAGGAAATCCGATAATTGTTGAAAGAATTGTTTCTGAAAAAGACAAGGATGGAAAGACAACAACATATGTTTACCTGCCTAAAGGAATAACTAGAGCAATATCTGATGATGGAAGCTATCAATCATATGTTATTGAAGATGGCAAGGCATTTGTTGTAGAGTCGGCAAATGAAAAAGGAGAAAAATCATTTTTTGCAAAACTAAAAGACGGCTCAATACATGTAACTTCTGACAAGGATGAGACCTCATCACAAGATTATATTACTCTGCCAAATGGAGAGCAGTTCACAACAAGATACACAACATCAGAGGGGCAAACATTCAGGCAGGAATTATTGCAGAACGGCTTGATAAAGGTTTATCCTGCAGAGTATTCCTATGATTCAAGTGTTTTTGCTTCTGGACATCCTTATTACAAAGATCTTCCCCCTGTAGAAAACGGAGTTTTGGCAAGTGTTGGTGGTTTCTTTAGTGATTTATTCAATGATATTGCTTCTTTATTCAAAGAAAAAGAACCAATCAAGAAGATTGTGGTCAAGGATGTTGTTAAATCACCTGGAGTGGAGATGATAACTGGCTATCAAACATTTGAAACAACTGAAAGAACTGATAAAATAAAAACAGATGAAGGACTGAAAAAATCTGTTGATATATCGACAGAAGCAAAGCCAGTATCTGATCAAACTTTGCCAGGAAGGGGAGAAATCCCAACTGAAATAGATCAGCAAATATCAACAAGAGAAAAGCCAGTTCTTGAAAAGCAAGCTGTTGATTGGAAATGGATGATTAAAGACAAAGATTGTGATGGCAGAACATATGTTGTTCAAAAATCAGGAGAAAAAGAGGTTTATGTTTACTCATGAATAAAAAGAAGATAGTCATAACAGCATTGATTGCAATCGCTTTGTTAGTATTAATGCTCTTGGCAAGTAATTTGTTTAATAAATCGCAAACTGCCGAGGAATATACTCAGAAGGTTTATGCAGCAGTTAGCCCAAAAGAATTATCTGCATTGGCAAAGCATCCAACACATCCTGAAGAACAGGCAAGGCAGGAACAGTTGGAAGAAGATCAAGAAGCTATTAGATCAGAATCATCAGAAAAAGATTCAGCAGAACAAGGCCAAGATAAAAACAGTCTTGGGTTACTGGGTGGAGAATCAAAGGACGCTGTTGGAATCTCTCAAACATTTGAAGGCAAAACAGTAGCAACATCAAAAACAAAACTAGATCTTTCCAGAGGAAAAAGAAAGCCAACAGAGGATTTAGCAAGAAATGATAAAGCCAAGAAATCAGCTTGTCCTGATTACACTACTGTTTTTAAAATAAATCCAAAAGATGGAACATGGGTTCAGTTTCCAAAAGACGGAAGTGCAGTTCAAGGGGTTTCTAAAAACACCAATTTTGTTTATTCAGATTACATAAGTAAGGTTTCTGAAGTTTGTACAAAAATAAAAGCAGAATTATCATATCCAGATTACGAGGCCAGTTCTTTGCAAATTAATAAAATAAATAATCTTCCAGTAATTGCGCAGTCAGGATATGGAATAACTGGAAGTTCAATAGCAAGAATTACAGGACATGATGTTAATAATGATCTAGATAGTTTTTTCAAAGGACTTCCTGAAACCTCAGGGCTTGGCCAAGATCCTTTAAGAAATTATCCTCAAGAAACAATGATCAAAGAAGGCAAAGAAAGAGCGCCCCAAGAAAATGATTATTACAAAAGCGCTTATGAAAATGTCAAGCAGGCATTAAGCAATGCAAAAACAGCAGAAGAGCTTGCATCACATATACAATCAGAGATTGGAAAACTAAAAAATGAATTTAGTCATTGTGATAAAGATCTTCAAAATCATGTTGATGCGCTTGCAAACCAAATACAAATAATATTCTTGAAAGACACATTTGATGACGGCATTCTGAAAGGCAGTGAAGCAATAAAGGATTTTAGCAATGATATGCTAAGCCTTGCTGCAACAAAGATCTCCGGACAAATAGAGCTTGAAAATCAGTTAATAAATGAAAGAGCAAACATTGCAAATATTGAAAGAGCAATCAGCAAAGGCCAAAAGGTTGGTGAAGACAATAAGAGGCTTGCAAATACATTGATTGCAAAAGGCAATGAGAATAATTTCTTATTCAGCAAAAATGAAAAAGGAGACTTGACTCTTGGTGCGGGATTTAGTTATTTATTGCAAACAAATCCAAAATTGGCAGAGGAGATAAAAAAATCAGTAAAAGATCTGGATATTGTTATTAGCGGAAGAACTGACGAATTGGAGGGCGGAGAGCCAAGCATTACAAAAGAAGAAAAGAAAAAACTGGAAAAATTATTGGAAAAGGCGCAGCAGGAGAATCAAAAGAATTATTTGCAGCAATCAGTTAAAGAAAGCCAGGAATTACAGAAACAAATAAAAGATTTTGACTTTAATTCTAAATCCAATGAGATTTTTAACAAGATCAATGATTTAAATGACAGGCTTGATTTTAACTCTGGATACAGGAGGAACATACTTGATTTTGCCAAAGAGGTAAAACAAGAGCCTGAAATAACCGATAAGGATAAGGCAGATGAATTATTTGGAAAGATAAGCAATGCATTTGCAGATGCAAACAATTATGATGACTTGATAAAAGAATTATACGGAGATGCTTCTAAAGCAAGTAAAGCTGATCTAAGGCCTGGATTAAAATTCTTCAAACTATCAGCATATTATGCAATGGCAGAAGTCTATGAAAACCTTGCCAGAGCATCAGTTGTTCAAGCACTAGAGTATATTGTTCACATGATAAAGCTGAAAAAATACAATTGTAGTTTTGATGAAACAAAGATAATATGGGGTTATCCAAAAACAAAATCAAGAGATGACAATGATAAAGGATTGGAATATGGAGGCACTAAAGCTCAAGGAGAATTAATTGCAAGAATAACAGGAAGAGCCACAGAGCCAGACTTAACAACTCATGAAAGAGACAATAGTAATAAAGATTCTAGTCTTAAAATATTAGAACAAAAAAATCCATGCTCTCCATGCATGTGCAAAGGAAAGTTACAATTCCTAACACCTCCACCTTCTTATGAATTGGGACCAACAAAAGAAAGATCAGACGAGATTGCAAGCCAGTTAAGTCCAATGCAGAAAATATCTGAACGGCAGCCAAAAGAAATAGCTGCCGTGCCAATAGAATTAATTAGAACAGAAGAGGTTGGTGAAGAAAAAACAAAAGCGCCAACTCCTCAAGCTCCAGAACTTAAGATTCCAACTATTGCAAAACCAGAAGAAATAGCTCAACCTAAAACAAAAGAAGCTCCAATACCGACAAAACCAAGAGAAGAATTGGAAGAAATAACTACAAAGCCAGTCATGCCAGTTATAGAAATATTACCTGAAATAATCAATAAGCTTGAAGAAAGCGTTAAAGACCCTTGTGATGAAGTAAGTGGAGCAATTCCAGGAGCTTACTTCATGAAGTTAGGTGATGATTCATTTGTTGTAAGAGGAGATTTTGCAAAATCAGATGATGCTGCTAGATTTAACCCATCAGATGTTGGCTGTGTCAAGGAATTAAGCCAGAAACTTGATGCAACAAGTAAAAAAATATCAGAGCTATCAGGAGATATCTTGATTAGAAAAGGAGGAATTTTAAGAGGAGCAAATGATGAAGATGTTAGAATTGAAGATGGCAGAATAAAAGCCGGCACTTTGAGTGTTTACAAAGATAATTCTGATAAAATACTTGATATGTTAAAATCTGAGGAAAAATCTGAGAAAGATTTGAAAGAACAATGCAGTAATCCTCTGAAAAGCGATCTTGCTAAATTTGTTCCTGGAATAAAAAATGCAGAGCTTGGATTTGGTGCTGATGGAAAGCCAATAGTTACATTTGATGACGAGCTTGGCAGGGGATTTGTTAATGAAAAAGGAGTACCAATAGTTCAGAAAACAGTTGATGGAAAAACAGAGATTTTTGTTAAAGGCAAGAATGGTGAGTCAATACCTCTTGGAAAGCCACACGGCCAGCCACCAAAGATATACATTCTTGATAAGGTGGGAAATGTTCAGGAAGTAGAATCTCCAACTTTGAACAAAGAACAAAGCGATTGCATAAAAGCAAGAGCGGCTAAAGAGAAACGATTGCAAAACGCTTTGAGTAATTATAACAAAGAATTAGATAAGTGTAAATCAATTGCAACAATTGCAGTTGAGAAAATTCTGGGAAGAGTAACAACTGGTGTTGAAGAAAGTATCAAAGATGTGCTTAAAGAAGAAAAACAGCGTTCCATACTTTCAGGAGCATTAAAAGAAAGAACAGGAAATGTTATTAAAACAATAACTGGAA
>Ga0209541_10010767_pt1 | contig 14480 bp, 12 predicted proteins | sample RifCSPlowO2_01_FD_184027 | JGI IMG/M metagenome (GOLD analysis project Ga0209541, IMG submission 184027) | Groundwater microbial communities from Rifle, Colorado - Rifle CSP2_plank lowO2_0.1 (SPAdes) (version 2) | ecosystem: Environmental > Aquatic > Deep subsurface > Groundwater | place... | reverse complement strand
CCCCTCTGGCCCCCCACCCCCTGCTTCTCAAGCAGAACTTCGATTAAGAAAAGTCTCTTCGATGCCGATTGCCGGTTATGTTGCATATCAGAAAGAGAGATACATCGAAGTACCACCACCCAACCCCACTCCGGCCCTCCCCTTGTCAGGAGAGGGAGGTCTGCCTACTCCACCTGCTACCGAATTCGTGCCGGCTCTCCGCTATGTGGCACGGGCGACCGGAAATATCTACCAGACTTTCGCCGACAAAATTGACGAGCGGAAGTTCACCGGCACTCTCGTCCCGAGGGTCTATGAAGCGTATTTCGGCAATTCGGGAGAAGCGGTGATCATGCGCCGCCTCAAAGCCGACGAGAGGACGATCGAGATTTTTGTTGGGGCGCTTCCCAAAGAAGTCTTGGGCGGAGACACGTCCGAGGACAACGAAGTGAGCGGAACGTTCCTGCCGGACAATATTACAGATATAAGCGTCTCGCCGGATTCTTTAAAAATATTTTATTTATACGGCGCGGGAGGGAACGCTTTCGGAATAACTTCCGGTGTTCTCGGCGACAAAAAAGTCCAGGTCTTCGATTCACCGTTCACCGAATGGCTCGCTCTCTGGCCCTCCGTAAAAATGATCGTTCTCACCACCAAGCCCTCTGGGGCAGTGCCGGGATATGTGTACGCGCTCAACCCCGACAGTAAATCTTTGGCGAAAATCCTAGGCGGAATAAATGGGCTCACCGCACTAGGAAGCCCAAATGGGAAACTGATTCTCTACGGGGACAGTAGCTTATCGCTTAGTATTTACGACCTCGAAACGAGAAGCTCGATCGCGCTCGGCGCCCGGACTCTGCCGGAAAAATGCGTTTGGAATAAGGGAAACACCACAATCTATTGCGCCGTCCCGAAATCCGCGCCGGGGGCACTCTACCCCGACAGCTGGTACCGCGGAGAAATATCTTTTAATGACGATATCTGGAAAATAGACGCGGAGACCGGAAGTGGGGCGGTAATCCTTGAACCGGGAGCAGAGCCTGGCGGAGAAGAAACAGACGGGATAAAACTCTTGCTTGACGAAAATGAGAACTATTTGTTCTTCGTGAACAAGAGTGATTCTTACCTCTGGGAAATGAAGCTTTAGCGAAGCTCGCCAATATATTTGATGACCACGCGGCGCGATGGCCCGGTGCCCTCCGACTCGGTTTTCAAATCAGCGGCATCGGAGAGGAATTCGTGCACGATTCTCCGCTCGAAGGCGGGCATCGGATCGACTTCGATGTTTGACTTGAAATAGCGGGCCCGCTCCGCCATCATGTGGGCGACGGCGCGGACGTTTTCAACTCTTTTTTTCTGCAGGCCGTTGATGTCAATTAAAATTTCCTCGGTGCTCTCCGGGGACCGAGCCTCAATTATCCTTCTCGCGATATGGTTCAAGGCAAAAAGACCTTCCCCGCCCCTGGCCGAGAAGTGGTAAGGGTCGGAAACTTCGATGGAAAACCAGACTGTTTTTTTGCCCCTCTCTCCGGTTTCTTCGGTCACCAGAATCTCGCCCGCCGGCATGGTGGTTTTTTCGATTAACTCTCTGATTAAACTCGTGATTTCGTCTTTCTTCATGATTTTGCCTCGGTGACGGCTAAATGTTTCTTTTTGGTGGCATAGATCTGCTGGCCGATAGAGAAGATATTACTGGTAATCCAATATAATGCAACTGCCCCAGAAATATTGTAAGCGATCAGGGCCACCAAAAAAGGGAAAAAATATTTCATCTGGAAGCGCATGCTCTTAGCGAAACTCGCCGATACCGAACCGGTTTCCTCCAGAGTTGCCGCCGGCCGCGGCATGAAATGCGCTTGAAAGTACTGCGAAACTCCGGCGAGGATCGCGAGGAAGAGACTCTTCCCGCTTATGTCGAGGAGGCCGAGGAAGTGCATGTTAAGATGCTCCGGCGGAGGGACAAAAGAGTAAAGCAGTCCGCCGTCAAAATTTATTCCTTTATAAAAAACATAATAGAGGGCAAAAATAATCGGAATTTGAATGAGCACTAGGAGGCAGCCGGAAAATGGATTGGCTTTATTCGCCTTGTAGAGCTCGAAGGTAAGCCGTGCCTGCTCTTCTTTGCTTTTACCGCTTTCTTTGATTTTTTTGAGCTCCGGAGCAAGCAGGTTCATTTTCGCCTGGCTTTCGATCGAGCGCTGGGAAAGGGGATAGAGGGCAATTTTCACCAAAAGCGTGAGGATTATAATCGCCAGTCCGACGTCGCCGCCGGGAACGATTGAAACGAGGAGCGCCAAAACATTAAGGAGCGGTTTATATAAAAGAAGGTTCCAAATATCCCCCAACATTCACCCATTCTACCCCGAAGTAAAATTTTTCGCAAAATTTACTACGGGGCAGGTCAGATTATTTAAGCGGGTCAAAATGATTTTTCTGCCAGGGGTGGCAGCGAAGAATTCGAAGCAGGGCTAGTTTCGCGCCCTTGACGGCTCCATATTTTAAAATCGCTTCTTTGGCGTAGTTCGAACAAGTTGGATAAAAAACGCAGCTTGGTTTTTTTGCGGAGCTCACTCTCTTTTGATAAAAATTAATACAGTTTAGTAAGAATTGTCTTGATTTCATTTTCTATGTTAGCGCTTGCTGTTTTAAAAATAAAAACTCCGCAAAATCCGCGGGAGAAGCGGTTCAAATATTTCTCGATTATTGCATAGCCCCGCCGGCGCAGATAATTTCGCTTGGTTGAAGCCTTGGCAATGTTTTTCGGAACGATAAAAGAAATTTTCGGCTGGCCACTACCCTCCCTTATAAACTTTAAGGTTAAATTCTGAGAATTGACGAATTTCCCGGTTTTAAAAATCTTTGTCGCTGTTTTTCTGTCAACTCTACTTCTTTTAGGAAGCATGCTAAACTGAAATTCTGGCTCTTCCCTTTCTTCTCCGCCGCCGGAGAACCTTTTGTCCGGGACTCTTTCTGGACCTCACTAAAAACCCGTGCGCTTTTTTCCTTTTTCGTTTTTTGGGTTGATATGTTTGCGACATATGTGTAGTATATTAGATTATCAACAGTTTATCAACATAGTTAATAAGAAATCGAGAGTATCTTAATTTAAAACTCGTAGTATAATCGAAGCCGATGGACACAAAAGAGCTTTGGAAAAACTGTTTGAACGGAATCGAGGCTGACGTCTCTAAGGCAAATTTCAGCACCTGGTTCAAAAATACCTCCATTTTAAAGGAGGAAATGGGGGTCATTTATGTCGGGGTCCCCAATGAATTCGTTCGCGACTGGCTGAAGAACAAATACCACAAGCTCATAACCAAAACCATTGCCGAGGTTTACGAAAATATGCGGGCGGTGGAGTACATGATCACCAAGGCTGAAGCCGGCAAGCAAGAAATCTCCCGAATCGAAGACAATTACGTCAACAAAGAGCTGCCGCTCAAAGATCTCTACATAAACCCCGAAGATAACTTAAATTCCCGCTATCGATTTGATTCTTTCATTGTTGGATCTTTCAATGAACTGGCCTATGCCGCAGCCCGGGCAATCATTGAAAGCCCGGGAACAAAATATAATCCGTTCTTCGTCTATGGGGCGACCGGCTTAGGCAAAACTCACCTCATCCAGGCGGTCGGCAATTCGATCAAAGAAAAATTCCCGGATAAAAAAGTGCACTATCTGACGCTGGAGAAATTCGCGACTGATTTCATTAATTCGCTCCAGAGCAACAAGGCAAATTCCTTCAAGGAAAAATACCGAAAATACGACCTGCTCATCATCGATGACATCCAGTTCATCGGCAAAATGGAAAAAATACAAGAAGAGCTTTTCCATACCTTCAACACCTTCCATGAAAACAGCAAGCAGATCATTTTTTCCTCGGACAAACACCCGAACCACATCCCGGAGCTGGCTGACCGGCTGAAATCGCGTTTTGCCGCCGGCATGATCGTGGATATCACCGAGCCGGAATACGAATCACGCCTGGCGATCTTGAAAGTGAAACTGCGGGAACTTAATGTCGACCTGGACCAGGCGATTGTCGAATATATCGCAAGCGCGATCCAGGGGAATATCCGGGAGCTGGAAGGAAGTTTGAATATCATTGTTTGTCAATATCGCTTGAAAAATAAGCCGATTTCACTCTCCGAGGCCAAAAATCTCCTGAAAAACAATATCCGGCCGAAGAAAAATGTGGCGATCAAAGACGTGGTAAAAACAGTGAGCGATTACTACAACCTGGAAGAAACCACGATTTACGAGAAGACCCGAAGGAAAGAAATTGTTAAGGCGAGGCAGGTGGTGATGTATCTCTTGCGCGAGGATTTTAGTGTCTCTTATCCTTTGATTGGGCAGAAACTTGGCGGGAAGGACCACACCACCGTAATCCACTCCTATTTAAAAATAAAAGAGGACTTGAAAAACAATCCACAGCTTTTACAGGAGGTTGAGCAAATTAGAATCTTATTTAAGTGATTGACCATAAAGTATTTTGTTCTTATCCACTTTTTAACAGAGCTAATAGTATTAATAAATTAAAAATAAGAATATATTAACAAAATGAAAACCGAGTGTAGTGTTGAAAAATTAAAAAACGGAATTTTTCAGGCTGAAAGAGTCACTGGAAAAAACTTAACCCTGCCGGTTTTAAACTCAATCCTTTTAATTGCTTCCGGAAAATCACTAAAACTACGCGCCACTAACTTAAGCCTGGGGATTGAGATTGAAATCCTAGCCAAGATAGAGAAAGAGGGCACCCTAGCAATTCCCGGAGGAGTTCTGGCTGATGTTTTTTCGAATATTTTGGGCGCCGAAAGCGTTTCCTTGGAAAGCGTTGACGGGAATCTAATGATTAAAACAAAAAGAAATAAAGTGAAAGTAAAAGGCCAACCTTGGGAGGACTTCCCGACCATCCCGACGGTTTCCGGAACCGAATTTAAAATTGACGCCCAAAAATTAATTGACGGCATAAAATCTGTTTATTACAGCTCCGCCGTCTCGGACGTCAAGCCTGAAATTTCCAGCGTTTATATTTATTCGGATGAGGATAATCTGGTTTTTGTCGCCACTGACTCCTTCCGTCTGGCGGAGAAAAAAATCAAAGCGAGGGGGGTTGAAGCGATGAGCGTCCTCGTTCCCTTTAAAAATATCCCGGAGATCTTACGAGTTTTCGGCGAGATCCAGGGGGAAGTTAAAATATGCTTTAACAAGAATCAAGTTTCGTTTTCCGCGGAGAACACCTATCTGACCTCGCGGGTGGTGAACGGAATCTTCCCAGATTATCGCCAAATTGTCCCGAAAGAGTCAAAAACCGAGGCGGTGGTTTTGAAACAAGAGCTTCTGGGCGCGCTGAAGCTCTCAAATATTTTTTCCGACAAATTCAACCAAGTGAACCTTCGGATCGCGCCGAAAGAGAAAGTTTTTGAGCTCTCTTCGGCTAATAACGATGTGGGAGAAAATAAGACGCACCTGGACGCGGCGCTCTCCGGGGAGGCGGTGGAACTTGGTTTTAACTTCAAATACTTCCTAGATTGTTTTCAATCAATCCCGACCGACAGCGTCTCAATCAAGTTTTTGGGCGCCGCTCGCCCGATCGTGGTTGCTCCGCTCTCTGATTCATCTTTCACTTATTTAATCATGCCGATGAATCGCTAGTCCTACTGTTCTACTTTAAAAGTCGCAACACCCTCCGAGCGATTAAAAGCGGAATCGTAGGAAATTACTCTTAGTTCGTTTTCTTCTTTTAAATTGTCCAACTCTTCAGGAATAAAAGAAAAGCCAAGCGACCCCTCGGTGCTCCCCAGGTAAATATCGTTTACAAAAACGTCTATTTTCTGGATCGGGAAAAAACTGGGGCTGGAAATTTTCAAGTTTATTCTTTGGCCCGCTGGGTAAGAAATATTTTCGTTCGGCTCTAGGATTGAGATTTTCGGCCCGAGCTCTCCGCGGTGGATATCGTCGACTAAGATTGGCTTCTCTCCGGCGGTTACTCTCCTGAAACTCCCGCTGTTTTGCGCCCACCAATTTTGCACTGGAGCCTCCCAGTGGCTAAACTGCGGGTCGGAAGCTGGGTTCTCTGGCGGCGGCCCCAGAATGTCGTTTTTATTCACCCAGTAAAGGATCGAATGGACGTTGGTTATGACCTTTTCTTCCCGGGTTTCCGGCGGGGTATTTTCGGTTGCCAATTTTCCGGAAATTTTGTCGATTACAAAGCTTTCATTCCCCTGCCAGTAGCCGCGCAGGACTGGCTTCAGAGCCGGGTTAATTTCCAAATTCGGCCTTTCAAAATTTTCGTTCGGCAGTTTTTTCAGAGCTTCGGTGGTGAATTTGTTCCAAATCGGGCCGGCCATAGCCGCCCCGCCTTTTTTCATCGGCTGGTTGTCGTTATTCCCGACCCAAACCCCGACGGCGATCGACGGAGTATAGCCGATCGTCCAAGCGTCCCTATTATTGTTAGTCGTTCCTGTTTTAACCGCTACTTCTCTCCCGGGCACCAAAAGGGGGGAGGCCGCTCCAAAAGTCGGCGTGCGGGCCTGGTTGTCCGACAAAATATCGGAAAGAGTTAAAGCGGTATTTTTAGGGAGCACTTCTTTGGCATTCGGAGTAAATTCTTCCAGAACGTTTCCATTTGCGTCTTCCACTTTTAAAATTCCGGTATAAGGATTTCGGACTCCGTCATTTGCAAAAACCCCGAAAGCGGAAGTCATATCCAAGAGAGTTACTTCTCCGCCTCCGATAACTAGCGTGAGCCCATATCGGCTGATGTCTGTGAGCGTGCTGATCCCCAGGCTCTCCGCCAAGTTGAGCGCGTTTTTCAAACCGGCTAAGTAAAAAAGTTTCACTGCTGGGATGTTGATCGACTGGGCCAGAGCGTCCCGGAGCTTCATCGGGCCGCGATGCAAGCCGTCGTAGTTGGTGGGCATGTAGCAGTCTTTTTGGCTGCGTCCGGGCAGGGCCACCCCGCGCGGATTGCAGGTCGTTTGGAATTCCGTCGGCAAGTCGAAGAGGACCGTGTCCTCGGTGAACCCCTTGTTGAAGGCGGTGGCGTAGATAAATGGCTTGAAGGAGGACCCGGGCTGCCTACGGGCGGTCGTGACGTTATAGTTGCCGTCGGTGTCCTTATCGAAATAATCGCGGGAACCGACCATTGCCAGAATCTGCCCAGTTTTGGGGTCGATGGCTACGAGCCCCGCGTTCTTTCCGTTCCAATTTTTTTCATTTTGGAGTGCCCCTTCTTTGACGATCTCTTCCGCTTTTTTCTCCAACTCATAATCGAGCGTGCTTATGATCTTGAGCCCTCCGTTCTCCACCATGTCCGTTCCGTATTTTTGCTCCAAATAATCTTTAAGGAAAAATACGAAATGCGGGGCCTTGATGCTCCCGCTGGTCTGGGGCAAAAAGGCGACTACTTCGCTCACAGCTTCTTCATAATCTTCGTCGCCCACAAAACCAAGCTCACGCATTCTAAAGAGCACGAAGTTTTTCCTTTCTTCCAGCTTCTCCCTGTTTTTCCCGTAGGGGGAGAGATAAGTCGGCGACTGCGGGATGGAAGCCAGATAGGCCGCCTCGGCCAGAGTGAGGTCGCTCGCGTTTTTGTCAAAATAAGTCCGGGCTGCCTCCTCCACGCCGTAAACCGTCCCGCCGTAAGGAACTTCGTTCAAATACAGTTCAAGGATTTTTTCTTTCGGTAGAGATCGTTCGATCTTGAGCGCCAGGACCCATTCCTTTATTTTTCGGCCGAAAGTTTTTTTCGGGTTCAGTAGGGTGTTCTTCACCAACTGCTGGGTAATCGTCGAGCCGCCCTGCGTTTTACCGGTGCCCAGGAGGTTCGCCAGGCTGGCCCGGATAATTGAAGAAACTCTGATCCCTTTGTGGTTGTAAAAATCGGAATCTTCCACCGCTACGGTGGCGTTTTTAATATTGGCGCCCATCTGGTCGAAGGGGATATTTGTTCGGCGGACGTCGCGGTGGATGTCGTAGAGCAGAAATTCTCCGCTCCGGTCGTAGATTTTGGTCGAGCTCACGATCTTTCTCTCTTCAAAAGAGTTGAGGTCCGGAATTTTAAAAGAGAAAACCCAGATAACTCCGACCCCGCCGAAAAGGATGATTAAACCGGCCAAAAATAAAATGAAGTTTGCTTCAGCCCTTTTGCTCCCGAGCAGCCCCTGGATAACCTCGGTAATTTCTTTGAATACTTTCTTAAACACGGCTTCAATTATAGCAGAAAAAGTGTTATGATTCGAACAATGATTATTACTGATGAAAAAAGAATCGAAGAAATCCTAACGCGCGGAACGGAAGACATTTTTGTCAAAGAACATCTTCGCGAAGCGCTCTCTTCCCGGAAGCAACTACGGGTTAAACTGGGCATAGATCCCACCGGGCCGGCAATTCATTTGGGGAGAGCGGTGGCTTTGAGAAAGCTCAAGGCTTTTCAGGACCTTGGGCATAAGGCGGTTCTGATTATTGGGGATTTTACCGCGAAGATTGGAGACCCGTCCGACAAACTGGAAAAAAGGCCAATGCTCACCGACGCCGAGATTAAAAAAAACCTGAGGAATTATCTTGAGCAAATCGGCAAAGTTGTCGATTTGAAGAAAGCAGAAGTGCGTTATAACTCGGAGTGGCTGAAAAAGATGGATTTTATTGAAACCGGTAAGCTTTTAGAGTGCTTTACCCTGCAACAAATGTCTAAAAGGAGAAATTTTAAAGAAAGGCTTGACCGGGGAGAAGATATTTTTGTGGTTGAATTGCTTTATCCGGCGCTCCAAGGCTACGACAGCGTAGCGGTGAAAGCGGACGTCGAGCTTGGCGGCTTTGACCAGCTTTTTAATTTGAAAGCGGGGAGAGTTGTGCAAAAAAGATATGGCCAAAAAGAGCAAGACATCATGACTGTTTCCATGTTGGAAGGCACCGACGGCAGAAAAATGTCTGCATCCTGGGGCAACGTCGTTTCTCTTCTTGATACCCCAAAGGAAATGTTTGGCAAGTTGATGGCCCTAAGAGATAATTTGGTTATCAAATATTTCACTCTGGCTACCGACGTCCCGCTTTCCCAGATTGCAACCTTTGAGAAAGGATTGGAAACCGGCTCAAATCCGAAAGATCTAAAAATGAAGCTGGCCCATGAAATCGTAAAAATTTACCATGGAGAAAAAGAGGCCCAAAAAGTGGAAGACGATTTCGTAAATACTTTCCAAAAAGGAGAGATCCCGGAAGAAATGGCTGAAGTTAAGATAAAAAGGGGAGAAACGCTGATGGATATTTTAGTTAAAGCGAAGATCGTATCTTCGAAGAGTGATTTTAGAAGACTAGTGCAAGAAGGAGCGATAATAAATCTTGGAACCGGCGAAAAAATAACCGACCCCAACTTTGTTCCGGGGAGCGGAATGAAGTTCAAAATAGGGAAAAGGAGATTCGTAAAAATTCTCTAATTTTCCTGGTAGGGGTCTTCTTCCTCTTCCTCTAAACCGCTCATTACTTCTCCTTCCGGTTCAAGCGGCTCTTCTTCATCCGTATCAAAATTTCTTTCGCTAGCTAATTCGTCGTCGTAAAACATAGATTGATAAATTATTTTTAAATTTTTATTATTTTTGCAAAAAGAAAGTTGTTTGGCAAGTTATCTGTGGATAACTCTCCCGTTCCCTAGGTGCGCCAAGGCGGTCAAGGCAATCGCGATTGCGTCGAGCTCGTCGTCCGATTCCCGCCCTACCTCAATATTTACAAGCATTTTTACCATTTTTTTTATTTGCTGCTTATCCGCCCGGCCGTAGCCGGCAATGGCCACTTTAATTTGGGGCGGGGATGCCTCAAAGACTTTGAGATTCCTCTTGACCGCCTCGTTCAAGGCGACCCCCCGAACTTCGGCCACCCGCATCGCCGTTTTTTGGTTGGTATTCAAAAAAAGAGTTTCAATCGCCAGCACTTCCGGCTTGTATTTCTGGATAATTCTCTCGATTTCTTCCCCAACCAAGTTTAGCCTTTCCGGAAATTCTAATTTTGGTGAAGTTTTAAAACAGGCGGAGAATAGAACACATTCTTTCCCGCCATTTTTCTCCAAAACAGCTACGCCCAGTCTTTCATATCCCGGATCAATACCCAATATTCTCATCTAGTGATTCTATCACTATTCCGCGTTAGTAAAAACTTCTTGCATGTCCTCTAGCTCTTCAAGTTCATCCACCAATTTTCCCAAAAGCTTTAAGTCTTCATCGGAAAGCGAAATAGTATTTTTAGGGACCAACTTTTTCCCGCCGGAGGCGGGTCCTCCTTCGGCGGAGAAAGCCCAAGCGACCGAGCCGATTGAGCCGAGAGCCAAATTATTTTCAGAAAGAATATGTTTTACCGCTTGAGTCGTTCTGTTTTTATTGTCCGTCAAAGCTTCAATGATTATGCCGACACCGCCTGGACCATAAGTTTCGTAGGTGGCACTTTCTAATTTTGGAGACTCGCTTGCTTTCCTTACTGCCCGCTCGATAATGTCTTTCGGAACGTTTGCCCTTCTCGCTTTTTCAATTGCCGCCCGAAGATCTGGAGTGTCCTTGCCCCCGGAGAGCTTTGCCTGTACTCCGATCAACCTCGCCAGTTTCGAGAACGCCTTGCTTTTTTTTGCGTCGGTTACCTCTTTCTGTCTCCTGATTTGCGACCACTTATTATGCCCTGACATAATATTAGAGAAGTTTGTCTTGCTTGTCCGCCTTCGGCGGGGGCCCTTCTTTTTTAAGCCCCAAATGCTGATGGGCTTTCGGAGTGGCGAGGCGCCCGCGGGGAGTGCGCTCCAAAAATCCAAGCTGAATGAGATACGGCTCGATCACTTCTTCCAAGGTCTCCTCTTCTTCGGAGAGGGCGGCTGCAATCGTTTTCAGGCCCACCGGCCCGCCGGAGAATTTTTTAATCAGAACTTCCAGGAACTTCCGGTCAGAAATATTTAAGCCGGACTCGTCGACTGAGAGCATTCGGAGCGCCTCTTCGACCGTCTTTTTGTCCAAGGTTTTTTTATGCACTTGCGCGAAATCCCGGCAGCGCTTCAAGAAATAATTGGCGGTGCGGGGAGTGAAGCGACTGCGCTTGGCGATTTCCTCCATTGCTTCGGGAGCCAGCTCCGTCTGGAGCAATTTGCTCGAACGCCGGATGATTTCTTCGATTTCTTTGTTGGAATAAAATTCCAATCGGAAAACCCCACCGGAAAAACGGGAGCGGAGCGGCGCGGAGATGAGCGCGACCCGGGTGGTGGCGGCAATCAGAGTAAAAGGGGGGAGATCCAGCTGTATCGTCCGGGCGGAGGGGCCCTTCCCGAGGATGATGTCCAAGACGCCGGACTCCATCGCCGGGTAAAGGATTTCTTCAACCAGCTTATTCAATCGGTGAATTTCGTCGATGAAGAGAATGTCGCCCGGAGAGAGGTTGGTCAAGATCGAGGCCAAGTCCCCGACTTTCTCAATCGCCGGACCGGAAGTGATTTTCATCTGCTTCCCGGTTTCCCTGGCGATCAAATGCGCGAGAGTGGTTTTTCCCAGCCCTGGCGGGCCGTAAAAAAGAATGTGTTCCGGGGTGTGTCCTCGCTCTTCCGCCGCCTTAAGCAGGATTTTTATATTGTCTTTGATGTGGCGCTGTCCGACATATTCGAGAAAGGTTCTGGGTCGCAAGGTCTGGTCCAGATGAGAATCTCCGAAAATATCCTTATTTTCTTTGTTTTTTGAACTTGACATTGATATTAAAACATGCTATACTCTCCAAAGAGTTTTCCACATTGATTAACAGACTATGCACATTATAGCAGATAGACGCTCGGGAGAGATAGGATATAATTTGAGAGTTCTTTTATAAGAAGATACTGATCTCTAAGCAATCAACCCCTGGTTATATGAATTTGCGTAGGACGTTTTGGCCGCTTCTAGCGTACTGGGGCTATCCTTCAAGAATTTGTTACTTTTAGGTTTCGTACCTAAAAGGATTGTTTAGGGATTAGTGTCTTTTTGTTTAGACTTTGTACTTTTTATAGTTTAAGCAAAAGTTTTTCCCGCCCTTTTTGAAAGAATTGAAACTCTCTTCGATTATTTTTACCGCCTGTCTGGGGGTGTCAACGCAAAAAACCAATTCGTAATCTTCCTTGTTCAAGTATTTTTTCCGAAGGGCTTCTTTTTTTATCCACTTCAGAAGCCCGCGCCATCTCTTCCCCATCAAGATTATCGGAATGTGGCAGATGTTGTGCACCTGGACCAGCTGCCAGCTGTAAAATAGTTCCAGCATCGTGCCGAGCCCTCCGGGCGCGACGACGACAGCGTTAGAAAGGAGCATAAATTCGTCGAGCCTTCTGGAAAATTTGTTGAATTCCGCTTTATACTGCACCGCCTTGTTGAATTTCTGGTTCCAAAGCAGTTTCACCCCGATCCCGATCGAGTGAACCCGGTGATGCCCGAGTTTGCTCCCTTCCCGGTGGCCTTCGTTGGCCGCCTGCATTAATCCCGGGCCCCCGCCGGTCACGACGTCAACCCCGCGCTCGCCCAAGAGCTCCGCCAAGTGTCGCACTTTCTTGTAAGTGTTGTCGTAGATCTTGACCCTGGAGCTCCCGAAGATGATTACCTTAAAATGTTTCCGGTCTTTTTTTTCGAAAATTTGAAATTTGCTTTTCATTTTTTATTCCGCATTTAAATCTACCACGCTTTGCACTTCCTCGAAGGAAGTGACGCCGGCGAGCATTTTTACCACCCCGTCCTGCCGCAGCGAGAGAATTCCTTGCCGGCTCGCCACCTTTTTTATTTCCCGTTCGCTTGGATTCTCCGGGATTATTTTTTCGATTGCCTCGTCGGTTTTGATCGCCTCGAAAATCCCGATTCGGCCGCTATAGCCGGTCGCATTGCACCTGTCGCAGCCGGTTGGGAAGAAGAGCCGGAGTGGCTTATCGACGTTTTTCAGGTTGTATTTTTTTAAATCTTTTCCCTCTTTTTTCATCCCCCCTATGATCGATTTTATCACTTCCGCCATATCCTCCGGGGCGGGTTTTTCAACCTTGCAAAATTGGCAGAGCCGGCGGACCAGACGCTGAGCCATCGAAAGCGATAGGGCAGAGACCATAATTTTTGGATTTACTCCCAGATCAACCAAGCGCGGGATAACCCCGGCCGCATTGTTGGTGTGAAGAGTGGAGAGAACCAAGTGACCGGTCAAGGCCGATTGCACCGCCGTCCTGGCCGTTTCCGAGTCGCGGATTTCTCCGACCATGATTACGTCCGGGTCCTGGCGCAGCGCACTACGCAACCCCTCGAGGAATGTATAGCCCTTCCCCTTGTCGGAAATTTGAGTTTGGGTAATGCCGACAATGTGGTATTCGACCGGATCTTCGATGGTGACGACATTTATCTCCGGCGAATAAATTTTTCTTAAGAATGCGTAAAGGGTGGTGGTTTTACCGCTGCCGGTCGGGCCGGTGACCAAAATCATGCCGTTGGGCTTGGCAATTTCCCCCTCGATGATTGAAAGCAGATACGGCTCGATGCCCAATTCTTCGAACTTTACCCGGATTGATTTTGGATCGAGAACGCGAAGCACGATCGATTCTCCGTAAGAGCCGGGGATGAGCGAACTCCTAATATTTATTTCTTCCTCTCCCTCGATAATGCCGAAACGGCCGTCCTGGCTTATCTTGGAAGTGAGCTTCATCCCCGAGAGAAGTTTGATCCGTGAATTCAAAAGATGGTAGACGTCCGTGCCGAAAAAGGCGACATCTTGAAGAACACCGTCAAGCCGCAACCGCAGTCGGGCGCGGTCTTTTTCCGGCTCGATGTGCACGTCGGACGCTTTGATCGCGATCGCACCGGCTAAAATTATTTCCAGGATTCGCGAGACCAGATGGGCGGAACTGCCCTGAAGCGCTTCGCTGATTACTCCGGCAATGTCCTGCATTTTGCCGATGTTTTGGGCGGTGCTCCTTAAGACTTCGGCCGAGATTTCAATTCCGCCCACCTGCGAAGTCTTCGCCATCGAGAGTTCCCCATATCTCTGCCAGACTTTCTCCAGGCTGGCGCCCGAAGCCATGTAAAAATTTGCGACCAGACCCTTGGCTTCCATTTCGCCTTTTAACCTGGAGAGGATCTCTGGTTGCGGGGAGCGGAGAGCGATCAAAACATTTTTGCCGGAGAGGCCGAAAGGGGCCACCTTGAGTTCGCGCGCCTCCTCTTCCGGAATCGCTCGGAGCGCCTCATTGTCGACAATGTGGTGATAGAGGTCAATATAAGGGATGCCGTACTTCGATTCCGCGAGGGTTGAAATCAGCTGTTCTTCCTCCAAGCGGCGCAAGTCGTCCAGCCGCTTCTTTTGTTTTTCGTCGTCAAAATCCGCCATTAAATCAAATTATATCTTAAATGATATAATTTACATAATGCAAAGGACTAAAGGGAAGCCTAAATTATTGGTTCTTTTGGACGCTCACGCGATAATCCACCGCGCCTATCACGCCCTGCCGGAATTTCTCTCCTCTTCTGGCGAGCCGACCGGCGCGCTAT
>Ga0209541_10010766_pt1 | contig 14480 bp, 13 predicted proteins | sample RifCSPlowO2_01_FD_184027 | JGI IMG/M metagenome (GOLD analysis project Ga0209541, IMG submission 184027) | Groundwater microbial communities from Rifle, Colorado - Rifle CSP2_plank lowO2_0.1 (SPAdes) (version 2) | ecosystem: Environmental > Aquatic > Deep subsurface > Groundwater | place... | reverse complement strand
TTCAATTCGAGATGGAAATTGAAACTCTCGCCTGGTTGTCCTTCCTCAGCTTCTTTCGGCGTCGTGTTCGTGCCCGCGCGAAAATGAAAATTGCCACGCCCGCGAAAGCCGCCGTGGGCGACGAGAAGCTGTTCGCCTTCTTTCGTGAGCTCTTTCGTCTCGCCGGTGTCAGTATTTGTGATGACGGTGCCAACCGGCACTTTCAATATCAAGTCCTCCCCGCGCTCGCCATCGCGTAGGCGCATTGTGCCTTGCTTCCCATCTTCCGCCTTGAATTCCTTATTGAAACGGAACTGCAGAAGCGCCGAAATGTCGGAGACACCTTCCAGAACAACATCACCACCAGGGCCGCCGTTTGCGCCCGTCGGCCCCAGATTCCCCTTCGTCTTCGCGAAGCCGACGACCCCCGAGCCGCCGTTTCCTCCACTTAATTTGATTGTAACGTCATCGACAAGCATACCCGGTCAGTACAATTTCGAATACTACCCGCCGCTGTTTTCTCTCATATCTGCCAACTCCAGCGTCAGTGCCTATCCGTGAGTAATCATTCCAATGCCCCGACAAAGGCAATTCGAAATTGTCCTACCGGGCATGTGCCGATACTAGCACACACTTTACATCGTCTGCCCCTCGAACGCGTTCTCGATGCAGATGCGGCGGACGGATGCCGCGCCCTCATTCTCCTCGAGCACGTAATATTCGCGCGGGAGGTTGTACCAGTAGATCTTGTCGTCGAGCTCCAATCCGGCGAGGTCCGCGAGTGTCGGGAAGTTCGTCTTTGGATTCGTAATGATGGTATTGGATTCCGGACGGAACTGGAGCCCTGCCTCGCTCGGGATGCCGAAGGTCACGATCTTCCCCGACTGCACGTCCACGACGGCGTGCTCCTGGCAGTAATCGCCGCAGCTCCATTCGACGACCGCGTAGTGCCCGGCAAAATTCGCTCCTTCTTTCACCGCCTTGGAGATTCCGTTTTTGAGCCTATCGATCTGCGGATGCGCGACCTCTTTGAAATCAACTTCCGCGATATCGCCCGTATAGAGCGCTTTCGTCGTCGCATCTTCAGGGTGCCCCGCCCTCCAGTCGGCGAGAATGGATTCGCACGCGTTCGCGGCTTCCACCTTCGGCGCAGCTTTCCCCATAAAGAGGAAGACCCCCAGGCCGATGAGGAGGATGAGGATAAGTGCAAGGAAGAGCTTCTCCCGCTGGCTAAGACTGTTGAAATTGAACATCGGCGACACTATGCATCCTTTTAGAAGGGCGCACAAGAAGCCAGTGGGCGGAAAAAGTGGTCTAACCGTTATCGACCTCGATGGTGCTTTCCCGCTTTACGGAGCGCGTTTTTAAGCCGTTTTTAGGTGCTCGTTTCGCCGGCATTTCCCCCTTCCAGATGCGCTTCACCCATTTCCAGACGTGGCGGGCAACAAAGACCGCAAGTAGGATGTAGATAATCCATTGCACCGCGAAAAAGATGACGTAGATGAGGCCAAATGTGAGTTCTTGGAAGATGATATTGACCTCGTATATCGTCGCTTGAATCGATGCCTTCCATGAATCCTTCAGGTCGTCACCATCAAAGTAATGCTGTTCGTGGACGCTCACATTGAAATAGGTGTACGCGAGCCGGTCGAGCTGCTCTGCCTTCGCGCGCGCGAGCCTGTCGAGCTGTGTGTTGATGTTGATGCGCTCTTGCGTCAAGCGCTCGATGAGCTGCACCTTCGAGTCGATTATTTTCGCGAGGCTCGAAGCATCGCCGCTTTGCGTCGCGAGCTCGGTGATCTCATCATAGGCGGCAAGCGCTTCTTCCAAGGTATCGTCGATCGCGCGGCGCTTCTTTTCCAAGACTTCCGTCTCGGACGTGTAATCGTCAATGAGATTCTTGATGGTGTAGGTGTTCTCATTGAGGTCCTTCGGATCGAGGTCTTTCACGAAGGAGAGGATCTCGGCGACCCGCGCATGCTCAACCTTGAAACGATAGTCGCAGCCGCGGTCATATTCGTTCGCACTCTCGAAGATGACATAGGAATAGGATTTGAGGCTCGCAATCTTCCCGCATGTCGCCGTCTTATCCTGTGTCTCGATGGACGCGCTATATTCTGTCACTTCGTATTCCTCGGCGGTATTCCCCGTCGAATATCCGCCAATGGGTGGAATGGGCGCGATCGAGGGCTCCATCATTGCGACGTTGCGTGCCGAGAGCCCGACTGCATCGCTGCCGTAACCGTAATCATAGGCGGCTTCGTCGTAATCGTACGCTTTCTGCATCATGCCTCCTGCCATGCCGGGAGAGAATGCGATGCTGCTCTCGCCGCCACCCTGGCCGGGCAGGCCCATGCCGATGCGGCCCTGGCCTGCCCGGCCAGGGCTAGGGCTAGGCATGCCGAAGCGCGCCGATTCGAACGACGAACGCACGAATGAAAAGACGAACGACGCGAAAACAAGCGCGACGAGGCCGATCGCGAGCCACTTGACGATATTCTTGGGAGTCCACTCCCTTCCCCGAAGGAGGTGCATGCGGTAATCATAGCATCGGCGCACGCCGCAGCACGCTGCGGCGTGCGCCTCCTGTGTATAAATTACTGTCTCGCCACCTCCTCTACCTTCATGATCCCTTTCACCGGATAGTTCTGCCACTGATCGCTCGATATCTCTTCAATCGGCACAACGACGCCGCCCGCGAGTATTTTCATGCCGTTCGTGAGCGTAAGCTTCGAACCGCTTTCGATGACTGCCGCCATATCAAGTGCGTAATATTCTTCGCCCACCTTAAGGCCCGGCGTGCACTCTTTCGCCTTCGAGCCGTCGGTGTGCGGCAGGCACACGTACGTGCCTTCGAGGATGACCGCCTGCGAGCCGCTCGAGGCGATCGTCTCCTGCGGGATCCCGCGCGACTCCACATACCACAAATACCCTGCCCCCGCCGCGATGCACACGACGACAACGACTAAGGCGATCGAAAGGATGCGCTCGAATTGGAATACCGACATAGGTGGCTATTGTACCAGAGACGTAAAAAATGCCACGATGGTATTACTTCTCTCTCCATGGCGCAGCACAGCGACACCACAGGCTACCCTTAAAACTCCCGGAATACCGTGATCGTCATCGTCTGATTGTGGAGGAGGCACTGCCGCTCTTCATATGAGCCGGGGCAGAGCTCGCCATATGAATAGAAGCCGCTGATCGCGGTGTTCTCACCCAGGACTTCGCGCACTGCTTTCACCTCCTCCGCAGCCCGCTCCTCAAGCACGAGTTTCCTACCTACACAGCTCACGAGAATCGCTAATTCCGGCAGGGCGCCGCCAATACCCTTGAGGCTCATCGTCGCTGCCGCGCCCGCGCCGCTCACCAATTTCTCAAGTGTCGCTTTCATGAATTCCGCGGTCACGCCTTGGGGCATATCGCCCGCGAATGTCATGCTCTGGTCCACTTCGTTCACGCCGAGGATGGTACGCACCACGTCAGTTGGGGCGTTGCCGACGTGGAGCTTTAACGGAAAGAGAAGCGCGGAGCTGGGAAGCTCTTTCACTTTCTCGCCCAGATATTCCTTGTAGACGGCGAGCGCAGGCTTGTCATCGATCTCAAAGAGGATATTGCCCAAGGAGCGCGTAATAGTGTACTTCGCGCCAGAGCCTTCCCACCCGCCATAGGAGCCGAAGCCGACTTTAAGGGAATCGCCATAAAATCCCAGGAGCACGACCTTGTGCGACTCGCCCGGTCCGTCGCGCCCGATAAGCGTCTCTTTGAAATCGGCGCCGTCACCCACAAGGCCTCCCGTCACCGTGACGGAAACCGGCAGGTTGTCGTTGATGCCTTTCACAAGAAGCGTGCCGTTCACGCCGAGGCCATCGGAAAAGACCATCGCATGCACGAGGCCCTCGACCGGCAGAAATTCGGCGAGCCGCTTACCCACGCCCAGGCTGTCTTCCACGCTGCCGATCGTCGTCTCGGCGAAGCGCACGATGGATTTCTCGAAGTGCACCGCGGTGAGCGCGATGGAGCGATCGCGCACTTCGGTGCCGAGAATTTCCCCCGCCGTGCTGCACAAAACGATGAAAGCGCCGGGATAGAAATTACGTATCTGCTGATACACGGTGCTCTCGCCCATGAGTTTGCGCGCGCCGAAGACGAAGACTAGCTGCGGCGCGGCGCGCAGCGGCACGTGCGTGGTGGTCTCCCACCCCTTCGCTTCCGTCCAGAGCCGCTGTTCCGTATGTATCATGGTACCCCCATTATACCTCTCGCGTGGGACGCAATCGGGAACGATTCCAATCTGACTAACTGGGGGGGATGGATTCGGACCATCATAGCCGCCTCCAAAGGGCGGAGTCCTGCCATTAGACGACCCCCCAACAACTCGTATCTTGCCCTACTTCCCCTCAGACTTCAAACTACTTGTCGTGATATCGATGATCGCCATCTCCAGAGGGAGGTGCGGCACGACGGCGTAGAACATCGTCGAATACGCCTCGAGTATCGTGCGCAGCGTATCCGATGTGATGTTTGCGTTCTTCGATATCTCCTTCGCGAGCGCGAGATCGGCTTCCGTGAGTTCTTTGCTGAACGATTCCGCGAGATCTGGTGCGAAACGCAACAAGAGGACGACTCGGAGGCGATGGATGAGCAGCCGTGTGAGAACACGCACATCGATGTTGTCTTTCATTGCGGACTGAATCGCTTCAAGTGCCTTCGGTGCGTTTCTTTCAGCAATCGCTTTTAGGATTTGACGTACGACTTCGCCCTTCGGCGCACCCGTTACTGATTCGACTTCCGCCACGTCCACCTTTTTGTCTTTGGAAACCGTAAGGACTTTTTGCAGAATCGAGAGTGCGTCACGGAACGAACCTTCAGCAAGAAGGGCGATGAGTTCGGCCGCCGCACACTCAACGGAATATCCTTCCGACTTCGCGACGTCGGTCACGATTTCGGCAAGCACCTCGCGTGTCGGCTGTTTGAACGCATACGTCTCGCAACGCGACTGGATGGTGTCAGGTATCTTCTCGCGCTCGGTCGTCGCAAGGACGAAAATGACGTGCGCTGGCGGCTCCTCGAGGGTTTTGAGGAGCGCATTGAACGCGGCTTTAGAAAGCATGTGCGCCTCGTCGATGATGTAGAACTTGTACGGACTTTCGAAGGGAACCACGTTCACGCCCTCGCGTAGATCGCGAATGTTGTCAACGCCAGTATTCGACGCGGCGTCTATCTCATAGAGATCCTTGTCGGAAACGCCCACCTCGCGCGCGAGGATGCGCGCGACGGTCGTCTTTCCCGTCCCCCGCCCGCCGGAGAAAAGATAGGCATGCGCTATTTTCTTGTTCTTGATGGAGGCTTTCAACGTCTCTGTTACCTGCCCCTGCCCCCGCACCTCATCGAAATTCTGCGGCCGATACGCTCGGTAGAGTGTCTGGTGCGCCGCGTTTTTGGACATGCCGAGAGTATAGCGCTATAAACCACTCAACACCATTACGCATTTCAATTGTACGCTGGTGGTGTGTCTGTAGAAATGCAGACAGGTCGATACGTTATTCATTCAGAAATACTCTCATATGTCATCAACAATTCAAAGGACCCACTTCATCGGCATGGACTTGCATCAGAAGACAAGTACGTTTGCAGTGAAGGAAAAGGAAGGAAAGGTTGTTGAAGCAAAAACGGTTTCCACAACGAAAGCGAGTATCGAGAAATTTCTCTCGCCCTATCACGGATCGCTCCTCACCCTGGAGCCGGTGTCTCAGTGGTACTGCTATGCAGATTTCATCGAGTCGCTCGGTATCGAAGTGAAAATCGCAAATCCGATGCGGGTGAAGGCGATCGCGTCGGCTCGCATCAAAACGGATTCGATCGATGCGGGAGTCTTGGCTGATCTTCTGCGAGCCGATCTTTTGCCGGAGAGCTACCATGCTCCTGCGAACGTGCGCGCGTGGAAAGAAGAAGTGCGTTTACGCATGTCACTTGTGAGGTTGCGCGTGCAGGTGAAAAACAAGATTCATGCGCTCCTGTGGAAGCAGGGACTGCGCTCTCCATACACGCTGTTTTCAAGGAAAGGATTGATGTGGCTTGATGGGCAGACGTTCTCGACCGAGGCTACGATTGCACACACGACATACCGCGAGACGCTTGCGCTCTTGGATCGACAGATTACCGAAGCGGAGGAGCGCATGATTGCAAACAACAAACATCGCGAAGAAGTGAAATTACTCATCACGATTCCCGGCATATCGTATCTCTCGTCCCTCACCATCATGGCAGAGATCGGAGAGATCGGTCGGTTTCCTTCTGCGAAGAAACTGATGGGCTATGCAGGCATCGTGCCCTCAACGTACGCATCCGGTGGAAAGGTTTGTCACGGACGGATCACAAAAACAGGATCGTTGTGGTTGCGCTACATTCTCATTGAAGCCGCGCATCACCAGCTCCATTGCACGAAGCGAAAGGGATTTGCGGAATACTACACCAACATCAAAGCGAGGAAAGGTAGCAAGGCCGCCGCAGTTGCCACGGCACGGAAGATCTGTGCCGTTGTCTTTCGGGTTCTCACTGACAAACACGCGTTCGTGAGTCCCGAGGAGTGGGACAATCGGAGAGCGCACCAATTTGTTATCGCAACCTAATGGTGTGCGCTTAGTATAGCTGTGCGACTCCGATGTTTTCCCACCAGCAGATGAATTAGCAAATTCACGCCTTGGGCGCTGTGCATCAAGGCACGGATTGGTAATTGAAATTCGGTTTCGACGCGCCGTGGCAATTGCGGTGGACTATTGGGAATGCAAAGAGCGTCTATGGGAAGCGTACCAAAATCTAAGAAAGCTATCCACAGAGCCGCGGTTGACAAGGTTTATTGGTAACAAATAGCGCGCCACACGCTGCGATTTTGCAACGTGTGGCATCAATTCAGTGGATCGTGAGTTCTGGATGCGTAAGTCGATCTGGCCGGGCAAGCTGATGCAAGAGCCACTTGAGCAGAATGGAGCGTTCTATGTCTTCCTGTCGCACCGGCGGGATTGTTTCGACTTTTATTTTGTGCATGTGATCCTCCTCCTGCGAGATTATCGGTTTTCATTCAGCAACGCAACCGCTTCAGAGGCAATATGCGTTTCCATGAGTCGCGCCCGTAATTCCTTCGCTCCGTCCCAGCCGGAAATGTAGGCTTTGAAATGCTTTTTCATCGTCGCGAAATTTGAGGTGTCGCCTAAAAGCTCGTCGAAAAGCTTGATGTGCTCGATGAGCGCATTGATTTTTGCTTGCGCACTTGGTTCAAATGAGTGACTTACGAAGTCACTCATTCTCGATTCTTGTAAATCTCGATAGAGCCATGGGTTACCGTAGATGGCCCGCCCAAGCATCACGCCGTCGCAACCGGTCTCGCGCGCCTTCGCGCGCGCTTCGTCCAGGTCTTTCACGTCGCCATTGCCGACGATGAGTGTCTTCGAGCCGAGCGTATCGCGAATGGCAACCGCGCGCGCGACAGCATCCCAATGCGCCGGAACATCCGACATCTCCTTGCGAGTGCGCGCGTGCACGGTCACGGCGGCCAGCTCCTCCGCGAGAAGTTCCGGCAGCCACGTATCCAGCTCGTCCGTGTTGTAGCCGATGCGCGTCTTCACTGACACGGGAAGTCCGCTTTTTTTCGCGGCGCGGATGAGCTCGCGTGCAAGCTCGGGATGCTTGATGAGGTCTGCGCCGCAGCCGCTTTTCTCGACTGCCCTATCCGGACAGCCCATGTTGATATCAATGCCGTCAAAGCCAAGTTCTGCGACAATCGAAGCAGCTTTTTCCATGCGCTCGGGAACGGCGCTAAAAAGCTGTGCGACAATTGGCCGCTCACTTTCGTCGAAAAGAAGTTTCGCGCGAATGGCCTTTTGTCCCCTCTCGTCTGCTAAAACAAGACCGTCAGCGGAGGTAAATTCGGTAAACATCACATCTGGCTTGCCAAAGCGCACAATTAAGCGCCGGAACGCAACATCCGTCACATCCTCCATGGGCGCCTGTACAAAAAATGGACGCGGGAGTTTTCCCCAGAATCCCTGCATACCCGGTGAGTACAATTTCGAATACTACCTGCCGCTGTTTTTCCTTCAATGATTGCGAGTCCCAGCGTCAGTTACTATCCCTAATTAATCATTCCAGTGCCCCGGCCAAGGCAATCCGAAATTGTCCTACCAGGCATGGTCCGTACCATACCACGCCTTGCGTCCCCAGCGCAGTTGGTGCAGGATGGAGGCAGAAGAAAGACGAACGGACCCAACCCATAAACCGAGGAAACTTCCATGGAGAATGGAACCGAACCAAATTTCGATTGTGATGCGAAGGAACCACTCACCGTCGAACAGGCTGCCCACAATATTCAGGAAGACTTTTTTGGAGGTGAACCCGAACGACCTCGACCAACGAACCACTGGTCGTGGGATGAATTCAAATCCCTCCTGCCGCGTTTGCGATGGCAGGGATCTGCCAGCTGATCCGCAGCTGGCCACGTGAAAGAGAAACGGCGGCTTCGGTCGCCGTTTTCTTTAAACATGTCTATATGACTTGTTCCTATAGGGACAAGTTATCATAAGAGGAACACGAGCCTCCTTTCACTTAAACTTGTAATACACGCGGTTGCCGAAGCGAAGATCAACATATTCGAGCTCGCCTTCCCTGCCGCGCACCGCGTCCGCTTCGAGTGCGAGTGTGAGATTGCGGAGCATCGCCTCGAGATCGGCGTCGAACGGAAAGAGGAGCACTAAGCCGTTCCCAAGTGTCACGGAAAAATCCTTCTCGTTCTCGACGCGAAAGCTTTTCACTTCATGCTCCGCCCCCCGCAGAGAATCGAGGAAATATACGATGCCGGCAAAGCGCCCCTGCAGGAAGAACTGCCCGACAGGCGATTCGTCCGGCACAAGGCCTCCATAGAAGACATACGAGGTCGCGGGAGTTCCACTCTCGGACTGCGCAAAGATGAATCCTCCCTCGTCGAGGAGAAAGCAGGCATCATTAGAGCACCACTTTGCAAACGGCTGCCGTTCCTGCACCGTAACGACGACCGCCTGCGCGAGGAGCGCCGGCCGCGAGAGCTCGACATCCTTGATGCGGGGAAAGAGCGTGGAGAGGCTCTGCTCGATCGCGCCGCGCGGATAGAGGAAGATGTTGCGGCGCGAGAATATCTTGAGGATGTTGTCCTCCAGACCCGTTTCCACTGCAGCAGTGAGCGCGTCCGCCGGTATCTCCTGCGCGCCGGAGACTGACACATCCTTGATGGCGAACCGCTCGATATGTGATGCGAATCCGGCGCCGCCGACAAGTCCTGCGGCGCCGAAGATACAGATACAGAATGCGAGAAGACGCATTTTGCGCCGACGCGTCCGGAGGCGCGTCGGCTTCTGCGGGAATAGCGGCGTCATCGAAGCGCGCGCACGCGCCCGGCTCTGCGCTACCGGCACCTTCTTAGGGCGCCTGATATCAAGAATTTTGTTCTTTCCGGATGACATCTTTCCCCATATACCCCCGGAGCACCTCCGGCACGGCGATCGAACCGTCTTCCTGTTGATAGTTCTCTACGATCTGGCAGAGGATGCGCGGCACGGCGAGCGCGGTGTTGTTCAGCGAGTGCACGAATTTCAATTGGCCGTCATCATCGCGATAGCGGATGTTCAACCGCCGCGTCTGGAAATCGTGGAAATACGAAGAGGAGTGCGTCTCGCGATACTTCTTCTCCGACGGCATCCACGCCTCGATATCGTATTTCTTCACTTGTCCTAATCCGATATCGCCGCCGCAATTCAAGACGACGCGATACGGCAGATTCAATTCTTGCAAGAGCTTCTCCGAGTTCTCCGTCAGTTCCTCATGATGCTTCACGCTCTCCTCATGATTGGCAACGCAAAGGACCACCTGCTCGTACTTTACGAATTCGTGAATGCGGAAAATCCCCTTGGTGTCTTTGCCATGGCTCCCCGCTTCGCGGCGAAAGCAGGGGCTAAACGCAAAATACTTCAAGGGCAAATCTTTCTTCTCGAGTGTTTCGTCCATAAAGTACCCCATCGTCGCGATTTCCGCCGTCCCGGCGAGATAGTCGCCGTCTTGGGTCTTGTAGAGATCGTCTTCGCTCTGCGGAAGGTACCCGGTCCCCACGAACGGTTCGCGCCGCACCAAGGACGGTACGATCATCGGCTGGAAGCCGTCGCGATTCTGGAATCGCTCGATAACGAACCGCTCCAAGGCCCATACCAATCGCGCACCATCATTCTTTAAAAAGTAGCCGCGAAATCCGGCAACTTTCGCGCCGCGCTCGTAATCCGCCATATCGTGCGTAAGCAGAAGCTCGGCGTGGCTTTTCGGTTCGAAAGTGAATTTTGGGACATCCCCCCACGTGCGGATCTCTTGATTATCGGCGTCTGAATCCCCTTCGGGCACCGAGATGTCCGGCACGTTCGGCACGCGCACCATGAGGGCACGCCACTCTTTCATAATCTCCACGAGCGATTCTTCTTCCATTTGGAGCGTCTTTTTCACCTCCGTCATCCGCGCAATAAGTTCCTGCTTTTCTTTCTCATCCTTCGCGCCCGCGATCGCCTGCGACGCATTGTTCTGCTGTGCCCGTTTCTCGTCTATCTGCGCCTGCAGCTCTTTGCGCTTGTCATCGAGCTCGATAAGCTTGTCGATATCGGCGTCGATATGCTTCTTCTTCGCCCCTGCAGCGACAATATCTTTATTTTCGCGTATGAATTTGATGTCAAGCATACAACAGCGTATAGCGTATAGCGTATAGCGTATAGAGCGAATTCATAAAATTTCAATCATGTCCTTGAGAATGCGTTCACGTAATCTCGGGTGAATGTAATTGTATGAAACGAGGTCGACTTCTCTGCCGAGAGCCATCTCAAGCTCATCACGAAGTTCCGCCAATTTGAAAAGTCCAAAAGGGCTTTCAGCCTCATACAGAAAGTCGACGTCGCTCTCCACATTCTCATCTCCCCGCGCGACAGAACCAAACACACCAGCACGTTTGATGCGCGCTCTCCGAAGAATCGGCACTGCTTTTCCCTTGATTTCCTCGAGAATCATACGTACGTATCATATCACTCGGAATTCCCTTAGAACAGACGGCCCTTTAAGTGCTATCCTGTGCTTGATGAATGAAGAGTTACGGCTCCTGCAACACAAGGAATTTCCCCCGCTCCTACGCGAAATCCCTGACCCGCCGGAACAGTTGTATGTGCGGGGGGAGATGCCGAGTTATGAACATAAGTGGCTTGCGGTCGTCGGCTCGCGAGCGCTTACCTCCTACGGCAGGCAATCCTGCGAATACCTTATCGAGGGCTTGCGCGGCTACCCTATCGTCATCGTCTCCGGCTTAGCCTATGGTGCGGACGCCTGCGCACACACGGCGGCCTTGCATGCAGGGCTCCCGACCGTCGTCGTTCCGGGCTCCGGCCTCAACTGGGACGTGATGTACCCACGCGCGAACGTGAACCTCGCAAAAGAAATCTTGAAAGCAGGCGGTACGCATCTTTCGGAATTTGATCCGGATACGAAAGCCGCCGATTACACCTTCCCCCAGCGCAACCGCATCATGGCGGGGCTTTGCAAGGCAACCCTCATCATCGAAGCGAAAGAGCGCTCCGGCTCCCTCATCACCGCGCGCCTCACGACCGAATACAACCGCGAACTTCTGGTCGTTCCCGGCTCTATTTTCAGTGCGACCTCCAAGGGGACGCATCAATTCCTGAAACTCGGCGCGACGCCGGTCACGGAGCCGCAAGACATCCTTCGCGCGCTCGGCATCGAAATGATGGACATCGTAAGTCCATCATTGAGAACCGACCTTTCCTCCACCGAACGGCGCATCCTCGAGATCATCGCCTCTCCCTGCTCGCGCGACGAACTCATCACCACGCTCCAGCTCCCCATTTCCGATGCCAACATCCTCCTTTCCACGATGGAGATCAAAGGCCTCATCAAAGAAGAGCTCGGTGTTATTCGCGCAAATTGAGATATAGCACTTAAATATCCGGCGGATATATCACTGCTATATTTGAAGGAGAGAGTTGCGATACTAGCTACAGCGCGCGCCAGCCGATATCTTTTCTGAAATGCATATTCTTGAAACTGATTTTTGAGACAGCGGCATAGGCCCGCTTTTGCGCCGCCGCGATATTTTCGCCGAGCGCCGTCACGCCCAATATCCTTCCTCCGCTTGTGAGAAGCTTGCCGTCCGTTTCCTTCGTTCCCGCGTGGAAGACTTTGATATCGCCAAGTGCCTCCGCTTCTTGAATACCGGTGATCTCCTTCCCTGTCGCATATTCGCCGGGGTATCCGCTGGAAGCCATAACAACGCAAAGCGCCGCACGCTCATCAATTTCCATATGCCTCTCATCAAGTTTTCCATCGAGCGCAGCTTCGATAAGCTCCACGAGGTCGCTTTTCAGGCGCATCAAGATCGGCTGCGTTTCCGGATCGCCGAATCGCGCGTTGAATTCGACGACCTTTGGTGCCCCATCCTTGATCATGAGCCCGCAATAGAGGAATCCTGTGAATGGCGCGCCCTCTTCTTTCATCCCGATGATCGTCGGTTGGATGATCTTCTCGATAATCCGTTTCTCGACTTCCGCTGTCACAATCGGTGCGGGGGAATACGTTCCCATGCCGCCGGTGTTCGGCCCTTTATCGTTATCGAATACGCGCTTATGATCCTGCGCCGAGGGAAACGTGAGAAAATGCTCGCCATCAACGAGTGCCGTAAAACTCGCCTCTTCCCCGTCCATGAATTCTTCGATAACGACACGTGTACCCGATTCGCCAAAACGGCCGCCTGAAAGACATTCGTTCGAGAACGTAATCGCTTCATCGGTTGTGGTTGCAACAACAACGCCCTTGCCAGCTGCAAGACCATCTGCCTTCACGACGATCGGCGCACCGTGCGCACGAATATATGCAGCCGCTTTCTCGACATCGTCAAACACTTCGTAGCGAGCGGTCGGGATTGAATGCTGTTTGAGAAATTCCTTCGTGAACACCTTGGACCATTCAAGCCGCGCCGCCGCTTTCGTCGGCCCGAAAATACGTAAACCTTCCGCCTGGAATGTATCAACGATACCGAGTGCTAAAGTGTCGTCGGGCCCGACGATGGTCAATTCCGGCTTATGCTCCTTTGCCCACGTAAGAAGCCCCGCGATATCCGTCGCTTTGATCGCCACATTTTCCGTCTTCGGCTCATGCATCGTGCCCGCGTTTCCCGGCGCGACGAATACACGCTCTACGGAGGGCGATTGCGCGATCTTCCACGCGAGCGCATGTTCGCGTCCACCACCACCAATAACAAGTACGCTCTTACTCATGTTCCGCGCGTGCTTCCTCTAACGAGCGCAGATATGCAGGTGTTACGCCGTCGGTAACATACTTCCCAGTAAAGACAGAATCCTCGAAACGCTTGATGGGCAGCCTGCCTGCGCTCGCGGCCTCGATCATGTCGGGAATGGTCTGATAGAACAAGCCATCGGCGCTGATCGCGCGACGCACCTCTTCGGTCGTTCGGCCATGTGCGACAAGCTCGCGCTTTGTCGGGATGTCAACGCCATACACATTCTGGAAGCGCACCGGCGGCGCAGCAGAAGCGACATGCACTTCCTTCGCCCCCGCTTCGCGGCACATGGCGATGATCTGCTTCATGGTCGTCCCGCGCACAATGGAGTCATCAACGAGAAGGACGCGCTTCTCTTCGAACTCGAGCGGTACGACGCTCAACTTCCGCCGAACTGACGACGTGCGCGTCTTTTGATCCGGCATGATGAACGTCCGCCCCACGTAGCGATTGCGCACCAAGCCTTCGCGATACGGAATGCCGAGTTCATGGGCGATCTCCAGCGCCTGCGGGCGCGCCGAGTCCGGAATGGGCATTACGACGTCGAATGCGCCGCCTGCTTCGCGGATGCGCCGCCCCAGCGCGCGCCCGAGCCGCAGGCGCGTCTTGTAGACGGAAACGTCGTTGATGATGGAATCGGGGCGCGCGATATAGATGTATTCGAAGATGCAGGGGTTCAAGGCCCCCTTACGCACCTGCACTGCGTGCATCCGGCCTGAAGGGTCGATGAGCACGGCTTCGCCGGGGCGCACGTCGCGCTCCACCCCGAATCCGATCGCGCCGAAGGGCGCGCTTTCCGATGCGAACGCGAAATCGCGCGCTGACCCCTTCCCCCGCGAACCGATGACCAGGGGTCGTATGCCGTGCGGATCGCGGAATGCGAGAAGTCCGACGCCATCAATGAGCGCAATGCAGGAATAGGCCCCTTGCAGTTGATCCATCGTGAGGCCGACCGCTTGTACAACAGCGGCGCGCGCCGAAACTTTCGGCGCGCGCCGCAACACGCGCTCGATCGTATCCGCAAATACATTGAGGAGGATTTCGGAATCCGAACTGGAACGCAGGTGCCGGCGGAATTTATCGGCGACCCGTCTGCGCAAGCTCTCGGCGTTCGTGAGATTCCCGTTATGTACAAGGT
>Ga0209541_10010764_pt1 | contig 14483 bp, 17 predicted proteins | sample RifCSPlowO2_01_FD_184027 | JGI IMG/M metagenome (GOLD analysis project Ga0209541, IMG submission 184027) | Groundwater microbial communities from Rifle, Colorado - Rifle CSP2_plank lowO2_0.1 (SPAdes) (version 2) | ecosystem: Environmental > Aquatic > Deep subsurface > Groundwater | place... | reverse complement strand
CAGCCGGCAAATTATTGAAACTTATTTTTTCTCAATATTGGAACAAGCCCTTCTGCGGGGCATTTTTCACGCCGATCCCCATCCAGCTAATATCTTCATTACTAAAGATAAGAAATTAGCTTATCTGGACTTTGGCATAGTGGGAGAATTAGAACTGAATGACCGGAAGAAAATAATTAAGTTTATCCAACTGCTTTCTGAAAAAAATCCTGACCAGTGTTTTGAAGTAATTTTATCTCTAGCCAGAAAAATTAATCCGGAAACTGTCGATCAATTTAAAGACGCAGCTTTGCCGATATTAAGAACAGCTTATTCCAATACTTTAAAAAATGTCAGCATTGGCAAGTCCTTATATAAAGTAATAAGCTTAGGCGCGCAACACGGAGTTATTTTTGACCCTAATCATGTGCTAATGGCTAAAGCTATTTATCAGGCTGAAGGACTAGCCCTGCAGTTGTACCCTAATTTTAAAATCGGAGAGGGGCTTAAAGAATTTGAGAAAAAATTTCTAGCCAGCGAGTATAACCCCCAGGTACTGGTAGACAAGTTAAAAGAGACGTTTAGGACGCAAAGGAACCTTCTTTCAGAACTGCCGGAGCATGCAGCAAAAATTATTAAAAATCTGGAAATTAAACCAGCGCCGGAACATTGCGAAGAAGAACACATTAAAGATGTAGAACAAAAAATAACCAAATCCTTATCCAGGCACCGGTTCAGCAGCATTGCCACATTATTATTTATTGCCGCTTTAGTTTTCTTTTATCTGGAAGGAAAAAGAGAAATTCTCGGCCTTCCCATCAGCTTTTTTTTGCTATTCTTAGTTTTTTTGCTGCTGATTTATTTAGCAATTTCAAAATACAACATACACTGGAGGGATCAATTATGAGAGAAAAATTACATCAACTGGTAAAGGCCGGTTACGGGCTAGGTTTGTTAAGCCTGAACCAGGCTAAAAAAATTGCCGGGCAGGTAAAGAAAGACCTGCGCTTAAATGACGAGGAAAGCATGCGCCTGGCTAAAGAATTGGTGAATTCCTCGGAAAAAGCGACCAAAGATGTGCTAAAAATGGTCGATAGAAACTTAACCAAAGCGATAATCCGCTCAAAGCTGATTAAAAAAAAGGATTTGTTCCGCGCTAAAAACAAGTTAAGAAAGGCTTGGAAATCGGCTAGAAAGAAAAGAAAATAAGCCTGGCTCTAAAAAAGTATGTGCATAGAATCTTCAAAATCCTTGATATGATAGGCAAAGGCGCTGCGTCCCCGTAGGTGGCAACCCCCCGCGACGCGCTCGCAGTAATTGTGCCAAAGGGATTTTGACCTTAGGATGCTATGCACGTACCCAAAAAAGCAATATTTATATTCTCTGCTGGAATGACACTTAAAGAAAATCTTGAACGGTTGATTTTCTAATGCCGAGGACAAGGCGATTATAAAAAGGAGGAGAATAATAAAAGGAGGAGAATAATGAAACCTATCTGGAAAATTTTAGCCTGGATTTCCGCAGTTTGCGGATTGACTGCTTACCTGGTTGGCTGGGCAGCTTTAACCACTAAATCAGCGCTCTGGATTCCCACGGAATTCTGGTTTTATGATGCCGTTGCCGCGGGAGTGTTCAGTTTGTTTTTTCTGATCTACGGCGCGCACAGCAAATAATAAAAATTTATACCTTTTTATTTTCTCTTTTTTTGCTGTTACGCTTCTGGAAAAAGTAAAATCCGCTTTCTTTCATTCTTTCAGCATGGGGAGCCATTAAATTTGGTACTACTGCTCTGGCGAGGATTAATTTTCCCGCGGCAATTTTAAGAAATTCTCCCGGATCAATTGTTCCAGTCTTATCTTTCGCAGTAAAAACTTCTACAGTATCCGACCAGCCCAAAAATTCGCCGGCAGGAAGTTCGGTTATATTTAAAGTATCTAAATCTGTTCTCAAGGTAAGTTCAGTGTTTTGCTTATGGTTGCTAAAGCTTACCAAAACATCTGGTTTAATTTTAATGTTAATCATGTCTGCATAAACTTCAAGCGAGAATGGATTTACAAGACCAGATTTAATCTTAAATTCATAAAAAAAAATTTGCAGCGTTTCAAAAGCAAATTTATCGGCTTCTGGTGAATTATTAGCGCCGCATTCGATGACGCAGGAAGGGCCGAATAATTGGGTTTTTTCCACTAAAGTACCGAAAGGAAAGCCATTTACAAATACAGCTGAAACAAATTTACTGGCTAAATTAAGCCCTTCTTGGTCATTAGGTACAAAAGCGTGAGGTCTAGTTCCTTTAGCCGTAAATGAATGCAAATCCAAATGAGCTATAAGAGGTAATTTCTTAAGAAAAGTCAAAATTTCCGTAGCTAATTTCTCATCATCAGTTCTAGGATTGTCAACCCAAATCCGATTGTAATTATCTCCTCCAGGAAAAAGTCTATGTGTAAATAATGGTTCCAGCTGAGCGGCTTTTACATTACCGATCACATCGTAAGCATAAGTTGAAAGAGAATTAATTTCTTTAAGAAAAGCCCTAAACCCGGCTGGCTCGCAGCCGTGCAATAACACTGAAACCAATACTGCTTTGGAACTATCTTTGCCCTTTATCCTAAATAAAGAAGGTTTTTGTAATGATCGCAGCGCTTCTACATCTGATTTACCGATTAATTCCCGGGCTGTTTCCAAATAAGCAAAATTCATAATCAAAAGATAAAATAAGAAAGCACTTTAAAATAATTTCTCTCCAATTACAGATATTCTACAGCTCCTAAAATTCCAATTAGCATTCCTTTCTTAAATTGATTGGCCATTTCAATCCTCCAATAAACTCACCAAAAACCTCTTTCTTTATAACTTTTTTCGTCTTTTGGCAATTATCATGAAAATTAATGCAGGTTAGATATTACCTATTTTATATAATAAATTAGTTTTATAGCAAAATTTATATATAATCTATACTTTAAGTAATAAATGATCATCTACAATCCCCACAATGAAACAACCCTTAGCGAACGCCTGAAAGAAGCAGGAGAGCTTTTAGCCCAAATTCCAGCTAAATACTGCTTTATTACCGGCTCTTTCCTCTATAAAGAGAAGTATAAAGATATTGACGTTTTTGTTATTACCAGATCCAAAACAGAAATTACACTTAAGAATAAAAAAGTAAAAATAACTACTATCGACTTCAATGATCTTTATTCTCTGTTTTACCGCTCCGTTTCTAAAAGCTGTATCGCTAAAAGCATACTTCCTGCAAAGCAATTAAAAGTTACCCTCACTGATTACTGGCGCGTTATTAACGAAGCCATTCCTACATTACTCAACCAAAAAGATAAATTCCACAAAAATGTCCGCTTTCTTATTCTCTACACAGAATATTTCAAAAATGATGAAATACTTGACACTTTTCAGCTTAACGAGAAAATAAATTCTTTTAAAGATTATAATGAAGTAATGGAATATATTAAACGAGAACTATCCGGCATCATTAATAAATATGCAAAGCCATCTTATGTAAAGCGCTTCTTCTATACCCAAGCTGGTTATTATAAAGGATTAACAGAATATGCCGCGCAAAGATATTTATATACGTTAACTCACAATGTCGTCAAAGGAATAGCGCATGGTTAATCCAAAAGAATTCAAAAAGAAGATAGAAGTAAGTATTTCCCAGGATTATAAAGTGGAATTTCTTGGAAAAAATTTTGATCAAATTGCCAATCTTCTTACTGAGAGTAAAACTGAAAAAATTTACCGGTGGATTAAGAATATTATTGAGAGGAAAATTGAACCTATTTCTATTGGCGCGAAAAAACCATACAAAGAATGGATGATAAATGAGCTTCTTACTTTTCGTTATCCATTCAGCATCAGAAATACTGAGTATCGGATTCTTTTTGTGAAAGTGAAAAATTCGGCCTATATTAAATTTCATTTGGGAGATCACAACTATTATGATAAAGTCCGCAAAAATTTATCCTTAATCTAAATTTTTAGGACACCATGGCCACCTTCAAACAACTGAAGACTGAATTTGCGCCAATAGATTAATAAAACAACTATTTTCTAAAGGTTTATGGATCCCATTCACAAACTGGCTTTGGAGACAATTCAATTAGGAAAGCAGGCTTTAATTTTTGCCCCCAGCCGGGCCAGCGCTGAAAAAACTGCCGAAGAATTATCCAAATTAACTTCTCTGCAATATCCGGAATTTGCGGAAGAAATTCTCCAGGCGGCTTCCACCCCCACCAGGCAATGCCAGCGGTTGGCCCAGACGATCAAAAAAGGGATTGCCTTTCATCACGCCGGATTACTATCGGAACAAAAAGATTTGATTGAGCAGGAATTTAGATCAGGAAAAATAAAAATCATTTGCGCTACACCAACCCTGGCGGCAGGATTAAGCATGCCCGCTTTCCGTGTCATTATTAAATCACTAAAACGATTTTCCGGCGAATGGGGCATGGACTGGATTCCCGTGCTGGAATATCTGCAGATGGCTGGACGAGCTGGCAGGCCGGAATATGAGAAATTTGGCGAAGCCATTGTTATTGCCAAAGATGAGCGCGAGCGGGAAGAAATTTTCCATCGCTATATTTGCGGAGTTCCGGAAGAAATTTATTCCAAATTAGCGGTAGAGCCGGTTTTAAGAACCTACTTGCTATCGCTAATTTCTTCAGGCATTATTGCCGATGAGAATTCCATGAAAGAATTTTTTTCTAATACGTTTTGGGCTCATCAATTTGGCGATATGCCGGCTTTAGAAAAAATTATGGGTAAAATGATTTCTTTGCTGAAAGAATGGGAATTTATTGCCATTCAGGATGGAACTAATGCTGAATTTGTTTCTGCTGATAGATTAGAGAATAATTCCCAAAAAATGTCCGCTACAGCAGTGGGCAGAAGAATCTCTGAATTATATCTGGACCCCTTAACGGCCAGGCATCTATTGGATTGTTTGCAGCAATTCCATGACCACAAGAATGAATTTTCCTTACTGCAGATGATTTCTCACACGCTAGAATTGAGGCCGTTATTGCGGGTTAAAACCAAAGAGCAGGATTTCATTCAGGAAGAATTAGTCAGAAACTATAAACTATTGTTAGAAAAAGAGCCCAGCCTGTACGATCCGGAATATGATGAATTTATTAACTCGATCAAAACAGCGTTATTCTTTGAATCTTGGATCAAGGAAAACACTGAAGATTTTTTATTAGAGAAATTTGATATCCGCCCTGGAGAAATACGAGTTAAATTGGAAGCTGCCGACTGGCTGTTATATGCTGCCGAAGAATTAGCCAAAATTCAGGTTAATCCCAAAATTCAGGCAAATCATTATGCCGTCAAGGAATTGGCCAAATTAAGAATCAGAATTAAAGATGGAGTGAAAGAAGAGTTGCTGCCCTTGTTAAAATTAAAGAATATTGGCAGAATTAGAGCCAGAAAAATGTTTGCTCATGGAATTAAAGATTTAGGAGATGTCAAGAAAGCTGATTTGGCTACCTTGTCTCAATTACTTGGCAAAAAAATCGCTGAAGATGTCAAGAAGCAAGTGGGAGAAGAGATACATGAAATACCTAAAGGGACGCGAAAGGGGCAGTTGAGTCTGGAGAAGTTCTGAAAAAATTAAGTTAAAAAAAGAGTAACAGATTATATGCCTGTCTGAATTAAATATCTAAAATTTCCGGTCCAGAAGATTACTCCAGAAAACATTTTATACTAATTCCACTTTAGTACGCTTATGAAGACAAAAACCATCCTTATTCTGGGCGGCTATGGGGGAGTTGGCAGAGTAATTGCCGAATTATTGCTGAAATTCACCAACGCCAGAATTATTATTGCCGGAAGACGATTGGAAAAAGCTCAGGAACTGGCTGATTCGCTGAACGGGAAATTCAAAAAAAACAGAGTTTCCGCGAAGTTTGCCGACACTTCAGGCCAGAACAGTTTAGAAACGGCTTTTCAAAAAATAGATTTAGTCCTCGTTTGCACCACTTCGCCGGAAGATATTCTCTTAGTAGCCAAAACAGCGTTAAAAAGCAATATTGATTATCTGGATATCCAATTTGAGCAGAAAGTATTTACGGAGTTGAAGCTTCTAGAGCCGGAAATTAACCGCTCCGGCCAGTTGTTTATCACTCAGGCCGGTTTCCATCCCGGCCTGCCGGCCGTATTTGTCCGAAAAGGAGCCCAATATTTTGATCAATATGATAAAGCCGTTATTGCCATGGCTATGAATTCCCGGTTTGAACAGCCGGAATCAACCAAAGATTTAGTCAATTCTGTGAGAGATTTTAAGGCCCACGTTTTCAAAGGCCATAACTGGAAATCGGCAGGATACAAAGATGTAATCAAAATTAATTTTGGGAATAAGGTCGGGGTTAAGAAATGCTATCCACTGGATTTAGTGGAGATTAAAGAAATGGTTAAACTGTATAAGCTAAAAGAAGCCGGGATTTATGTCTCCGGATTTAATTGGTTTGTAGATAATATTATCTTTCCATCAATAATTATTAGCCACAAAATTAAAAAGAACAGCCTTACTAAGCTATGGATGCGGCTGACCTGCTGGGGCATGAATACTTTCTCCCCGGCTGAAAGTTACGTGGTTTTCCTGCTTAAAGCTGCCGGAAAGAAACATCAGAAAGAGGTTAACCTGAATATTAAAGCCAGCCATTCTGATCCGTATTTGTTTACCGCAGCGCCGGTGGCAGCCTGCATAATTCAATATCTTAACCAGAAAATAAAGAAGAAAGGACTGCAAATGATGGGGCAGATTGTGGAAACCGATTATTTTTTTAACGATTTAAAAAAAATGGGGATTAAAATAGAAATTAGTGCTTCCTGATGTTATGATGCTCTAACTGGTCGGAAGGAATATTATCTAAACTGCCATATCTTTTTTCTAACCGTTGAATCGTTCCCAGAACATTGCCTCGGCCTTCAATGGTTGCGCCAAGATATTGAATTCTCTCCAGCGGTTCTTCGTATCTGCCCATGGTCTGATGAGCCTTGATGGCTCTTAACTGCCCGGTAGTTAGACTGTGTTTTTCCATAACTGTTTCTTCTGGCAAGACAGCTAAATCATCAATGACAGCTTGGCTATTAAGTTTAGGTTTTTGCTTTCTTGGTTCGCCATTCTTCCTTCGGTTAGTTGTATCAACAGCAAGGTAAGCTTTTAGAGAGGTATCGGAGAGATCTGGACTGATATCATACGCTTCTTTCAGTAGATTAACTGTTACATTGTCATTGCCTTCTCTCAACTGGCCAATGGCCGCATAAGCTTCTTCTTTATTAGTTACTCTGGATTTAGCTGGAGTTTGCAGTTCAACTAAATCATCTAGATTTAAACCGCTGTAACATTCAGTAATCTCTTCGGGAGTGCAGCCGGAATCTAATAATAATTTAGCTTCATCAGCAGTTATTTTTTCTAAGCCCTTTTCTTTAGTTCTGGATTTTGGGCGATAGGAGCTGCCGAGGAATTCTCTTTCAGGCAGAGGAAAGCCCAGAATAGCATAGCGAGTAAGCTTGGATAATTTTTTAGTATTCTCGATTATTTCAAAGAAAGTTCTGTCATTGCCGGCAGTTAAATGAATGCTAACACTGCCCTTCTCAGAATCTACCTTCACTTTTCCTGACTGCAGCGGGAATTCTTTATCCAATCTCTTAACATACATCAGGTCATAGAACATTGCCGATCCTTTATCGCTGACGTACCGGCCCCTGGATATTTCTGCGGCATAAAAGGAATGAGAATAGGGCATCATTACATAACCTGCTACACTTTCTGGATTCTTGAATAAAGCCGGAATTTTATATTGAAATCCCAAATTTCTGATGTGTCCAGTTAACATCGCCATAAAACGATTAATAAGGCTATTGCTTTTTTTCCCCTTAATTAAGTCATACTTTTCTCTGATGGTTTTACCTGAATCAAATTGTTCTAAAAATAATTTAAATTCTTGTATCTCCTCGGAGGGGCTTATTTCCTTGCTATCTAATAAAGCCCGCTCTAATTCAGTGACATCAATCCCTAATTTGCCTTCCAAAAGAGCATAAATTATGCCGATAGTAATTGAATCACTTCTCAACTGACGGATAGTTTTTTGGCCAACAGCCCTTTCCTTCAGCCTTGCTGCCTCAATTTCCAGATCAATAAGTTCACCTGATCCCCTTAAAGCAGCCTCTAAAGCCCTTCTTTGGCGATAAACTAATTCGGGACTAAGGCTAAAAGATTTATACTTATTTCCCCCATCAGTTTCTCTTTTTCCGAGAAAATTGGTTCCCAGAATGGCCTTGTCATTGAATATCGGCCGGCCAGCAAGCAGTTGTATTGCGTAAATAGAATCTTCAGCCACAATCCCCTGATAATCCAAGTTAACGATATCGAACTTATCCGGAGTCTCTTCAAAAAAGCCTGCGTCAGTTTTATTCTCAACTTGAATTCCCAGTTTTAAATCTTCAATCTGCTGAGCAATATCCGGATCGCGCTCAAGACCGACAATATTTTCTCGTGGAAGGCCTAATTTATCGTAAACATGGAGAACTTCTAAGCCCTCATGCCCAGGGAAACAAGCCACCCGGATCGCTTCACGAAATCTTTTCTTGCGCAAACGCGCATCATAGAATCTTCTAATGAACTGCTCTAATTGTTCATGATACTTTCGTTTTGTATCAAAATCGTAGCTGTCTTTTTGCATGGTGTAAACTGCCTATAGCAAAAGACACAAATAATCAGGCCCTATACTATTCATGTCCTACACTATAAATCACTTCTCTTAAGTTGGCACAATTCATTTTCTGAGTGATTTTGCAGCCTACTACGAATACCATAACCCTATACTTTGTATAGGAACATGGTATTCTCCGTCTGGTCATGTCAAGTTTGTGCGACAAAACTTGACAAACCTGACACAGACGGCTGCAAAATCACTTACTTTTTGGATTGTGCCCTTAAGTTTGACGACGAACTTATTCTTCCCTTCTCCTAACCACTTGCCCGGTAAGAGCATTGTAGCCTAAACCTGCTAAAGCTGCTGTTAAGACGACTGCGCCCAAAACATATACTCGGCCGCTGTTATTATAGCCAGAGTGGTAATCCATTTTTTGGACTAGAGACTGCGGTTGAACAAAGTCTTTAGCTTCGCAATGGGGATTCGTCAGCATTGCTCCTAAACCTAATGCTCCGGCAACCACTGCGGCTGCGCTTCCGGGTGTTAATGCCATATTAATTATCTCGTAAATATTTATTAGAGACGAAGAATCGAGGTTTATTTATAAATCTTGCCTTAGTTACTACAATCGAGTTACAAAAGACCATGTCGCTGGCCCAATACAGCCCATCAAATGATTCCTTCAGAGAATTTGAAAAGATGGTAATCGCTTATTATCGTACAAAGAGATTTAATTTAGAGTTATATGAAATTTTCTGTCGTTGTAACTGTATACTACGCTACCGCTAACCTCTAAAAGAACTTGATGATTGACGCTTCCGTGACGGCTAACTTTAAAATTACGGGTGGGGGCTAACTTAACGGAAAGATTTATATACATAATATGATGTATGTGAGTACATAATGAAAACTGAACTCAAAATCTTAAAGCACTTTATCGAAAACAAGAACGCAAAGACTATTAGAGAAATCGCTCAACAAATTAAATCTGATTACAGAATAACCCACATTGCCGTGCAAAGACTTATTGAAAAGAATGCTCTTAAAGTTCAAACTGTGGGAAAAAGTTCTTTATGCTCGCTGAATGAAAAATACTTTGGAAGTTATGTTTATGAGACTGAAAATGAGAGAAGAGAAGAGATACTCAAAAACAAAAACATTAATCAACTCTACAAAGAAATTATGTCCAAAGTAAAGACTGGTTCTTTTATCCTGCTTCTATTTGGTTCTTATGCAAAAAACAAACAGACAAAAGTGTCAGATATCGATCTTCTATTCATCTCAAATGAAAGTGGCTTTGAAAATAGAATTTCAGACATCCTCTCATTACTCCCCTTAAAGACTCATGCTCTGGTATTTACAGAAGAAGAATTTATCAGAATGAAAGACTCTAAAAAATCGAATGTAATCCAGGAAGCAATAGAAAGTAATATAATACTCTATGGGGTTGAAGCTTATTATAGGATGAAAAATGCTTGATGAAAAACGAATTAAAGAAGCGGAATCAAACGTGCGACAGTATCTACAAGATAATCTACTCAAGAAGCAAACAAACGAAACTGCCAAAGCAATGTATATTGAAAATGCAGACCTTTCACTGGAGACAGCTAAGAAACTTCTTGCTTTGGAAACTAAAGACTATCATCCTTACCTTTGGGTGATTGTTCCTTCCTACTATTCAATGTATTATATTGCCAATGCCGTTCTCTTAAAATTAGGGTATAAAGTAGGAGAGAAAGTAAGTCACAAAGTAACTGCTGACGCAATAATTGTTTTTGTCAGAAATAAACTCAAGAAAAGCCTCCTCGAAGAATATGAGAATGCTCAGGAGACTGCTTTGGAGCTAATGTCCCAACGGGCAGATGTTTTATTGAAATCTCTTGATGAAGAACGTGAGAAACGATCAAAATTTCAATACCAAATGGATGAGCAGGCAAAACTAGGAAAAGCGGTTACTTCTTTGGAACGGGCTAAAGAATTCGTGTTTGAGATGAAGAAATTGTTGTAAAAACTATTTATTTCTCACTCTTCTATAACTTTCATATACCCAGCTTAATACATTTGTTGCAACGGGAATCATATAGTACTTCCAATCTTCATGTAATCCTAAATTGAGGGTAGGAACTAAAGTTAACGGCCCTAACATAGCACCTTTTACAATTCCTTCCAGTATATTATAATTCAATTCCCTCACCTCTTCACTTTCTCCTTTTTCATCCCATAGTCTCCTCTTCATTGTAGGGAGTATATACCAAAAAGATAAACTATCAAAAACATGTCCCGCACCACAAGATATACCTCTCGCTAGTTTAGGTAAACCCATCTCCATTCCTGTTTCTTTCACAATTTCCATTAAGCTTGGTTTTTCAGTTTTCATTTTCTACTTAATAGTGGTTTAGCAACAGGTATATCTAATTTTACCCTGCATACGCAGGAATAATAGCAAAATATTTAAAGAAACGTGTCTTCTTTATCTAAAATGTGGTCAGCCAAATACAAAATCAAGCACAGCAACTGTTTACTTACCCCGCTCTGCGTAAAACATGAAGTAACTGATTTTGTCTATTTGCTAAATTCTTGGAAAACAAAGAAATTCTTTTACTATACAGAACTTCACATTTTGCAGGGGACTGAAGAAAACAAGAAGAAGTTTCTTAGAGAATTGAAAAAGAGGAAAACAATCAAGAAAGTTGAGCAAACCGGAAATTACATTTTTACCCTCAATGAAGAGCTGCCAGAAAAAGAATATTACACTCTCCCTTTTGATCCTCAATTCATACAACCAAAACCAATTATAGTTAAGCCTGATGGATTTGAATATTGGGAGTTAGCCTGTTGGGATAAAAAACCATTAATGAAAATTCTTGAGGTTTCTGTCTTCAAAGTTGATCTTAGAAGTATCAAAAAAACCAAAATTTCAGATATATTTTTACCTTCCATTTATCCAAAGTTAGCCACAAAACAAAAAGAAGCAATTGAATTGGCAGTAAAACATAACTATTATGATTACCCCAGAAAAATAGACTTAGAGGGACTTGCTAAAATTGCTAAAGTGAAAAGACAAACATTACAAGAAAATCTACGGCGAGCAGAAAAGAAACTTGTTCCTTTTCTTACTGAAAACATAAGTTAGCCCCCACTGACAACGTTAAAAAACGAAATACTCCAGCGTCAATCTCTATGATACAACGACAGAAAACTTGCTCACTGCGGTTCGCACCCCGCTGCGCTTTCGCTAACGCTCAGGTTATATAACAATACATTATATAGTTAATTTAGAGGGGTATAATTATTTATGTTCTTTACTATAATTTCCGCCTAAGGTAAGTCAGGCAATCATTCCAATATTTTTGTCCAATTGGGTGTGAGGGGTAATTATATTCTTTAAGATGCGCAAACTGCGCGTATGTTATGCGTTCTACATCGTTTCCATTTACCTTCAATGCATGATAATATTCTTCAGAAAATTCTGGCAATACAATGTCATCATCTAATCCATGAACGAGAAGTATCGGGGTCTTAATCTTTCCGACATGATTTATTGGCGACCGTTCAAAATAAGGTATTTCTTCAATATTCCTTCCTTGGATAGCTTGTCTTGTTGGCCAAATATTAGAACGATGCTGTTCTTCATACTTGTATTCTTTATATATGTCAAAAAAACCAGAAGCGAGAATTGCAGTTTTAAAATAATCTGTTCTTGTTAATGCTAAAGCAGCAGTTGTAGCTCCTCTACTGGTGCCATGAATAGCAATCTGGTTGCTGCAAATAAAATCCAGACTTTTTAAGTATTTTGCTCCTGCAATAATATCATCTACTTCTTTTCCATTTAGATCTAAATGTGCTTTATATTCATCACCATAACCATTGCTTCCTCTTTTATCTACAATGATTGTTGCGAAACCAGCATCATTAAGATACCTCGTAATTGCAATATGGAGAGGATCGTATTGACCATCAGGGAGATAAATCCCCCCATGTATCCCACCAGAGATCATTAATATTGCTGGCAGCGGAGTGTCAGATTTAGGAATAGCCAAATGACCGTAAATATCAAGTCCGTCTAAGCTTTTGAATTCAATCTGTTTCATTTTTAAAGTATGCTACATCGTTAACAACCAGTATTTTATTCTCATCAGTATCAATTATGTTTATGCAGCCATTTGTTTGTTCAATTTTGTAAAAATCATCAGGATCGGCATTATTTAAACTGCCAATTATCACTTTATTAGTTCCGGCATGTCCGACAATAACAATTGTTTGCCGTGAGTGGTTTGCAATAATTCTTCTCATAGCGCCCATGACTCTTTTTTGATGGTCAAAACTGTTTTCGCCATTTGGAGGCCTAATCTCTTCCCTTGGCCTGCCCTTCTGTTTTTCTTCTTCATAATACTTCATCCAATTTTTAATAGCTTCCTTAACAGGCAAATTATTCCATTCGCCAATATCGCATTCTCTAAAATCTCGCACAGGAATAGGTTCCAAATCATGCTGGGCTGATATGATCTGCGCAGTTTTAAAAGTTCTACCCAGATCGCTACAATAGATTGCGGAAATGCTTTCTTGGCGTAATCTATTTGCTAACTTCTGGGCTTGCTGAAGACCAGTTTCGCTTAATTCAGAATCGTTATGATAACCTTGCATAAGGCCTTTAACATTATCCACTGTTTCACAATGCCTCACTAGCACTATTTTTGTCACCTAACTCCATCTCCTATGTTGCATAGTTTAGCAATTTTTTTCACAGTACTTTCAAGATGTCCTTGTTTATTTCTAATTAAATTAACTATAGGGGTTGTGTGTTTAAGAGCATGTGCTGCTTCATGAAAGTAGCGTGTCTCAAATTCCATCTCTTTTTTTATGCTGTCGGTACATAGACTTCTTGGCTTTTTTGCCATATTTTTCCTTCTGCGAAGTATAGTATCTTTTGGCGGGCTTATTAAAAACATATAAAAATCAATCTCTGAAAATGTTTTTAATTTTAGCGCAGAATCACCGATGCCTTTAACGTACGGCATATTTATATCTTCAACATAATCATGATTCAAAGCATAGGCAGTATCTATTTCTGGCTGCACCGCAAAATGAACATCGCAAGTTAAGGCGCCTGCTGCTTTAGTGTCTGCAATTAATTTATCAAAGGCGTCAGGCAAAAAAGAATCCCAATTAGCGACAATTTCATCTAGAGGATGTCCTTTAGAAATTTCTAAAACATAATTGTGCACTCTTCTATTTTCGGCAGTGTTAATATCTGACTGATTCCTTAGTTAGTTATAATCTTAAATAAATAGTTTTTATCAGTCAAAGGATTACACTATCCTATTTTCTATTCCATAGTGTTCTTCTAAGGAATTACAAATAGCTGTCTTCCCTGCTGCTGATACGCCCCCAAATAAAAGTAGCTTATTCCTCATTTTCGATTTTAATATCAACTGTTTTTAATGAAAAGGCATAGTCATCTAATTCTTTCTTTTTGTATAATTTAGTATAAACTGTTCTTACTTCCATAGAAACATCATTCCAGGAATTTCTTATTGCTAATAAAGTTTCTAATTGTCTTTTTTTATCAAAGGCGCTTAATCTTGGCAGAATGTCTTTTTCAAGAAATTTTTGGTCGTCTTTCATTGGGTTGAGCTTTAAATCAGGGTCCGGATTCCAGCCAGCAGCTATTAATGCCAGGGTTCTTTTTAAACAGGCTTTACATTTCCCGCAATTATCGCCATAATAACAAGTCATTTCCTGGTTCAGATTGAACATCTTTCATTTTATGCTTTCCATGTGCCAGCCAAAACATATACTCGGCCGCTGTTATTATAGCCAGAGTGGTAATCC
>Ga0209541_10010761_pt1 | contig 14487 bp, 14 predicted proteins | sample RifCSPlowO2_01_FD_184027 | JGI IMG/M metagenome (GOLD analysis project Ga0209541, IMG submission 184027) | Groundwater microbial communities from Rifle, Colorado - Rifle CSP2_plank lowO2_0.1 (SPAdes) (version 2) | ecosystem: Environmental > Aquatic > Deep subsurface > Groundwater | place... | reverse complement strand
GTGTTGCACAAAAAGCAACTAAATTATTTAAAAGGTTAGAGGCATGGGGTAAAGATTTTGATTTGGAGTGGGACTTTTTAAAAGATTTTTTAGATTTACAAAAAAAAATTAAAGCTAAAGATGAGATAAAAGAAAAAAACAATTATAAAATTTTACCAGATTATACTTATATTTCTGATTTAGTAGCTGGGAGACCGGTTTTGAGTTATCCTTTGACCAATGGTGGATTTAGATTGAGATATGGTAGGTGTAGGGTTTCTGGTTATTCTTCTAAAAGCATTAGCCCAAATACTATGAATGTTTTAGATAATTTTATTGCTATAGGAACTCAATTAAAAATTGAAAGGCCTGGTAAGGGGGCAGCGATATCTTCTTGTGACACTATTGATGGACCTATTGTCAAATTAAAAGATGGTAGTGTTTTTTTGTTGGATGAAGTTGAAGATGTTAAACAAATTTTAAACAAAATCGATGAAATTATTTATTTAGGTGATATTTTGATTAATTATGGGGATTTTTCTGAGAACAATCACAATTTAATTCCTGTAGGGTATTGTGTTGAATGGTGGATTAAAGAAGTTGAAAAAGCAACATTTGCGTTATTTGATGGATTAGATTTTGTTAAATTATCTTTTTTAACTGGGTTATCAGAGGAGAAATTAATGGAATTATTTAATAATTTTTTTAAATTTAAATTAAGTGCTTCTCAAGCTATTGATTTTTCTTTAAAATTAAAGGTCCCATTACATCCAAGATACACGTATTTTTGGAAAACAATTAATAATAGACAACTAAAAGTTCTTTATAAATGGTTTTTGATGAGTAAGGTTATGGAAAATAAAATAGTTTTACCTCTTTTATATGACATAGAAAAAGATTTGGATGGAGAGGATGCTAAACGAATTTTAGAATTGATTGGCATTCCTCATAAGGTTGTTAATAAAGAATATGTGGTTATAGATGGACAAGACGCAAAAATTTTGAATTTTATATTTAAATTGAATAAAGAAGAAAATTTAATTGAAATTTTAAATAAAGGTATTGAAGAGAATAAAAGTGTTTTATGGATACTTAATGAGATTGGTGGAATAAAGATAAGAGATAAATGTGGAACTTTTATTGGTGCACGAATGGGAAGACCAGAAAAAGCTAAAATTAGAAAGATGACTGGGAGCCCACATGTTTTATTTCCCGTTGGCGATGAGGGAGGGAGGTTAAGGTGTTTTGGAGAGGCTATTGGAGAAGGGAAAATTACTGGACATAGTGTTGTTTATGGTTGTAATAAATGTGGCAATGAAACTGTTTTTTCTGTTTGTGAAGAGTGTGGAGAAAAAACACAGATTAAATTTTATTGTGATATTTGTAATGATTATTATGATACTAATAAATGCGAATCCCATGGAGAGCTACTAAAGTATAAAAAAAATTATGAAATTGATATTTGTAAATATTATGGTAATATTTTAAAGAAGTTCAATTTGAATGAAATTTCGTTGGTTAAGGGAGTTAGAGGTATGTCTAACAAGGATCGTATCTTTGAATATTTAGGTAAGGGTATTTTAAGATCATTACATAATATTTATGTTAATAAAGACGGAACTGTAAGATATGATATGACTGAAATGGCAATTACCCATTTTAAACCAAAGGAGATTTACGTAAGTGTTGATGAACTAAAAAAATTAGGGTATTTATTGGATTATGAAGGAAAAGAACTTATCAATGAAGAACAATTATTAGAAATAAAGCCTCAAGATGTTATATTACCTAATTGTTTTGAAGCCTCTGAAAGAGGTGCTGATGAAATCTTATTTAATGTAGCAAATTTTGTTGATGAGGAATTAGAAAAAATTTATGGATTAGAAAAATTTTATAATTTAAAAGATAGAAAAGATTTAATTGGTCAATTAATTATAGGTTTAGCACCACATACTTCTGCAGGAATTATTGGTAGAATTATTGGTTTTAGTGATACCCAAGTTTGTTTTGCACATCCAATGTGGCATGCTTCTATGCGGAGAGATTGTGATGGTGATGAGTGTGCAGTTATATTACTTATGGATGCACTTTTAAATTTTTCAAGGCAGTATTTACCTGATAAAATAGGTGGTAGAAGCATGGATAGTCCTTTGGTTTTAAGTTCTAGGTTAATTCCAAGTGAAGTAGATGATATGGTTCATGGAATGGATGTAGTTTTTGAATACCCTCTAGAATTATACGAAGCTGCCTTAGAATACAAAAAACCTTCTGATGTTAAAATTAAACAACTTAATAAAAGATTAAATACAAAAAAACAATACGAGGATTTTGGTTTTACTCATGACACTAATAATTTTAATAGTGGTGTTTCTTGTAGCGCTTATAAATTTTTACCAACAATGGAAGAAAAAGTTAAGGGCCAGATGATTATTGCTGAAAAAATAAGGGCAGTTAATGAAGCAGATGTTGCTAAATTAATTATTGAGAAGCATTTTATTAAGGATATCAAAGGTAATTTGAGAAAGTTTTCTATGCAACAGTTTAGATGTAGTAAATGTAATGAAAAATATAGACGACCACCATTAAAAGGTTTGTGCTTAAAATGTAATGGAAATCTTATGTTTACTATTTCTGAAGGAAGTATTGTTAAATACTTAGAGCCTGCTATGAGTTTAAGTGAGAAATATACATTACCTCCATATCTAGTTCAGAGTTTGGATTTGATCAAGAGTAGAATTGAAAGTGTTTTTGGTAGAGAAGAAGAAAAACAAATTGGATTAAGCAAATGGTTTTAAAAGATGAAAAAAAGATAATATGTTACTAACATTCCAATTAAAAAACCAACTATTACTTCAGGTATAGTATGGCCTATATCATCTCTTAATTTTGTTTGTTTGACTTCAAATGTATCCAATAAATAATTTAAAACATGAACTATTTTTTGAATTGATAAAAAACCCAAAACTTCATCCATGATAACTAAGGTTATTATTAATGTTACAATGAATAAATTACTTATACCTTCTAATAAATAAATAGAGTATGTTAATGCTACAAAAATGGCGGTATGAGAACTTGGCATTCCTGAACCAGTTATGTAATAATCCAATCTCAGTTTTTTCTTTTTTATAGACATAATTAGAACTTTTATTGTTTGTGAAACAAACCAGGCCAGAATTATGGAGAGAAGTATTTTATTTGTAAACAATTCTTGGAAAAAGGAATAAATTGACATCTTTTGGTGTGTATATTATGTCATTTATATATCTTTTTATATTAATACAATAAAAAGAATATTATGACTGGTAAAATTAAGCAACCCATTAAGTGATTTCTTCCAGTGTTTGTTAATTGTGGAATTAAACCAACCATTGTTGAAATAAACAATACAAATAATCCGATTGGACCAGAGAAAAAAAATACTAACATAGTTATTAGTGAGATTATTATTAAACATAATTTTTGATAATTTATTTTTGTTATTATTTTTGAAAATATTTTTCCGAATTTTAAAGCTAATACTGTTGCAATTGCCCCTGCTATTAAAGAAGAACCAAGAAATATTAAAAGGTGATTAAAGTTAAAGGTTTCTACTATTTGGGATACTGCAACAATTGCTCCATTTCTTGCTCTATTCAGAGTATAAAGAGTTACAAAACTTATTATAATATCTATTATACCCAGACTACCAACTAAAATTAAAAAACCTCTTTCTTTAATTTTTCCTAAAAGTTGAGAACCCAAAATTGCTGCTTGTGCCGGACCTAATCCGGGCATAAAAGAACAAATTGAACCTGCTATTAGTGAAGAAACTAAAGATTTTATAATTGTTTTTTTCTTTAAATTAGTTTGTGTTATTTCTTGTTTTGGTATTTTTGTTTTTTGTGAGTAACTTAATAATAGTGCGCTAGTTCCAAATAACCCCGATAGTAATGGAAAGAGAGGTTGTTTTAATGTAACTAGTCTTAATACACTTATTCCTAATGCTCCTGCCATTGAGAAAGTGATTAATGCCCAGTGTTTTTGTTTATCTTTTATTATAAGAAGAAGCGAAGTAAATATTAGTAGATAAGCGATGTACTCTTTGATTGTCGAATAAATTTTTCCTAGTGTTATTAAAAAAAAGGGCACTAAACTTATTGCTATGATAAGACCACATAAACTTCCAATAACTGTTAATTTTATTGCTTCATATGCTTTTCCTTCTAAAAGGAGTTTGTGTCCCGGTAGTACTGATAATGCTGTTTCTGTTTCTGGAGCTCCCAAAAAAATAGATGGAATGAAATCTAAAAAAGAGTGAGTTATTGCCATTGAGATTATAAATACTGCTATTGTAATAGGATCAAGATAATTTAAAAGAAATGGAGTGAGAGTTAGTGTACTTATTGCTACCAAGTTTATATGTATTCCAGGTATTAGGCCTGTGAAAATCCCTGCAAATACTCCTAGTAAAATTGCTATCAATAGTTCAATAAACATTTTAAATTATTTTTATTGTTCTTGCTTGTATTTCTAGTTGATTATTATAATCTATGATTTTACCTTGAACTTCTATATTTGTATTTTTTTCTAATGGTAATTCTTTACTAAATGTGGTTATAGTAATTGAACCGGTTCTGTCTTCCATGTTTATTATTAATAATTTTTGAGTTTCTTTTAGCGATGTTATTGTGCCTCTTATTTTTATTTCTTGATTTAGGTTTTTTAATGTTACTGAATTTATATTTGAAACTTCTAAATTAATTTTTTCTGAAATTAGGAAAAGAATTAATATACCTACAATACTTGATACTAATGCTAGTATCAATAATTTTTTTTCTTCCATTTTGTTTAACTATTTAGATAATTTTATAAGAATTATTGTTTTGAATTTATATAAATTATAAAAGAGATTATTAAGGAACAACGTTGATTATGATAGTAGTAATAAACTACTCTAATTTATATTTATAATATCTATTTTTACATGGATTTGTGTGACAAACCTCCATATATTTTTTGTTTGGATTTATTATTGCTGATGCTATTGTAACACCATATTTTGAATGTTTTTTATCTATATGACTACAAATCTTTGCTTTATGGTCTTTGAGAATGGTTTTGATTATATTAGTATCAATTTTCCTTTTATTTGAAATTAGTTCCAAAACCCTTTTGTACCTAATAATTGACTCTTTTTTTGTATTATTTTTGTGTTGATTTTTTTTTCTTAGTGGGTGGTTAGTATGGATTAGACATTTGTTTCCATGAAATATTTCATAACGATGCCATAGTGTTTCTATATCTTCCATTGTTGAATTTTTCCAAACTAACATTGTGTTTGCATTTATACTTCTATTGGGTATTGTTACTATTGATTCTGCTTTTTTTAGTGTTTTTGCTTCTAATAGTGCCCGAAGTAAAAAATTTCTTGGAATCCCGTAACAAAATCTGTTAAGATTTAAAGAGTTAACTGTGTAAGCTAAACCGTATGCGTTTAAACCACATGAAGTGCCTGGTAATTGTCCGATAAAACTTAACGCAAGAAATTTATTTAAACCTATTTTTCCGTTAATCATTATTAGACCGTCTTTTTTGTAAGTTGAGAGCCAATCTTCATTATGACCTAGTATCATTGTTTTATTATTTGAATAAATTGCTATACTAGTACAACGAGGAACAAAAAAATCTAAAATTTCTTCTTCACAATTTAAAACCAAGATATCTTCAAATGGTACTTCTGCTCCGCTACTTATTGCTTTTGCTTCTATTAATAAGTTTGGAAATTGTTTTTTTATATTTGGTAGGAAATTTTTTGCTTTTTGTATTGTGTTTTTTTTGTAATATATTTTTTTATTTTTCTCTATTCTTAATTTTATTTTTTTAGATAAAAGTTTACCCAATTTAAAACCAAAATCATAGTTGTCTTTGGCAGTAATTTTGATGAAAGGAATTTTTTGCATTAATGTTAGATAAAAAAGCATTATATATATTTTTTATGGTGTTTATATTAGAAACTTACCTTCTTTTTGAACTAGTTTATTGTCAAAATACATTTTTCCTTTATCTTTTTTTAAATCCTTGATTATATCCCAATGAACTGCTGATTTGTTTTTTCCTTTGCACTCTGAGTATGCTGAACCTATTGCTAAATGAATTGAACCACCGATTTTTTCATCAAATAAAATATTTTTTGTAAATTTGTTTATTTTATAATTGCAACCTATGCCCAATTCACCCAAATAGTGTGAACCTTTATCTGTGTTAACCATTGTTTGTAAGAATTTTTCATTCTCTTTTGCTTTTGCACGTACTATTTTTCCATTTTTAAATTCTAGATAAATTCCTGAGACAAGCCTTCCTGAATAAATTGCAGGATAAGTAAATGTAATATAGCCTTGTGTTTTTGTTTCTACCGGTGCTGTAAAAATTTCTCCATCTGGCATATTACAACTTCCATTTCCAATTACCGCTTTTCTATTCTCTATGTTTAAAGTTATATTTGTATCTTTACTAATTATTTTTACTTCTTTTGTTTTATCCAATGCTTTTTTAATTCGCAATAAACTTTTACTAAATTTTTCCCAGTCTAAGTTTACAGAATTAAAAACAAATTTTTCGTATGTATTTAGCGGCATATTTGCTTCTTTTGCGAGTGCTTTTGATGGATAATCAAAAATAACCCAGTTTGTTTTTTCAACTCTATATTTAGTATATGGTTCTAGGGTCTTTTGTCTAATTGAAATTTTTTTTGGGTTTATTTTTTCTAATTCTCTTGTGTCGCTTGGAGAAGAGATGTATATTACTTTTTTTGTATTTTTTAACTCATACATAGATATTTCTGGAAATTTTTTTAGTTGTTCTTCAGATGCATTTTCATAATATATCTTAGATTGTTTTGGTAGTGAAAGATGTATTTTTGGATATGCGCCTTTTTTTATGGTTTGTTTGTAAATTTCTAGAATTAAAGGTTCCGCATTTACATCTGAAATTATTTGCACATAATCCCCCTTTTTTATTTTTGTTGAGTAATTAATTAGCGTATCTGCTATTTTTTTTATTTTATTAAGTTGCATGATATATAGTTTAAATTAATTATATAAAAATCTTTGCATAAATTTATATACTACTTTTATTTTTTATACTTTTATGTCTATTAAATCTAATGGATTTTCTGAAGAAAGAACATATAAAAATTGTTTAATGCCAGAAGAGGAGAATAAGGTTTTAAGGGCTACATTAGAGTATTTAAAAAAAGAGGTTGAAAAGTTTAAAAAGCCCCCCCTTTTAGTTTGTGAAATTAAAGAGATATTGAACGATAAGAAAGTAATTGTTAAATTACCTAATAATAATCATTTTGTTGTTGATGTTTTAGAGGATTTAAATAATAATTTAGAAGTAGGCGATACTGTTTTAGCAGAACAAAGAAGTTTGACTATTGTTGATAAGGTTAAAAAATTAAAAAAATTTAATGTAACTAGTTTTGTTATTGTTGAAAAACCAAAAATTAGTTGGGATGATTTGGGTGGATTAAATGACCAAATAAGAGAGATTAAGGAAGTTATAGAACTTCCATTGATGAAACCCGAGTTATTTAAGAAAATAGGTATAGAACCACCAAAAGGAATTTTATTGTATGGTTCTCCTGGAACCGGTAAAACTTTGTTAGCTAAAGCTGTTGCTGCAAGTACAGATTCTACTTTTATTGAAATAGTTGGGAGTGAATTAGTGCAAAAATTTATTGGGGAGGGTGCAAAATTAGTTAAAGATATTTTTAATTTGGCTAGAGAAAAAGCACCATCTATTGTTTTTATTGATGAGATTGATGCTATTGCTGCAAGTAGGGTTGATGTGGGTACTGGTGGAGAAAGAGAGGTTCAAAGAACTTTTATGCAATTATTATCTGAAATAGATGGGTTTAAAAATTTAGATAATGTGAAGATAATTGGTGCTACTAATAGAGAGGACATCTTAGATCCTGCAATTTTAAGACCAGGTAGACTTGATAGGTTAATAGAACTTCCGATACCAGATTCTGAAACTAGAAAAGAAATATTTAATATTTATACTAAAAACATGAAAATTTCTAAATTTAATGTCTGTAAAATTGTTAATAAAACTGGCGGTTTTAGTGGTGCTGATATAAAAGCTGTATGCATGGAAGCAGGTTATTTTGCAATTAGAAGAAGTAAATCTAATGTAACTATGAGCGATTTTTATAAAGCTATCGATAAAATTAAGAATGAGGATTATGAAGACGAAGTAAATATGTTTGGGTAGTGAGTTTATTAATAGAAAAACTTAATAACTTTTTTATTCTTTTTTGTTTTTATGAAAATAGTAAAAGTTTCAAGTTCTTTAGGTGGTATGGGGCATAGTAATGGTAGTGAAAAAGCACCCGAATTAATTATTAGTGAACTTAGACAATTTAATTCAAATTTTAATGTTAGTAATATAAAAGTTGATGGAAATTTGGATAATTTGTATAAAGATTTAGAACAAGTTGATGGTGATATTTTCGTTGGTGGAGATCATGGAATAACCTATGGGTTGTGTAATGGTTTCGATGGATTATTAATTTTTGATGCCCATCCTGATTGTGAAGTTTATACTAATACTGCTACTCATGAAGATTTTTTAAGGAAATTGATTGAAGATGGTAGAATTAAGAAAGAAAATATTATTTTGGTTGGTGTTAGAAATGTCAGTAAAAATGAAAAAGAATTTTTAGAAAAAAATAAAATAAAGGTTTTTTATATGAAAGATATTTCTGATTTAGATGTTAAAGAAATATGCGATACTATTATGGAATTGTGTAATAAGTTTAGTGGGTTGTATTTGAGTTTGGATATAGATGTTGTTGACCCTGCTTTTGCCCCTGGTGTTGGTTATTTGGAGAGTGGTGGTTTAACTAGTAATGAAATTTTATATTTTGTTAGAAGATTGAAGTTATTAAAAAATTTGAAACGGTTTGATTTGGTTGAAGTAATACCTGAAAAAGACAAAAATAATATGACTGTTAATTTAGCAGTTAGAATTTTGAAGGAGTTTTTATGAGATGTTTTATTGCAATTAAATTGCCCATTGAAATTAAGGATTATTTATTTGAATTACAAAGAGAGATTAGGAGTGAATACGCTAAAATAAATTTTGTACATAAAAAAAATTTACATTTAACACTAAAATTTTTAGGGGAGATAAATAATAAAAAAATTGAAGTGATAAAAGAAAGATTAAGAAAAATTAATTTTAAGCATCTTAAAGTTAGTTTAAATGATATTGGTTTTTTTCCAAATGAGAAATCCATAAGGGTTGTATGGATTAGTTTAAAACCAATAAATGCTGTAATTGAATTGCAACAAAAAATTGATTCTGAAATATTGGATTTGTTTAATAAAGATGAAAGATTTAGCAACCATTTAACTTTAGGGAGAGTTAAACTTATTAAAAACAAAGAAAAATTTTTAGAAAGATTAAGAAGCTTAAATATTGAGAATAAAACGTTTTTGATTAATAATTTTTATTTAATTAAAAGTGATTTGAAAAGAGAGGGGCCAGAGTACATAGACTTAGAAGTTTTTGAATTACGGTGATACAATATAAAAAAATATATAAATTAAAACACTTTATTACTTAAATGGAGGTGTTTTGAGTGAAAAAAGAAATTAAAGAAAAAGGGGATAGGATGGCTAGTTTTGTTTTGTTATTTTTTGTCGTGATATTAATTGTGTCTTTGTTCATAACTAACTTATCTATTAAATAATAAGATATTTGTGAAGATATATTAGATTGTTTTAAGGAATATATTCGCTTTCAACTACTTTTTTTATTTCTTCTATTTTTTTTGGACCAAGTTTTTTTGTTTTTATTAATCTATTTTCTTTTGCATTGATTACTCTTTTTACAGTTTTAAATCTTTTTAATAAGGATTTTGATAGGGTTGGACCTATTCCTGGTAAGGATTCTATTAAATATTCTTGTCGTTCTTTTAATGTTAGGGGTTTACGTTTTTTTAATAAAGAAATGTTTTTTATTGGTTTTTCTAATCTTTGAACTATTATTGCAAGTAGGGCTGCTGTATCTTTTATGTTTCTTGTAAAAAGTATTGGAATTTGAAAATCAATTGCTATTGACGCTAACATACCCCTTATTGAATTTGGATGAAAATTTCTTAAAGAGTAAATGTTTTCAGAACCTTCAATTATTAGTAAAGGTAATTGAAAGTTTTCTTTTAGAGCTATTAGTTGGGTTATTAATCTTTTATCTATAATTGAGTTTAAGAAATCGTTAGTAGTTTTCCTTTCAATACCAACATCAATTATTTTACTTTCTGAATCTTTCGTTTGTATAACAAAGTCTGCAATAACTAGTTGTCTTATTTCTATTTTAATATCTTTTTTTATAAGTTCTTTTACAATTCCAGAACTTCGTTCTCTTTGATCGACTATTATTGTTTGCATTTTTATAAAGGTGGTTGTTCTTTTTTATTTTTCTTTTGCATTTTATGCAAAATATCTTTCATTTTTTTCTCTTTTTGAAATGATGACCAGTAGAATGCTTCGTCTTTTGTTGATTTGGTTATTATATAAATTATTTTTCCAATTTTTACTCTTCCAACCCTTCCCCTTCTTTGAATTGAGCGTATTACACTGGGTACACTTTCATAAAAAATAGCTAGATCTACTGTACTTAGGTGTAAACCTTCTTCACCAATAGACGTACAAATTAGGATATTATGTTGGTTTTGTTCAAAATCATTTATTGTTTGAATCTGTTGTTTTTGTGTTAAACCCTCTTTTTGACCAATTAGTTTTATTGGTTTAGCTTTGTCTAGATTATTTAAAACTGAGAACAATTCATTTACTGTAAATCTATAATTTGCAAAAAGAATTATTTTTGAATTTTGATTTTTATTTAATTCTGTTTTTATTATTTCAATTAATTTTTCTGTTTTTGGATGTTGGAATTTTTTTTCAATTAATATGTTTGTTAGGGAAATTGATTTTTTAATATTTATTTCATTTAGGATATTTTTGGCAGCTTTGCTTTGATCTGTTTCTAATTTTTTCCAGTATTCTTTTAATGGGTTAATTCCTTGTGTTTCTAATAAGGTTATGGCGTGCTCTAATTTTATTGCCTGTGCTATTAATGAAATGGAGTAAAAAGCAGTTTTACTCCCACTTCTTATTTCATTTTGAAATCTTTTTTGTAATAAAAGTAAGTCTTTTTTATTGATTAAATTTAATGGTTTTGAAAAACCCAATCGTTTTATTTTTTTTAATTTGTCTTCATATGATTCATTAATCAAATTTTTTAAATCTTTGAATTCTTGAGGAAGGTTTACCTGAATCCATTCTGTTTCTTTTTCTGGTATATATTGTTTTATTTCCTTGTCGGATTCTGTTCGTATTTCTATTGCATTAATATTTAAATTACGGCATATTTCGTCTATTTCTTTTTTTGTTGAACCTGGAGAAGCAGTTAGAGCAAGTATTTTTTGATTTTTTGCTTGTTTTATATACTCTTGAGAGACTATTGTATTTGCAAATTTTTCTTTTGATCTGTGACATTCATCGATTATTAGTAAGGTTATATCTTCTAAAGAAATTCTTTTGTTTTTTAAGTCAGATTCTATTGTTTGTGGTGTTGCTATTATTACTTTCGAATTCTTCCATAACTCTTTTCTTATCTCTGGTTTTATCATTCCAGTCAATAAAGTGATTTTTTCTGGATTTATTGTTGTTCTTTTTTTAAATGTTCGTAAATGTTGTTCTGATAATGGTTTTGTTGGAGCAAGAATTAATATTTTTGAATCTGGGAATTTATTTAATCTTTCTATGGATAGCATTATTGCAATTGCTGTTTTTCCTAACCCGGTTGGCAAAACTACCAGAGTGTTATTGTTTATTGCTGTTTTTATTATGTTTTCTTGATAAGTTCGAGGTATAAAGTCTTTTATTTGATACATTTTAGTTAGTTTTAAATAATCTTATATTTTGAAACGAATTATGTTAGTTAAAGTTTTTGGGATTTTGGATTTGTTGAGTGCAATAAGTTTACTGTTATTAAAGATAGATGTTGGTAAAGGTATTGGTTTGTTTTTTGGAGGATATTTGATTTTAAAAAGTATTCCTTTTTTGTTTACTTTAGATTTTGCTAGTTTTTTAGATTTTTTTGCGGGTATTTTCTTTTTTGTTGTTATATTCTTTAATTTTTACCCTTTATTGGGTTTAACTTTTGTTATTTGGTTGTTTCAAAAAGGATTGTTTAGTTTAATGTAATTTATACTTCAAATTTTGAAAAATAAAGGAATGCGGTTATAAATGCACAAATTGCAGCTAAGAAAAGAGTTATAATTGGTATTACTTTATTCATTAATAATACAGATATGAGAATAAATGTTAGCGTTAGAATGTATAATGTTTTAGAACCAAAGAATATTACTGAACCGTTTGTTTTTGGTAATGGAACCAAAGAGAAAATTGCTATTATATTGCTTATAAAAATTGTATAAGAAAAGGTAAATGGAGTGATTAATGAAATTGTTTTTAGCGTGTATGAGAAAAAGATTATGATTATTGAACCAAAAGCAGCTATTTTTGCGGATTCATAATTAGTTACATACTGAAATTTTCTTCCAATTCTATGTTTTCTTTCAGAATTTATTTCTAATTGATTTGTTAATGGAAAAAAAAATTTACCTGCAGATATTAGTGTTATTAATATTGGGAGGATTATTCCAAGAAGAATTGCTTTTTTTAATCTTCTTGTTGTTTTTAGACCGTACTGTTTTATTGACAGTATTCTATGTTCGGTTGTAGCACCATATTTCTTTGCTAAATATTTGTGAGAGTATTCATAAATCAATAAGATTATTGTTACAATGATTGTTGTTTTTATTAAATTAAATAACCAGTAACCCAATTGGAAGGTTTTTGATTTGTCATTATATGCAAAAACAAAACTGATTATTAGAATAGAAAACAAAATATGTTTTTTTTCTCTTTCTGTAAAATTAACTTTTTTTATCATAATTGTTTAGTAAGTTAGTTATTTCATCTAAATGGCCTGCTCCAATTACTGCTATTATTCTCTTATCTTGGTTAGTACTCATGATTTTATATAAATTTTTTGCCATAATCTCGTTTCTTTCTTCAATTAGTATCTTATAGATAGAGGGGTATTGTTTTTTGACTTTTTGGATTATTGTGTTTATTAATTTGGTGTCTGGTACTTTTCTTAAATCAATTTTTATTTTTTTTGAGAATGGACTTAATAATATTTCTCTTAAAAAAGTTAATTTTTCTTTCCAAGTAATTTCTTTTGAAAGTTTTTTTAATGTAATCTCAATATCTTGATCTATAAGATAGATATATGCACCCGTTCTTTTTGCTAGGTTTATAGCTGTTTTCATTTCTGTTCCTGGAAGAATTCCGGTTGCTTTACCAATTTTTTGTTGTATCCAAGAACCCAGTTTAGCAAATAAGTAACCTTTGAGACCGATTGAACTCATTCTTAAATTTTTTTGAGGATTTTTTGCCATTAAAACATAAAATCGTTTTTTGTCCAGTTCTAAGGCAACTATTTCTGGCCTTTCTTTTGATATAATTGATTCTACTTCTTTTACACTTTGAATTGCTATATGTGATGTGCCAATCAATTTTATGTTCTTAAATGTCCTCATTAAAAAATAAGAAAATTTATATACTTAAAAATATTTTCATAGGCTATCGTTTTATGGAGGGATTATGATGTTAAAGATAAAAAAAGTGAGTGAAGTTTATGATATGGCTGTTTATACTGACACTGGTGATTATTTTGGGGAAGTTGAAGAATCAATAATTTCTGCTAATAAAGTTTTTGGCTGGAGAGTCAAAGCAACTAAAAGTTCTTTTTTAAGTAAGGTTTTAAGTGGTGCTAAGGGCGTTATTGTTCCACATCAGTTAGTTAAGTCCATTGGTGATGTTATGATAATAAGTAAAGCTGCAATTCCTTCTTATACAGAGGAAGAGTCCGAATAATAAAACCATAAGTTTTAAATACCAAAATACTCTTTTTAGTTTTTATGGCTTCAACACTAAGCAATGCTATAGATTTTTTTAGAGCCTTTGGGTTTTTTGATATTATATTGCCGTTTTTGTTAGTTTTTACAATTGTTTTTGCGATTTTAGAAAAGACTAAGATACTTGGTGAAGAGAGATCTAATTTAAATGCAATGGTTGCATTTGTTATTGGTTTGTTATTTGTAGGTGCAATTGGTTTAGTATCTATAATTAACCAGGCGTTACCTAACATAGCTTTGTTTTTGATAGTGATATTAAGTTTTTTAATGTTATTTGGCGCTTTTGTTGGTGCTGAGGGTATTAAATTTGAAAATATGTGGTATAAGGGAGGAGCCCTATTTATTGTCTTTATTGCTGTTTTAGCAATCTTTTTAGATGCCTTGGGATGGTTAAATTGGATTTTGAATTATGTAAACTCTAGTTGGGATAAAACCGTTATTCCAACCGCAATATTCTTTTTGATTGT